>JAAUYK010008131.1_pt1 | contig 14891 bp, 13 predicted proteins | sample 7278021 | NCBI WGS metagenome assembly JAAUYK01 (sample SAMN14350223, study PRJNA611818) | marine sediment metagenome | isolation source: surface marine sediment (1.8m) | place: French Polynesia: Moorea | collected 2018-08
ATGTGAGCTGGGACCAACCCCAGGCAGCATGCGGCCTTTATAAGGCGCGGACGAGGGAATAAACAATTGAGTTGCAAATGACTAGTGGACGGAACAAGTTATTATAACAGTATACACGGTGCTCAAAATATTTTTGATAACTGTACGTATACTACGAATGCAGAAAAGTTCAAGTGGGCTGCAAGAACTTTTACGTCCGTGGCCGGGAGCTGCTGAAGGCGACGTGGGGCGACACGGAGACGCAATACCTGAAGATCATGGTGGCCGACGCCGAGACGTGCTGGCGCGGCATGGAGTTCGGCGCGCACCGCCTCTACGGCGCCTCCTTCATCGGCGGCGTCCAGGGGCTGAAGGGCATGTTCAAGAAGGCGTCCTACTACAAGCTGGACAAACTCGAAGACTACGGGAACATTGTGAAGAGGCTGAAACAGGCAAGTGATAACTGTGTAAAACTTATGATCTTATGTTATTATGGGGATTTAATTTCAGATTCCGAAATATTTGTCCAACGTTATGGACAACCTTAAAGCCGGTGTGCGGGCCAAGATGACTCTGGCCATGCCGTCCATAAGCAAGATCGAGCCCCAACTGGACAAACTGATTGACGTTCCTGCGGAAGAGTCACCGTTCTTCGCACTCCTCAAAGACCTCAACGTCACGTACCCTTATGAGGGAGACGCCGCAACCAAACTGATGGATGAGGGTCTGAATATAATTGAGGACGAAATCATACCGAAATACGTAGAGTTCAAGGTAATAGACAATTGTTGGCTTAAGAAATAGGCAAAATATAGTATATTGCGATGCTTTTCCAAGGATTACGTTTTCGGCGAGTACGTCAACCATGCCCGCCAGTCAATTGCCATCTCCAGTTTGCCGGACGGAGACGCCTTCTATCAGGCCTGCCTGGACTTCCACACCTATCCCGGACTCACTGCGGAGGAGATCCACAACATCGGCTTGGAGGAGGTGAAGCAGCTCAAGGAGGGAGTTCTGGCGCTTGCCGAGAGTATGGGCGAGGACAAGTACATAACCTTTAAGGAATTCGTAGCCAAAAGTGAGAGACTTGACAGAAAGAAAAGCGACTGAATACGTGTTAAGAGCGATTTATATGCTTGATTTTAGTGAGAAGCGATCCGGCGCAAGCGTTCGCATCGAGAGAGGACCTTCTGAACTACATCAAAGACCTCATCTTCAATAAGATCAATCCGCAGCTGAGCAAGGTGCTTCCCGAGAAGTACATCACCGACGACCTGCTGAACATCGAGGTGGAGGCGGTTCCGCAGGGCGGGGCGGGAATCGCCTACTACCTGGGCAAGCCGGCCTTCGGAGACAACATCGACGACGAGACCGTCGGCACCTACTACATCAATCTGAACCAGCTGGACAACTTCAAGAAGTTCGAGCTGCTGGCGCTGACGCTGCACGAGGCCAGCCCCGGCCACCACCTGCACTTCACTCTGGCGGGCGACGCGGACACGCCCTCCTTCCTCCGGGGGATGCTGCTGCCGCCGATGGGCGAGGTGCCGAGCAGCCCGCCGCAGTACACCGCCTTCAAGGAGGGATGGGCGCTCTACGCGGAGCACCTGGGCATCGAGCTCGGTCTCTACGACGACGACCCGACCGACATGCTGGGCTACTACAGCTTCAATTTGCTCCGCGCCTCCCGCCTCGTCGTCGACACGGGCATGCACGCGTTCGGGTGGAGCCGGCAGAAGGCCATAGACTACCTGCTGGACAACACGGCCCTCGGGGAATACAACGTGGAGGGCGAAATTGACAGGTATACGTATGTGCAGATGGTACCCGTAGGAATGAATACATGACAAAATTGTGCTTCAGGTACATATCTTGGCCCGGCCAAGCGACCTCATATAAAATCGGAGACCGGGTGATACGGAAGCTGAGGAAGGCTGTGGAAGAGAAAGAGGGCGACAAGTTTGACCTAAAGGCCTTCCACGAGCGTCTCCTGTTTTGCATGGGCCCCCTCGACACACTTCGTGACTGCATGAAACTGGACCCAGAAGCGGCGGGACAATTGTACTGAAAACGACTAATTATAAAGTCATAAGCGAATATAAATGTGCACACATGACTTTTAACTATGTACATATGTATAAGAAGACGCGCACGGAGCTGGCTATCTGCCGCATGCGCATTGTGCGCATTGCGCTCTGTATGCACTCCGCACACGGCAAGGGCACGAACAGCTAGGAGAGGTGTCCGACAATAACAAAACACGGTTTCCATGCCAACGATCGACGCTGCGACGTTATTGCCGGCTGTTGCGGAGGTAGGGTGGTTGGAGGGCGTTAGGAGAAGTCCGTGTTCGTCCCCCCCTCCTCCCTTCCGTCGATGTCCTCCCCCGCCGCTCAAAGCCATGGTGCTCCTCGCCCGGGGCTGCCTGGCGGCGGGGTGGTCCGAGTACAAGTACCGCTTCCTCCCCTGGATCGCCGTCAACCTGAGGAAGGAGCTGCGGGAGGGGCGTCAACACGAGTGCGTAAGGGACGACGAGCACTACCTAGGCCGGCTGCAGACGCTGCTGCGCGCCTTCACACGCCCCGACGACGATCCCTGGCTGCTGTACCGGGACACGAGGCGGCGGAGGCACCTGTTCGCGTCGCTGCACGACGACAACAGGCGGGTGATGCTCAGGGAGTTCGGCTTCAGTGTGAGGGTGCGCGCGAGCCGGATCGCCGGCGCGGGAAACGGCGTCTTCGTGGACGAGGGCCGCGTGCGGGAGGGACAGATCGTGGCGCTGTACCCGGGCACGCAGTACGAGCCCTACCAGCCGCTGCTCCTGCAATCCATTAGAAACAAATACATTCTGAGGTGGGTTAATTCCGGCGACAGGTTAGCCTTTGCATACATTTACGCCTTTTAACTCAACGAATTCAGATGCGCTGACGGCGTCAGCCTGGACGCCAACACCCGCGGCATATCGAAGTCCGTGTACACGTCGGCTCATGCGCGCGACCGGGTGGACGGCGCGTACCCTCTGTGCGACCTCAGCTGGATCGCAGACGGCTCGAAGAAGGCCCCGGTCTGCCCGCTGAACGTCGGCCACATCGTGAACAACGCGAGCTGCGAGGTGGGCCAGGGCTCGGCCAACGTCACCTACCACGAGATCGACGTCTGGCTCGACGGCTCCGACTCGTTCGACCCGCGGCTGAGACTGTTTCTGCCAAATGCGCACTACGCCGGAGGCGAGACGAGACGTTTGCGCCTCGTGCCTCTCATCGCCCTCAAGAACATTGAGGAGGGCGAGGAGCTCCTCTCCTCGTACTTCTCTATGGTCAGGTGATTCATGTTACTCGTGTCGTGATTTAGCTCAATTCAATACTCTGTGATGGTATTGCCTTAAATGCAGTCTGTTGATTAGGATCACATTTGCAATATATTTCTTAAGTTGTAACAGTGTGACTTCATCATTCGGGGACACCAATACCGGCATCAATTGGCCTAAAGTAGTTCTCACAGAAAATCATGTCCGTTTGAGATTCTCGTAAGGATTCACACCCAGCTTGGGTAGACCGTCATCGGCATCGCTTGTTGCAGTCGCCGTCCGCGACCCCGGCGGCGGCAAAGGAGGCGGGCCCTTATGCCGACTCGCCGAACTACCCGCGGCCTTCATGGCCTCCTCCTTCGCCTTCCTCTCCTTCTCTAGCCGCATCTGCTCCTCGAGCTGCTTCATGTAGTCCTCGTAGTCTTTGTTCACCTTCTGCTCGTACTTGGCCACCCGCCACTCCAGAGGAACATGCTGGCTTTCCGCCTCCAGCTTCTTGAGCTCCTGCTCCCGCTCGATCTCCCTCTGCGTCTTGTAGCCAGAGGTCATCTTGGTCATCTTGCCGCCGAAGATTGACTCTCCGACGACCTCCATGCGCCCGCCCGCCTTCTGCTTCTGCGTGTGCTTGCCGGCGCTGATGGCCCTCGCGTGCGCGCTCGCCGCACCCGGCTTGGCGCTGCCGTTGGTCAGCATGAGCGGGGCCACGCTCGACTGCGAGAGGATTCCCATCGGAGGCACGTAGGGCGCGTCCTCCTTCTTCCTCTTCGCCTTGTCCCTGCCGTCGCCCACGAGGTCGTTGAGGAAGGCGTCGTACTCCTTGTCTATCGTCTCCTTGTCTTTGGTCGACTTGAAGTTGAATGCGGCGCCCGGTCGCTGCTGCTTGCAGTCCGCCGTCACGTGTCCGACGCCGCCGCACGCCTGGCAAATGACGGACGAGGTGAAGACGGCCTTCTCGCTGCACTCCCACGACTTGTGGCCCTCGGCGCCGCAGTTCAGGCACTTGACGTCGAACTCCCGAAGGGTGCCGTTCAAAATGGCCAGCTCGTGCATGTGCTTGGCGCGGAGAGCAACGGCCTATGTGGAGGTAAATGAAAAGGTTAAACAGAGAACAGTGAGTTAAAATTTGCACATCTATACCTTTTCGCTATCCGGGTGGTAGACTTGCATCTCGATGAGTTCGTTGATCTCGTCAGCCGCGGCCTTGACGGCCTCCACCGTCGGTCCGGTGATGTAGGCGTGCATCGGCTCGTCTAGGTGCTCAATCACCTTCCCGTGCTTCGAGATGCCAGACATGCCGTCCTTGAGCGAGCCCTTGCCGCGGATCGCGATCACGGTGTTGGTGCGTGCCTTGATCGCCTCCAGAGAGTTGCCGCGAGGACCGAGGATCAGTCCGACGAAGTTGATGTGCGGGTGCTCGTCCGCCGGGATCGGCACCTTCTCCTCGAGCTGGGCGTTCTTGTAGCGGTACTGCGACGGAGGCTGGTACGTGGGGTCCAACTCCTTCAGCCTCGTGATGCACGCGTTCCTCTGGTTGACCAGTTTGCTCCTCGTCCGGTCCATCCGCGTGTTCATTCGCTTCCCGCTCGAGTTGTAGATGGGCTCCGGGGAGGGGCTGCGGTCGCGCGGGTTCGCCGGGATGCCCAGGTCGGGCTTGGACAGCTGCGACGAGATCTCCTGGATCTGCATGTTGAGCAGGTAGACCTTCTGCTGCCGCTCGTCCATCTGGCCGGCGTCGATGGCCGTCGGCAGCGTGACCGCCTTTGCGGCGTTCTTCTGCTCCTGTCTGGCGGCCGCCGCGCGCTGCTCTGCCGTCAGTGCGCGCTCTCCGTCGAGCAGGATGCCGCTCCGCCGCTTCGGGGCCGGCGGGAACTGCGCCACCGCCGTCTGTCCCTGTCCCTGTCCCTGTCCCTGTCCCTGCGCGCCCCATCGCGACTTGCGCTGCTTCCTCCGCTCCTCGCGACGCCTCCGGTCCTCCTCACACTCGACGTGGATCGCACCGTTGATGGTGATCGCCTTCAGCTCAGAGGACACGGGAGCGAACACGTTCTGGTTGCCGGACATGGCGCACAAGGCTATTGCAATGCTCAAGAGCTAGAGCATGTGATGATGTGATGGACGGACGTACGGCACTTTAATTTGTGACTGTATATACTGTTAATACAGTATATTATGTGTACTGTATGTGATTATGTCTCTCCTCCTCTGAGTCTGACGTTTCTCTGTTGGTGAATTCAAGGAGGACAGCTGGCGTGGCTGGTATCGTCCACTCTAGCCTAAATAAAGTTACGTACATGATTATGTGTTGCGAAAGTAGGTAAGAGAAAAAACACCGCCTTTCTACGCCAAAAATGGTACAATTTTATTTCCCTCTTAAACCTGCTTTCTTACTTGATTATGTCAATTTAATCATACTAGAACTGGCCTTAAAAGAGTTAACATTAATATGTTTATGATGAATTATGCCGTGTTTATGTTCCCCGCCCCCGTCCGTCTGTGGACCGCCTTCTCTGCCCGATTCGCGTGCAGCCCGCTCCCGATATTCCCTTCCCTCTGCCCTCATCATCGGACAAATCGCGCGAGCGCCCCTAGCTCTGGCTGGCTTTTCTGTTGAACTTGAGCAGCGACAGCAGTATCGGAAAGGACAACGTTGCCAACTCGCATCATCTAGGTGAGTGGGATGACCATGTTCCGGAAGTCCTCCAAGGTGAATTTAGTTGTAGTTCAGTAGTTTGGCCTCTTATAAGTACATCATACTAGGTCTCATCTGTTTTAGACCTTCTCAAGATGCCTACGTAGAGATGTCATTTCCCTGTCTCCATTCTCTCGTCTCCACTCTGTCTCCTCTGATCTTTGTTGGCCTGCCTGATCCCGCTCACTCACTCACTCACTCCCTCCCTCATTCAGCAGACAGTCCGTTCAGTTCAGCAGCGGCCACCGCTCTCTTTTCTTTTCCTCCGCTGAGCCAGACAGTCAGCAGCACTCAGCAGCCCAGTTCAGCTCGTGTCGGTCGGCCTCCCTCCCTCCTTCCCTTAATTCCTTCTCTTCTCCCTCGATCGGTGTCGGTGGGCTCCGTCTCCGTCTCCGTGTCCGTGTCCGTGTCTCCGACCGAAACGAACAAAACCCACCCCACCGTCCGAATCCATTCCACAAGAGTGTTGAGCAGGCCCCTCATCGGCGGTGTCCTCGTCGCCAGCATCGACAACCCCGACCAGGCCGTGAAGAGCGCGGTCGCCGAGTGGAGTGGAGACAGCATCGCCCATCGACCGACCGACCGACCGACGACTTCACCGCATTTGCATCACATCCGAAGCGAGGACGGCATCTTGAGAGCCGGCGACCGCGAAAAAAGGGGACCACAAAGGCGGAAGTGACTGAATCCATCGACGTGGGCAAATACTAGGGAACCTGCAACGGACCAAGAAAGGTCCATCTGCGGCTAGCCGGCACCCCAAGTGGGCGGTCCACCTGAAATGGAGCGACTGTAACCGTCGGACACTCAATGTAGACGCCACCTGCGTCTTTTAAGTGATTGTATCCAGTGGCCGGTAATCGCCGCATCTCCTGACCCAGAGGGCGGACGAGGGTCCCTTGTCCAAACTGCACAGGTGAGGATATCGGCATCGCATTGGAGAGCAAGTATATACGTAGCATGTCGTACATTGATTGTCTGCCCAGTGCGGAAGGAAAGAGGCGGACGGCCAATCGCAAAGTGCTCAGAATTATAAGCGAACAAGTGTTCTCTGCAACCTTGTTACGGACGGACTACGTACGACAGCTAGAGATGCATCAGTCAATCTTTGAACGACAGTTTTGCGGATAGCCTGACGTCACTCGATCATTGGAAGATTAATAACAGCGTTAATAACCGGCGTGTATTTCGTGTTTTCAGAGCTCCTCGGACAATCGTTATCCACGTCTGTGCAAGCTGCCAACAGTAGTTATGAAGGTAAGACAGTGAAAGCTTCATTTCATACATTCCCGACTATTTCGGCTAGTGGAAAGGAAGATTATAGGTATCTGGGTAATTGCATCATGTGGGTATACATGGGATATGAACGTTGGGACGTCTCCACTAATCGCTCAGTGCATTGTTCTCGCCATTGCTTGTGAGTTGTGACCTTCTTTTAGCACACGCAAAGCACAATGCTGATGTGTTATATTCCCATTTGCGAGAAACGTTGTTGCTATTCAAGTACGTCGATTAGTTTACGTCTTAGGAAGAAATTTCCGGCCAGTCCTCAACCGCTACGTCATGTTCGATATCGGAAGAATGCGTAATTACGTAGGATTTGTTCGTTGCTCACGTGATGGGCATGATTGCCTATTCGCAAGATCAGAAAATGGTGTGTGAGTTTGTACCTACAGCACGTTTTTTGCGGGTGCTTACTCTTAAGCTGAGCTTGCGTTGTACCAATTCACGTTTTTAATTCGCCTTGTAAACTATCACGCACGCCATGTTTCGCTCAACTTCAAGGCGCGTGAAAACTGACAAAGATAATCTACGTCAATGTACTTGACTTGTACGTCGTACCACGTTAGGTACGTACGTTTATTCATGAACAGCTAGGAAGAGTTGCGAAGTACTAGAAAGGCAGCGCACATGAAGCCATGTTGCTGATGTACGTACATGGTATAGCACATCGTCGCCTGGCTAATAGATGAGCGGAACCGCAGCGAAGGGCCGAGAGCTGCCCTTCTTCCCCTACTGCATAGTGCGTCGCCGCCGCCTTGCCATTCACCCACCGGACAGGGAAGGCTGCAGCCGCTTTTCTCGCGAGCGACTCCACGACGCTTGCGGTGGGCTCCTTCTTCCTCGTTCGCTCGCTTCCCTCCTTCTTTCCTTCTCGCGCCTCCTCTTATCCGCTCCGACGCGTGCCATACATTGATCTAGGGCGTCTCTGTCTGTCCGTCGGTCCGTCCGTCGGTTTTTCTTCTCGTTCTCCGTCCCGCCACCGCCTTATCCTCCTCCTCCTCCTCCTCGCTCTCTTGCTCCCCGGTCGGTGTCGCGTAGCGAGCGGAGCTCAATTTGCTATAGAAAGTAAGAGCTCCTCTCCTCCTCCTCGTATACTGTACTTCCAACGGAGGAGGGAGGGAGACTCTACGCGGGTCGGAAATACGTGCTACATGCATGCTATGTGGCTGCTGCCGCCGCCGCCGTCGCCGCCGCCACTGCACCTCTCTTTCTCTCCCGTTTTCCCACTTCTGTAGTACCTGCAGACAACTGTGGAGACAATGCGAAACTATGCAATTCTGCAGAGCGCAACGAATCATGCGCAAATTAGTATAGGGGACAGTAATTAGCAACCGAATAAGAGGCCTGTGCCACGTCTCTAACTATGGCCGCTGGGGTCCCGTCGACCTGTCCCGTCCCCTCGTCCCCGGGACTGACCCAGTCTCCGTCCTCCGCCGTCTTTTCTTCCCTCGTGTAGCTGTCTGCGCCCTTAGGCTCTTTCCCGCCGCCTCGTGGCCGCCCGGGACGCCGGACACCCAGTTTTCCAGGCATTGCCGCTCCGTCCCCCAGGCAGCGACTCCGGATCGAGGAGAAATCAATTGGCCGTCTCGTCTGGCCACTTCCGACACGAGTCAATTTGCGACTAATTTTGCAACTCGGTGAGCACAGGGCCTAACATGCAGCGTATGCTATCACCTGCCGTCCGAAGCAGTTAGAGTGGAGTCTCCCAAGGCGAAGGCCCCAGTTTCTCTCCATTCTGACTGCGTGCCCCCTGCGTGTCGAGAGCACCAGGATCATCGGTGGCGGGAGCTCGCGAGAGAAAGAGAGAGGAACGGGCGAGCAGCTTGAGCAAGCTGTCGTTCGTCCGCCCGGCGTCCGCCGAGCAACCGGCGGCGGACGGACGACGGCGGCAGCAGCTTCTGCCCCCGGATGAGCGAGCGAGCGAGCGAGAAAGAGGAGACGAGGTTCGCACAAGTCTCGCGGTGGGTCCAGGTTATTATCATGTACATACACACGCAGATCTTGCGGCGCTTGTTTTACGGTAATTGGCTCCTCGGCTGTATCCAGTTCACGTAACCAATCTGCTTTTGCCCGTTGCTCTAGCGGCGGTCCGTCCGGCGGTAATGCGAGTCGCGCCTACTGGTTGGAAGGAAGGTGACCAACCAAGACGTTTGTGCGATCGATTGCGAGTGGGAGCAAAGCAAGATGGCGGCCGACCGACCGACCGACTCGGCCGCCAGCCATCGCTTCACTCAGTTCAGCCTCGCCCCTGCCGCCGCCGTCGCCGCCCGCCTCTGCTTGTTGACAACGTGTCGTTATTCGACACTGCCGCCGGCTAAAATGAACGATGATTAAGCGCTGTTTAAGGCAATTCGCCGAACGCAACTTAATTGGGGCGGGACAAAAAAAAATAATTCATGGCGCGTTGTGGCAACTCTGCGTCCCGCTGTCGCATACATGTGGCTATACGTAGTCGTCGCAGTAACCAATAGGCTCTCGCCTCTCGATTAAAGGCCTGCTAGCCGTGTGATTACTTCGGCTGCTTTTACTACGTAATTCATGCTATTATGCTAGATAGACGTTCAAACTTATTTTCCTCTTCAATGTTTCATTCGTACTTGATCGTTGCTGTACACCGTCCAATTTCAATGTTCTGGGGCATGCAGTGTACTACGTACGTACTTACTACTTTGCGTATTAGAAGGTAATTGCAAATTGAATGAATGCCTGAGTGTTTGTCGGCTGGCGAAGTTGCCTGATTAGAGCCGCGCGGAGCTGCCGTCCGTCGCCGTTCTCGTCCCCCTCCGAGTCGGATTCGTCCGCCATGCCATGCTTCTGCAATGATAGGAGGACGAAACGAGGCGAAAGAGAGTCGTAACTGAGTAAACTGACTCGTAATGCTAGTTTGCGCCGCCGCCGCCCTCACTACACTGCAGTCGCTAGCTCGCACAGAAGTCAAGACGACAAGAAAGAGAGCTGGCTGCGGGAGGGAGGGAGGCAGGGAGGAAGGAACGGCGACTACGTACAAGTTGGAGTGGCTCGCAGCTCCAGAGATAGATAGACCAAGTTCGGCCGGCCTGGATCGAGGCGGCGGGAGGAAGGCAGAAAGACAGAACGAGGAATGCGAGAGAGAGATTCTCATAGGCGACGCGAGAGAGATAACGCAAGCTGCTTCCACGATCGAGAACGAAAAGCTAGATATACTTAGCGAGCTAGTTAACTGCTCTAGCCATACTTGTAGGAAGCTACACGTGATTCGGCCTTTTTCACAAGTACAAAGGTGGCTGTGGTTTAGCCCGCTATTTTTCCCTCGGTGGCGTCGGCCACGAAGCTGGCGGCCGTCTGTCTGTCTGTTTGTGCGTGTGTGTCTCAATAGGGCCTAACTTGCTGCCTTCACTTGCTCCCCCGGCCCCGCTGCCTCTCCGTCCGTCCGTCGCGCGGATCGAGGAGCGAGCGAGTGGCCATCTGCTGCCCGACTGCCCGACTGCCTGCCAGCCATCGGCACAGCTCGCTACATTTGTCGGTCGAGGCTACGTCGCGTCGCCCTCCGTGAGTGAGTGAGTGAGTGAGTGAGTGCAGCCGGGCTTTACGGACGAAGAGACAGACGGGCCGTTGCGGCCAAAGCTGCCAAAACCGTAGCGAAGTCGATACGATCGAGTGTAGTACGGTCTAATTGCGCTGCCCCTAGGCCTCGATGTGATATTTTTAGGTTGAAAGGACGTGCTAGTACGTAGTCGTATGCCAATAAGGTCCGACGGCGTCTACCCGACCGACCGCCGCGCCCGGTCGCCTCTTCCCCACTTCCTCTCTCTCCGCGTCTTTGTTGGCCTCCCATCTTTTCCGTACGTATATCGCCATTCCTGCCCTCGGCGGCGGCGGCGGCGGCGGCGGCTATGGCACCTCTGCCGCCCGCCTTCCTTCCGTCCGTCCCTCCGTCCGTCTGCCACAAGCTCGCTACCCCATCGCGACGGCGCTCGTTCCTCGTTCTTTCGTTCGGCCCGTCCGCAACGTGGTCGGTCTGCTCGGCCGCCCTTGCTACGCTCTGATCTCCTCCTCCCTCTGCGTGATTTCGGCAGGCGAGGCCGCAGTGAAACAAACTCCTCCGATGACAGGAGATCAGAACAGGGAAGGAACTCGCGTGCTCGCTCACTCGCTCGCTCGCTTACTCGCCGCTGATAGGGAGGCGGCGGCGGCGGCAGCGGCAGCGGCTACTACCGCCCGCTCCAAGCCGGCGGCGACCGAGTAACCAGCGACGACGATGCCTTCTCCGTCCGTCCGTCTGTCTATCCGTCCGTCGGGCGGTCGCCCCTGGCTGCAGTCCCGTCATAGTCGCCGCTGCCCTCCTCTTTAACGCGATTGGACTTTTCGTGTTGGTTGCACCCTGTTCTCCTATATAAGGCCATTTCCTGCTGTCTTCGACCAATGCATTCCCAACTCGCTTGCTCGTTGCGTTTTTATACGCGGTAGAGCGTATGCATGTACATAAGGGCCAACTCCGCTACTTCTGCCACCGCCTCTCCTCCCCCCGCTCCACCTCCTCCACCACCAATGCCACCGCCCACCGCCTTTGCTGCCTTCTTCAATCTGCCTTCCCTGTCGCCGCCGCCGCCGTCCTCAGGAGCGCCATATTCAGCCAGCCCCTTGTAACGGCGGCGGCGGCGGCAGCAACAGAGCTCGCTGTCGCCGCCGCCGCCGCCAGTGGCTGCCTCTCTTCCTCCGCATCACCCGGCTAAACAGTCCACTTCTCAGTCCGGTCGGTCTCGCGGTCGACGTTCGTTCGCTCGCTCACTCGCTCGCTCGCCAGCTAGCTAGCTCCTCTGTCCGTCCGTCCGCCAGTCTGAGCGTCCGTCCGTTCGTGCCTCTGTCTGCACCGCGTTAAAGCCCCGGCTCTCACACACATAGCCCCAGAAGTATAAGCAAGGGCAGGGAGTGAGTGAGTGAGTGGAGAGGGAATAGAAAAGAAGGCCGGCGGGCGAACTAGCGAGCTAGCGTTCGTTCGGCCGGTCGGTCGGCAGCCAACGAAAAGAGTCTGTATGGCGGAAGCAAGCGGGCTGGAAGGTAGATCGCCACATCGCACTACGTACAATCAATAATTCCGATATGCTTGCCTATTCGCGTGCATATTACACGTACAAGAGCTATACTGTAGTTGCCGAATCCATCTGTACGTATCACTGCTGCCGTGTCGCCTTACTTAATTCGTCGCTAGCGCGCAGTTTCCAAATCATGCATTGCAGCCTGGCATCGCAGCCGCCGCCGCCGCCGGCGGCGCACTCCCGCTGCTCTTGCTGTCTCCGAATCTGCCCGTGCGGCCCGTCCCTCGCTTATTGGCGTCCAAAAGGGGCCCCGTTGCGAGACGAGAGAGAGGTGGATAGCGTGGAAGGGAGGCAGAAGCGGCACGGAGCGAGCGAGGGAGAAAGAAAGAGAGAGTGCGGCGGTGGTGCGCTCTTACGGACAAAAACGACTATCGACTAATGTACGCAGTATAGGAGTACGCTTGATCTTCGGTCCCTTCGTAGAATTTTCCCTCGTAGTGTAGCATTTAATTAGCCCTAGCCGTTCCAATAAAGAGTCTCGTAGAGCTACTTCATTAAATAGTTAATGAAGAGAGCATTAAGATGAAAACGGCGTAGGTTTAGCACGTTCGGCTCTGCTGATACAGAATGTTCGTCACTCATTCTCGCTCTAATTCCCATGGCAAGTAAAAAGTCGTAGGCACCAATTTGCATCGTAGAAACTTCATGTGCTAATTGAGACTTGCTCTACGTACGATCCCTTTACCTACTAGCCAGCCGTTCTCAGCTAGATCCTCCTCTGTCGTTGCCTCTGATAGATAGCCAGACCAAATAACGCGCAGGAGAGGAGAGAGCTAGCGAGGGATCAGCAGCAGCGGCGGCGACAACAGCGAGTTTTGCCGTTCCGTCCGTCCGTCCGTCCGTCCGTCTGCCCCGCAGTCATTGCAGCAGCAGCAGCAGCAGCGATGGCAGACGGGAAGACCGGCGACAACGACAACGGCAGCATGAACCGTGGAAGTGATCTAAGTGATACGTAAAGGTAAAAGAACGGACTGACTAGCAAAATGCCGCTCGTGAAAAATCCTCTGCCGAGTACCCGTGCAATTGGCGCCGTTTTCCTCTTGCAGAATGTACAAACACGTAGGAGCGGCTTAAGGACTTGGCCAAGTTGGCACTTCAGTATTGATTAATTTTGCGCACTCTCTATTGTCGCGACCGACCGACCGGTGACACTGTCCAATGAGTGGCAGCAGCGGCGGCCGACCGGCAGCAGTTAAGCGTGCGCCTCCTCTCTCGCCGTCGTCGTCGTCGCTGCCGCCGCCACCGCTGTCGATCTAGCGAGCTGTGAGTGTGTTAGGGGCTGGTAGCTGCAGCAGCAGCAGCGGTGCGCTCGCCTCGTTCGTTCGCTCGCTCACTCACTCACTCGCTCCCCCGCTCGCTCGCTCGCTCGCTCCTCGTTCTTGCCGCCCGCTGCCGCCCTCCCTCCCTCCCTCCCTCCGCTCGCTGACTGTCTCTGCAGCGAGCTGAAAAAAGAGGAGATCACAGTCGGTCGGTCGGTCGGACGGTCGGTCGCCCAGTCAGTCAGTCGACTTCTTGCTCCTTGCGGGGCAGCAGTGAGTGAGTGCCGGGATCCAGTGAACGGGAGCCCAATTAGTTAGAGGAAAGGTTTGACGCGATTTACCGCTGTAGACCACCTTACGGACATCGCGAAATGAAAGTTTTCGATTGTCAATCTGCGTGACAGTGTTGGCCGGCGGCTCGCTCGATCGCATGCGCACTTGCCAGTCGGGCTGCCAGCCAGCCACCCGCTGCCCTTTTCCATTTGTGATCCTCTCTGTGTGTATACGTATATAGCAGGAACGGACGGACGGACGGACGAGCGAATAGTTATACGGAGTGAGTGAGTGCGATGAGGCAGGAGGAGACGGGAGAGGAGGAGGAGGAAGGCAGCTTGCAGCGCGGCGTACGTATTCAGCTGTTTTGGACAGAAAAGAAATACGTACACGAGTGACTGGCGGCGGCGGCGACGACGACGGTGAAGGCGACGACGGCTTCGACTGCGGGCGTTCTTTCAGTTCGCTCGCTCGATCGCTCGCTCCCTGTCTGCCTGTGGGCGAAAAATTACTGCTGGCCATCCGACCGACCGTCCGTCCGTCGTGTGCACTACTAGTACTTGAGGCTCATACGACGTAGCTACACGCACCTACAGCTTCGGAGAGAACATTACATTCCTGTCGATCGTGATATGAAGAATGCAAGTTTCGCCTGCTGTAGTGAGAGATTAGGCGAAGAAGCAGTTGTTCTCCCGATCGATTCGACGGTGCGATTATTACGATGCTCGCCGACTCTTGTGCTGAAGGGAAAAGGCCGACGAGAGAAGGATTTGAAGAGGATGAAGCTGTTGCATCGCAGCGGCTGCTTCTTCGGTGCAGCCACGGCCGCCGCTGCCGTCATCGTCACTCTAAGGTGACGGACTGCGACGACGGACCCGGCAGCAGCAGATATGTTCAGGACGACGACTGCTGGAGGTATGCGACATTACTACATGCATCAAAAGGTTAAACTCGCCAAAGGGTGCAACCGGTTCCGTGTGTTGTAAAAAGCGCCTCCCTTCTATTCCCAGGAGGCATTAGAGTGC
>JAAUYK010068283.1_pt1 | contig 14891 bp, 13 predicted proteins | sample 7278021 | NCBI WGS metagenome assembly JAAUYK01 (sample SAMN14350223, study PRJNA611818) | marine sediment metagenome | isolation source: surface marine sediment (1.8m) | place: French Polynesia: Moorea | collected 2018-08
CGAGAAAGCCCCAGTAGGCGGATGCGGGGTCGGTCCCGCCGGCGGTCGCGTAGAGCACGGCCGCGGCGGCCACGGCCAGGGCGGTGGCGGCTAGCGTGCTGCGGCCGTGATTGCGCTTCGGCAGCCGGTTCAGCAACCGGACGATGCCGGTGCTGAACCACCAGACGAAGAGCGCCAGGAGGGCTGGAAGAACGGTTGCCGCCATCGCTTCCTCGGACTACCAGGCCGGCTGCAGGCGGCTCTGCCGCGGTAGGGCGTTGCTCTTTGCCGGCAGGAAGTAGAGCCGCGCGAAGGTCGCGGCGGCCGCCAGGCTCAGGCCCAGCATCTTGACGCGCCCGACGAGGCCCTTGCGCGCGCCCGCCCGCGCGATGCCCTCGTTGATGCGCCGCAGACGCTCCAAGCCGGCGCGGAACCGCGGGTCGTCCAGATCGAGGGTCAGCGGAAAGACCTGCTGGGAGATCTCCGAGGTGATGCGGAAGACCTGGTAGTCGTAGGCCGTCGGGTCCAGGCCCAGCGCCTTGTGAAACTCGGGCCGGGCGTGGTCGCGCACGTACATGGTGGCGAAGACCGCGAGCAGGAAGAAGCGCACCCAGAGCTTGTTGTGGCCGCGCAGCAGGTGGGGATTGGCGCGCATCAGGAGCGCGAAGGCCTCGCCGTGGCGGAACTCGTCGTTGCACCACTTCTCGAACCACTTGAAGATCGGATGGAACCGCAGCTCGGGATGCCGCTCCAGCTGCCGGTAGATGCTGATGTAGCGGGCGTAGCCGATCTTCTCGGAGAGATAGGTCGCATAGAAAATGAACTTCGGCTTGAAGTAGTGGTACTTCTTGGTCTTGGTCAGGAAGCCCAGGTCGACCCCGATGCCGAATTCCTTCAGCGCGTCGTTGATGAAGCCGGCGTGGCGGGCCTCGTCGCGGCTCATCAGCTTGAACAGCTCGCAGATGTCCGGGTTGGTGCCGCGCTTCTTCATCTCCGCGTAGAGGATGCAGCCGGAGAACTCGGCGGTCAGCGAACTGACCAGGAAGTCGACGAACTCCTTGCGCAGGCCCTCGGGCAGGTCCTCCAGGCTCACCTTGTCCCAGTTTTCATCGCGCTTGAAGTGCCCCTTGTTGGGATCGTCGCGCATCTCGGCGATCAGCTGGTCCCACTCGGCGCGCACCGGCGTCACGTCGAGCCGGTCGAGGGCGTCGAAGTCCGTGGTGTAGAAGCGCGGGCTCAGGACTGTGTTCTCCTGGGCCTGGGCCATGGTGTCGTTCGAGGTGACCGACAGGGTTTCAATGGTCATAGCGTCCTCCCCGAGGTGAAACTGACCTCAAACAAGTCGAAACATTCAAGATTGCCGGACAGGCGGGCCCAGGCCCGTTCCGCCGCGTAGGCACGGCGGACCGTCGCGGTGCGGCGCAGCTGGAGCTTCTCGCCGTAGGGCACGACCACCGCGTCGCCGTGGACGCGGACCTTGTCGCCGGGCCGGATCTCGAGATCGCCGTCGAGCTCGACGTGGGCGTGGAAGCTCTCGAAGCTGTTCTCGATATCGATCGTGCAGCCGACGTCGAATTCCCGGGTCATGAGCTGCTCTCCTGGTCGTTCAGAAAACGCGCGAATGCCTTGGCGTTGGTCACGCCGAACGAAATCAGCTCGATGCGGCGGCCGGTTGCCAGATCGTGCAGGGTCAGCCGGCCGTCGCCCTGCTTCAGCAGGCGAAAGGGCTGCTCCATACCCAGGCCGTGCTGACGCCGCTCGCGTGCCAGCCCGCGCAGCACGCCCCGCAGGAAGCCGTTGGTGCCCGGCGCCAGGACCTCGACGGTCTCGCCGGTCGCGGCCGCCAGGACCGCAACGCCGCCGTCGCTGCGGTCGAGAAAGACGAGATCGCGCGCGGCGACCGGCGCGTCCGGCGGCAGGTCGGCCCGTCCGACCAGCCCCTGGCGCGCGAGCGCCACGAAGACGATCGTGAAGACCAGCAGAGCCGCGACCCCGACCAGGACACTGCGTGGGACCTTCAGCTCGTGGTGATGGGCCATGGAGCGATCCCCCGCCTTATCGGGCCGACATCGCGAGCGCCGGCTCGGCTTCCGCCACCGACGGCCGCTCTTCGGCGTCCCCCGCGAGCGCGTGCACCACGCCGCCGCCGTGCTCCGCCTTGAGCGCCTCGGCCAGGATGCCGGCGGCCTCCCGTGCGTCCGCCAAGCCGCGCAGCATCGGTTGCGGGTTTCGGTAGTGGCCGGGCCGGGCCAGCGGCCACAGGATCAGGAAGGCGATCTTGTCTGGCCCGCGCAGCGTCAGCGGGACGTCGCCGGTGCCGTCGGAGCAGAGCCTGAGCGCGGCGCTCTCGATTTTTTGGAAGGGGAAGTTGACGCACATCGGCAAGGCGACGCCGAAGCGCATGACGACCCGCTTGCTGGTGATGGTGTAGACCGTGGTCCGCGCGTAGCAGTAAGCGAGGCCGGCCAGGATGGCGAGACCGACCAGGGCGTAGGGCAGCACGCCCAGCATCGCGAAGACCGCGGCCTTCGCCCCCTCGCCTTCCCACAAGGCCGCGAAGCCCTGCCAGGTGATCAGGATCGAGAAATAGATCAGCACCTTGCGGACGTGGAACACGCGCTGCGCGATCCCTGACCAGCGCGGCTTGCCCTGCCAGAGGATCTCCTCGCCGGGCGGCGGACGTTCCGGCAGGCCCTCGATCGGCTCGAATTCGAGCTCTTCGTGGTCGCTCACGTGCTTGCTCATAGCAGGGGCTCCGCGGTCCGCGGCGTCTGGTAGAGCGTGCCGGCGCCGAAGTAGCCGTAGATCTTCTCCTCTTCCAGGCGGGTCACCTGGTCGGGGTTCGCCAGCCCGGGAATCTTCCCGAACTGGGTCGAGAGCAGCGAGGCGACGTAGACCTCGCCGGTCCGGCGGCTGATCCGGGCCAGGTTGATCGGGATCAGCGCGCGCTTCGGCGTCTCTCCGGCGACGGTCATCTCGAGGAAGCGGATCATGTACTCGCCGCGGTCGACCCAGACGTCGGTGACGGTGCCGGCGGGCTTCCGGTCAGCGCCGATCACGGTCATGCCGCGGGGGTCGGGATCGCGCTCCTCGACATGGAAGTCGGTCGCCACGCGCATCGGCACGATCTTCGGCGTGTTGTGGACCGTCTGGTCCGGCGTGTCTGCGCGTTCGGCATAGGACCCGGGCCCGACTTCCGCGAGCATGGGATCGCCGTCCGGCTCGATCGCGTAGCCGTCGACGTTGTTGCCGATGGCCCTGGCCTTGAGCTGGCGGCTGTCGGCGTTCGCCGGATCCGGGGCCATGACCTTGGAGCCGTCGGCCAGGTGGAAGATCTTCGGCTTCGGCAGGTAGGTCAGGCCGGTGACCTTCTTGCGCTTGGCCGGATCCAGGTGGTCGGTCTCGAGCGGATAGCCCTCGCGCTTGCTCTCGATCTGGAGATAGTAGACCAGGCCGAAGAAGAAGACCCAAAAGACGTAGAGGACGACCTGCGCGACGTCCACGTACCCCGTGATTGCTCCGATCTCCATAAGGTGCCTCCTCTATGCGTGCTAGCCGGGGATCTCGATCATCCCGAACTTCGCGCCGGGCCGGTCCGCCGGGACACCGGGCGGGCGCACCAGCGGGCCGATTGCAACCAGGGCCGCGAACAGCAGCAGGATTTCCAGGTGATATACGGCGTAGTAACCGACCGAGGCGTCGCTCAACGCGGGCCCGAGCGCGCCTCGTTCGGCCAGCCCCCCGGCAAAGTCGCGAAGCGCGCCGCCGAGCGCCATGGCGCCGCCGGTCGCGGTCGCGTGGACCGCGCCCCAGGCGCCCAGGGCCATGCCGCTGTTGCCGCCCTTCGCCAGCGCCATCGCCGCGGTCATTGTGCCGACCGCGAAGAGCCCGGCGCCGAAACCGATCAGCGCGGTGCCGGCCCGGAACAGGAAGAGCGACTCGATCGGAGCGGAGAAGATGATCGCGGAGAAGGCGAAGACGCCGACCACGGCGCCGTAGCCCGCCAGGCGGTGCGGGTCGTGGCCGCGCGACAGCTTCTGGGCGGCGAGCGCCAGGCCGACCAGGGTGCCGCCGGCAAGGAGCGCGGTCAGCATGGTGGTCGCGCTCACGGAAAGACCCAAGATCTCGCCTCCGTAGGGCTCCAGCAGGATGTCCTGCATGGTGAAGGCCGCCGTTCCGAGGGCGACGGTCACGAGAAGACGGATCGAGCGCCCGCCCTCGACAAAGGCGCGCCAGGACTGCCGGAAGGTCGGCCTCGGCAGGTGGTGGGCGGTGCGGGCCGGATCACGCGCCTCCTGCTTCCACAGCGCCACCAGGTTGAGCACCGCGCAGAGCACCGCCGCGCCCTGGATCACCTGGATCAGCCGCGGCGCGCTGAAATCGCGCAGCATCGCGCCCAGCACGATCGCGCTGAACACCATGCCGAGCAGCAGCATGACGTAGAGCAGGGCCACGACCCGCGGCCGGTTGTCGGGCTTGGCGAGATCGGTGGCGAGCGCCAGGCCGGCGGTCTGCGTCGTGTGGATGCCCGCGCCGACCATCAGAAAAGCGACCGCCGCGCCGACCTGGCCCCAGATCTCGGCCCATTCCGGCGAGCCGCCGCGCACGTCGCCCGAGAGGACCAGGAGCGCGAAGGGCATGATCGCGAGGCCGCCGAACTGCAGCAGCGTGCCCCACCAGATGTAGGGCACCCGCCGCCAGCCGAGGAACGAGCGGTAGTTGTCCGACTTGAAGCCGATCAGGGCCCGGAAAGGCGCGAAGACCAGGGGCAGCGAGACCATCAGCGCGACCAGCCAGGCCGGCACGAAGAGCTCGACGATCATGACCCGGTTCAGGGTGCCCGTGAGCAGCACCAGGGCCATTCCGACGGAGACCTGGAACAGGGAGAGACGCAGCAGGCGGCCCAGCGGCAACTCATCGGAGGCGGCATCGGCGAACGGCAGGTAGCGCGGGCCGAGCCGCATCCAGAAATCCGTCATGGACCTGATCGGCTGCGTCATGAGCGATACAGCTCCTGGGCATGGGAGATGTAGAAGCCGCTCAGAACCCGCTCGGTCCAGCCGCGCCGCCAGCCGCCCAGTACCGGCGCCTCGTCTAGCATCCGATACAGCCGGGTCTCCGCGACCGGCACGATGGCCGGGGCCCGGTTACCGCGCGGGAAGACGCGGCCGAGCGCGTGCATTGCCGCCAGCGGCGCCGTCCGCGGCGCGACGGTGAACAGCAGCGACCGCTCGGCCCGTTCCGACAGGCGTCCGATCATGCCGATCAGGTCGGCGGTGCCGTAGTGGATCAGCGAATCCATGGCGACGACGTGGTCGAAGCGGCCGAAGTCCGGGTCCAGCATGTCGCCCGCGACGAAGGTGATGCGGCCCGGCCCCACAACCTTCGCACCATCGGCGCCGGCCCGTTCGCGGGCAAGCTCGACCAGGGTCGGAGAGAGGTCCACCGCCACCACTTCGGCGCCGCGCTCGGCCAGCGCCACCGCCATGGCGCCGGTACCGCAGCCCGCGTCCAGCACGCGGCGCCCGGAGAGGTCCTCCGGCAACCAGGACAGCAGGGTATTGCGCATCCGGTCCCGCCCGGCCCGCACGGTCGCGCGGATCCGCCCGACCGGCGCGTCCGAGGTCAGCTTGCGCCAAGCGTCGACGGCGGTCCGATCGAAGTAGGCCTCGATCTCGCCGCGCCGTTCCTGATAGGTCACCGTCTGCATCGATCGGACCCCCGTCAATCGAAGCCGAGGAAATCGAAGATCTCGCGGTCCTTCATGGGCTCCGCGTCGAGCGGCTCCGTGCCGTCCCAGAGGGTCTGGGCGAGGCGCAGGTACTCCTCCTTGACCGCCTCCAGGCCCGGCGTGCTGTCCATCTCGAACAGGGTCGACTTCTTGAGCCGGCTGCGCCGGATCTCGTCGAGGTCCTGGAAGTGCGCCAGGGTCCTGAGACCGACAGCGTCGTTGAAGCGGTCGATCTCGTCGGTCGCCGCGCTGCGGTTGGCGATGACGCCGCCGACCCGGACCTGGTAGTTCTTCGACTTGGCGCGGATCGCCGCGACGATCCGGTTCATGGCGAAGATCGAGTCGAAGTCGTTGGCGGTCACGATGAGCGCGCGCTCGGCGTGCTGCAGCGGCGCCGCGAAGCCGCCGCAGACCACGTCGCCCAGCACGTCGAAGATCACCACGTCGGTGTCCTCGAGCAGGTGATGCTCTTTCAGCAGTTTGACCGTCTGGCCGACCACGTAGCCGCCGCAGCCGGTGCCGGCGGGCGGGCCGCCCGCCTCGACGCACATGACCCCGTTGTAGCCTTCGTAGACGAAGTCCTCGACGCGCAGCTCCTCGGCGTGGAACTCGACCTCCTGGAGCGCGTCGATCACGGTCGGCACCAGGCGCTTTGTCAGCGTGAAGGTGGAATCGTGCTTGGGGTCGCAGCCGATCTGCAGCACCCGCTTGCCCAGCTTGGAGAAGGCGACCGAGAGGTTCGACGAGGTCGTGCTCTTGCCGATCCCGCCCTTGCCGTAGACCGAGAAGACCTTGGCGGTGTCGATCTGGACCCGCGGGTCCAGCCTGACCTGCACGCTGCCCTCGCCGTCCTCGCGGGACGTGGGCGCCTCTGAGCGCGTGTGGGAACCGATTTGCTGTCTCATGCCGCGACCTCTCCTTTGATTCCCTCGAGCCGGTCTTCCAGCTCGTCCCCGGCCTGGCGCAGCGCCTCGAGCGTGCTCTCGTCGGGGTTCCAGTAGTTGCGCTCGCAAGCCTCGAGCAGGCGGTTGGCGACCCGCGCCGAGGCCTTGGCGTTGAGCGAGGCGAGGCGCTCGCGCATCTCGTCGTCGAGCACGAAGGTCTCGGTCAGCTGCCGATAGACCCAGGGCGCGACCTGACCGGTCGTAGCCGACCAGCCCAGGGTGTTGGTGACGTGGGCCTCGATCTGGCGCACGCCCTCGTAGCCGTGCTTAAGCATGCCCTCGTACCAGGCCGGGTTCAGCGTGCGTGTGCGCGTCTCGATCGCGACCTGCTCGCCGAGCGTGCGGACCGTGCCTTTGCTGCGGGTCTGGTCGCTGATGTAGACCGGCACGGTTTCGCCGCGGGCCTGGCCAATGGCGCGGGTGATGCCGCCCAGGGAATCGAAGTAGTGGTCGATGCTGGTGACGCCGACCTCGACCGATTCCAGGTTCTGATAAGCGAGCTCGACCCGGCCCAGGATATCCTTCAAGAGGTCCTCGCGCTGCACCGCCTTGCCGGAGCGCCCGTAGGCGAAGCACTTGCGGCGGGTGAACATGGCGCTGAGGTCGTCCTCGTCGTCCCAGCGGCCGCTGTCGATCAGGTGGTTGACGTTGGAGCCGTAGGCGCCGTCGGCGTTGCTGAAGACGCGGAGCGCGGCGGTCTCCAGGTCGCAGCCCCGTTCCTTCTGGTAGGCGAGCGCGTTGCGGCGGACGAAGTTCCGCTCGAGCGGCTCGTCCGCGCCGGCCGCGAGGAAGGCGGCCTCGGCCAGGAGCCGGGTCTGCAGCGGCAGGAGGTCGCGGAAGATCCCCGACAGCGTCATGACCACGTCGATGCGCGGCCGGCCGAGCGTGTCGAGGTCGATAAGCTCGGCGCCGGCAAGCCGTCCGAAGCTGTCGAAGCGGGGCTTGGCGCCGATCAGCGCGAGGGCCTGGCCGATCGGGCCGCCCTCGGTCTTGAGGTTGTCGCTGCCCCAGAGCACCAGCGCGGTGGACTCGGGAAAGCCGTTGCCGTCCTGCCTGTGTCGGGCGATCAGGCGCTCGGCCTGGCGGGCGCCGTCTTCCATGGCGAAGGCGCTCGGAATGCGGAAGGGGTCGAAGCCGTGCAGGTTGCGCCCGGTCGGCAGAATCTCCGGCGTGCGCAGCAGGTCGCCACCCGGCACGGGGCGCACGAAGCCGCCGCCGAGCGCCTTGACCAGGGCGGAGGTCTCGCTGTCTTGGCAGAGCTCCCGGTTCATCGTGGCGAGACGCTCGAAGGCGGCGAGCCCCTGCTCCTCGATGGCGAGACCGCCCGCGGCCATGGCCCGCTCGGCCCCCTCTCCGGCCAGCAGCGCCGCGGTCGCGTCTTCGTTCAGCACGATGCCGAAGGAGGCGTCGGCGACCGCCCGCAGGTAGTCGGCCCGCTCGGACTCGTCCGGCGTGCCGCCGACCACGTGGAGCCCGTGGGGAATCAGGGTCTCCTCGAGCTCGACGACTGCGTCGGCGACGCCCGCGACTTCCGTTTCGGCCGTCCCGGACCAGGCCGGTGTCTCGGCCGCCAGATCGAGCGCCGCGGCCTGTGTCTGGATCAAGGCCGCCAGGCGGGTGCGCTCGGCGTCCTTCTCCGGCGGCAGGGCGCGCCAGCGGTCGATCGAGCTCTTGAGGTCGAGCAGGTCCTTGTAGAGGCCGGCCTGCTGCACCGGCGGGGTCAGGTAGCTGACCAGGGTCGCCGCCGCCCGGCGCTTGGCGATCGTACCCTCGGAGGGGTTGTTGGCGGCGTAGAGGTAGAAGTTCGGCAGATCGCCGATCAGGCGGTCTGGCCAGCAGTCGGCCGCGAGCCCCGCCTGCTTGCCCGGCATGAACTCGAGCGCGCCGTGGGTGCCGTAGTGCAGCACGGCGTGCGCGCCGAGGTCCTCGCGGATATAGCGGTAGAAGGCGGAGAAGGCGTGGGTCGGGGCGAAGCCCTTCTCGAACAGCAGGCGCATGGGATCGCCTTCGTAGCCGAAGCTTGGCTGGATCCCGACGAAGACGTTGCCGAACTGGGCGCCCAGCACGAAGAGCGCGCGGCCGTCACTCTGCTGCCGGCCCGGCGCCGAGCCCCACTGGGCCTCGATCTCGGCGAGCCAGGGCTCGCGGCGGACGTGATCGTCGACGGCGATCCGGGCGTGGACGTTGGCGTCGGCGCCGAAGCGGGCCGCGTTGCCCTCCACAAGGGCCTCGCGCAGCGCCTCGGCGTCGTCCGGGAGTTCGACCGTGTAGCCCTCGCGGTCGAGCGCGGTCAGGGTGTTGTGCAGCGATTCGAAGACCGAGAGATGGGCCGCTGTGCCGATCGCCCCGGCGTTGGGCGGGAAGTTGAAGATCACGACCGCCAGCTTGCGCTCGGCCGCGGGGCAGCGGCGCAGCGCGATCAGCTTGGTGACGCGCTCGGCAAGCATGGCGGCGCGCTCGGGATCGGCGGTCATCGCCCGCGTGCCGTCCGCCCTCGCCGTGCGGCCGCCGTAGACGATCGGCCCGGTGGCGCCGTCGAGCTCGGGAATGGCGACCATCATGGTCGACTCCACCGGCAGCAAGCCGAGGTCCGACGCACGCCAATCGTCGAGGGACTGGAACTCGAGCGCTTGTGCCGAGATGCAGGGAACATCCAGGCGCGCGAGCAGTTCCTCGGCTGCTTTGGCGTCGTTGTAGGCCGGACCGCCGACCAGGGAGAAGCCGGACAGGGACACGACCGCGTCGACCTGTGGCTTGCCGCCGGCGAAGAAGAACTTCTCCGCGACCGGACGAATGTCGAGGCCGCAGGCGAAGATCGGAAGGACCCGGAGACCGCGGCTCTCGAGGGCCGCGATCACTCCGTCGTAGTGGCCGGTGTCGCCGGCCAGGACGTAGGAGCGCATCAGGATCAGGCCGACCGTGCCGCGGCAATCCTTGGGCGCCGGCAGGTCGGCCAGGTTCTCGCTGGTCCCGCCGTCGAGCGACGGGTGATAGAGACCGGCGTCGGGATACTCGACCGGCAACTCCGGCGCCAGGCTGCCGCGCAGGGCCTCGCGTGCGCCGGCGGCGTAGCGGTCGACCAGGAAGCGGACCATGTTGACCAGGTTCCGGTCGCTGCAGGCCAGCCAGTACTGCATGGTCAGGAAGTAGGCGCGCAGGTCCTGGGCGGCGCCGGGGATGAAGCGCAGGATGCGCGGAAGCCGGCGCAGCATCGCCATCTGCCGTGCGCCGTTGCTCTTCGCATTCTTGCGCGAGCCGCGCAGGCGCTTCAGGAGGCTGATCGCGCCGGACTGGGGGCCGCCCATCTCGAAGCGCCCCAGGCGGGTCAGCCGGATCACCTCGCCGGCCGACATGCAGGCGACCATGGCGTCGCAGTGGTCGCGGCGCGCCTGGAGCGCCGGCAGCACTGCCTGGATATGGTTCTCCATGAACAGCATGGTGGCGACGATGATGTCGCCGCTGGCGATGTCCTCCAGGCAGCGCGCCAAGGCATCCGGGTCCTGGTCCCAGTCGGCGGCGGCGTGCAGGCTGAGCTCAAGCTTCGGCAGGTCGCGCCGCAGGGTCGCCTGAGCGCGCTCCACCGCCGCGGCGAGGTGCCGGTCGAGGGTGACGATGACGACGCGCAGGGGCGTCGCGCTAGCGGCCGAAGTGCGCTTTGGCATCGTAGAGAGTCTCGACGGTGATGGTGTGGAGGCCGTGCTGGGCAGCGAAGCGTTCGGTGTTGGCGCGCGCCTTGCCGCGCACGAAGAAGGGTACCTTCTTGAGCTCCTTCTCGGCATCGGGCGCCCAGGCGAGCGCGGCATCCTCAGGCGCCGCGGCGGCCGGCGCGGGCGCGGCCGTTGCGGCCGGCGCCGGGGCGTGGCCCAGGTGCGAGGGGGTGGCACCGTCGGCGAACTCGAAGTCCTCGCGGAACATGCCGAGCAGATGCTCTTCCAAGCCCATCATCAGGGGATGGACCCAGGTATCGAAGATGACGTTGGCGCCTTCGAAGCCCATCTGCGGGGCGTAGCGCGCCGGGAAGTCCTGCACGTGAACCGGCGCCGAGATCACGGCGCAGCCGATGCCCAGGCGCTTGGCGATGTGGCGCTCCATCTGGCTGCCCAGCACCAGCTCGGGCTTCGCCTCCTCGATCGCCTGCTCGACCTCCAGGTAGTCGTCGGTGACCAGCGCCTCCAACCCGAGCCGCCGGGCGGCCTCGCGCAGGTCGCGCGCCTGCTCGCGGCTGTAGGTGCCGAGGCCGACCACCTCGAAGCCCATCTCCTCATCCGCGATCCGCGCCGCGGCAATCGCGTGGGTCGCGTCGCCGAAGATGAAGACCCGCTTGCCGGTCAGGTAGGTCGAGTCGACCGAGCGGGAGTACCAGGGCAGACGGGATCCCGCTTCCGCCAGGATCGGCGCCGGATCGACCGCCGCCAAGGCCGCCACCTCGGCGATGAAGTCGCGGGTCGCGCCGACCCCGATCGGCACCGTGCGCACGGCGGGCTGGCCCAGGTTGCGCTCGAGCCAGCGCGCCGCCAGGTCCCCGGTTTCCGGGTAGAGGACAACATTGAAATCCGCGGCGCCGAGGCGGGCGAGGTCTTCCGGCGCCGCGCCGAGCGGCGCCACGACGTTGACATCGACGCCCAGGCGGTCGAGCAGCCGGGTCACCTCGATGACGTCGTCGCGGTGCCGGAAGCCGAGCGCGGTCGGCCCCAGCAGGTTGCATGAAGGACGCCCGCCCTCGCCGCGCTTCGCATCGGGATCGACGAGCGCGCGGACCAGTTGGTAGAAGGTCTCGGCCGCGCCCCAGTTCTCCTTGCGCTGATAGGACGGCAGCTCAAGCGGAATGACTGGCACCGGCAGGCCGAGCGCCCGGGCGAGCCCTCCGGGATCATCCTGGATCAGCTCGGCGGTGCAGGACGCGCCCGCCAGTATGGCGCGCGGCCGGAAGCGCTCGTAGGCCTCGGCCAGGGCGTTCTTGAACAGCTCGGCGGTGTCGCCGCCCAGATCGCGCGCCTGGAAGGTCGTATAGGTCACCGGCGGGCGCTCCTGGCGCCGCTCGATCATGGTGAAGAGCAGGTCGGCGTAGGTGTCGCCCTGGGGCGCGTGCAGCACGTAGTGCAGACCGGTCATCCCGGTGGCGACGCGCATCGCGCCGACGTGGGGCGGCCCTTCGTAGGTCCAGACCGTGAGGTGCATGGCCTAGACCTCCAGCCGTGCGCGCCGGTTCAGGGGCCGGTGAAACAGCTCGGCGAGATCGCCGGCCTGCTCGTAGCCCTGGATCGGTGTGAAGACGAGCTCGATCGACCACTTGGTGGTCACCCCCTGGGCCTCGAGCGGATTGGCCAGGCCGAGGCCGCAGACCACTAGGTCCGGCCGGTCGGCGGCGCAGCGGTCGAGCTGTCGTTCGACGTCCTGGCCCTCGCTCAGGCGGGTTTCCGCCGGCAGCAGGGCCAGCTCTTCGGCCAGGTGCTCACGGTGCAGGAAGGGGGTCCCGACCTCGACCGGCGCCATGTCCAGCTCGCGCGCCAGGAAGCGCGCGATCGGCGGCTCGAGCTGGGAATCGGGGAAGAAGAAGATCCGCTTGCCGGCCAGACGGTCGCGGTAGCGCGCCACGGACCGAATCGCCCGTTCGCGTCCCGGTCCGACCACCCGCTCGAAGACCCGCTCGTCGACTCCGAAAGCCTCGGCGGCCGCCTTGAGCCAGAGGGTGGTGCCCTCCGCGCCCAGCGGGAAGGGCGCCGCGAGGCGCCGCGCGCCCCGCTCCTCCAGCATCCGCGCGGTATCGGCCAGGAAAGGCTGAGCCAGCAGATAACGGGTCCCGGGCCCGACCGCGGGCAGCTCCGTGCTGCGGCGCGCCGGCAGGAAGGCGACCTTGCTAAGCCCCATGTCCCGGAACAGGCGGTGGAACTGGTCCTCGACCACGTCGGCCAGGGTGCCGACGACCAGCAGGGAAGGCTCGTCGTTAGCCGGCAGCTCGGGCACCAGGGCGGCGAGGCAGGCGTCCTCGCCCTGGGTGAAGGTGGTCTCGATGCCGCTGCCCGAGTAGTTCAGCACCCGGACGCCCGGCAGGTACTTCTGCGTCAGGCGTTGGGCCGCCCGGGAGAGATCGAGCTTGATCACCTCCGAAGGGCACGATCCCACCAGGAAAAGCGTCTTGATGTCGGGGCGCCGCGCGAGCAGCTGGGCGACCACGCGGTCGAGTTCCTCGTTTGCATCGGCCAGTCCGGCCAGGTCCCGCTCGTCGATGATCGCCGTGGCGAAGCGCGGCTCGGCGAAGATCATGACGCCGGCGGCCGACTGGATCAGGTGGGCGCAGGTGCGAGACCCGACCACGAGGAAGAAGGCATCCTGGATTTTGCGGTGCAGCCAGACGATCCCTGTCAGGCCGCAGAAGACCTCGCGCTGCCCCCTCTCCCGCAGCACCGGCCGGTCCGAGCAGCCGCTTCGTGAATTCGGGGCCAGCTGAGTGATGGCGTTCATCGCGCGTCCTCCCCTCGAGGCGCCCGCTTCGCGGCGCGGCGGAACGGCCGATCGGAAGGCTGCGCTGTTTGGCTTGCTGTTGTCGCCTTGCTCAAGGCGCGCATTCCTTTGCCTCTACCCATAGAGGCGGACTCTACGCTAGCTGCCGCGAAGGTGTCAATTGATATAGACGTCAATTAAACTTTACATTTGCCCGCCGTACTTACCCGGGCCGCGGCCGGCGCCCTGAAAAACGCGCGGCAGCCGAAAACGGCGATGCCGGACGTGCCGCGGGCTCAACGCGGCGCAACCGGCATCGAAATTACAAAGAAGTCAGGAGAGACCAGGCCCGCCGAAACGGGCCATGGCGTTCACCGCGGCGGCGGCGCTACGACCTGGCGCGCGCCCGCGACCGCCAGCCGCGGCGCCACAGCAAGGGCATGAACCCAGAGGTGATGGTTCCGCTCACTCGGCCCGCTCCGGTCTTCCGGCCCGGCGAGAGCAGCCGCATCCCGAACATCGACGAAAAACGCCAGGACGTGGATTTCGGCATGGCGAACATCGAGGAGAAGGGCGTGGCGGACTTGGTCTTGGCCGGCGGCATGAGACCGCCGGTGAAGAGTTTGCTGTCGGAGATGATCAACCCGGGGCTCGGCCTCGGCCACGTGAACCAGGCGTCCGAGACGTCGGCCTCGCAAGAGTAAACCTCGGTGTTCTCGACACCGGCATCCACGCTTCTGAAGCCGCTCAGCACGCCCAGCGCCTCCTGGGCCCGGGTGAAGGGCGCGCGGACCACGACCAAGGCCTTGCCGGCGTGAACGTGATCGGCGTAGGCCGCGGCAGCCTTGCGATGAACGCCCGCGTTCCGGATTGCCGCCTGCACGGAGTCGCGGTCGCGCGCGCCTTCCGTCTGGTCGGCGACGTCGATCACATCGAGGTCGCGCGTGCTGTACTTGGCCGCGCGCAACGCGGCCACGACCTCCGCCGCGGTGGTCTTGGATTCGTAGAGTCGGGTGATGATCGTCGTCATGAGAACCTCCAGCAGGTCGACCGGAGCCGGCGTTCCAACCGTGCGGGCGAGTCTCTCGAATCGCCACCAAAGCGACCGCCTGCACCGGGATTCGGGCTCCGGGACTGCGATCATTGTCGCCCTTCCCGCGGCTTGTCAACACGGGGGCCGGGGGTCGGACGAGCACGATTCCGCGGCGGTGGGCGCCGGTGGACGGCGATAAGCACCTAGCGCGCCTGTGTTTTTCGCGGTTCGGCCTGGGCGCGGGAGGCGCCGAAAACTGTCCAAAAAAATTTACAATTGTGTATGTCAAGTGAATATGACAGCATGTGGGATGGCGTCGTGCCATCAGCGTCAGCTGCCGGCTCGGCGTCATCGAGGCGCTCTTGGCATTGTCCGTGTGCAGCGTCTCGGAGTGATCTCGCAACGGGCACAAAGGATTGGAAAGAATGGAATACGATCCGGATAAGGTGTGGCCGACAGGCCTCACTGTTGCAGAGTCGGAAGAGGTGCACAGCTACCTCATCGACGGTACCCGTGTCTTCGGCTTCATCGCGTTGCTGGCCCACATTCTCGTGGCGTTCACGACACCGTGGCTCGGTTAGAGGAGGTCGAAGATGAACAACGGGAGAATGTGGCTTGTTGTGAATCCTACCGTCGGCATCCCCATCTTCCTGGGGGCCGTGGCCGTGGGCTCCTTCGCCGTGCACGTCGCGGTGTTGAGCAACACGACCTGGGTGGATGACTTCCTCTCCGGGCGCCCGCTCGGCAGCTCGGCGGCGATCGA
>JAAUYK010047971.1_pt1 | contig 14867 bp, 3 predicted proteins | sample 7278021 | NCBI WGS metagenome assembly JAAUYK01 (sample SAMN14350223, study PRJNA611818) | marine sediment metagenome | isolation source: surface marine sediment (1.8m) | place: French Polynesia: Moorea | collected 2018-08
CGTCGTTGTTAGCACCAGCTGTTGTTTCTGTTCGAACCTGAGTGTTACCGTCTGTGTCTCTAATTCGGAATGTTTCAGCACCAGCAGAGATTGCACCGTCAAGTTGGGTAAGTGCGTTAAGTAAATCTGTAGAACCGGTTACGTTAAGAAGAGCAGCATTGACAGCTGCCGGATCGTAATCACCATTTGCGTCTGTGATTGCACCAAGAGCTGCATTGATATTTGAAGCTAGAGTAGCGTCTCCAAATTGAGCCCAAGATGTACCGTCGTAGTAACGGTATTCGTTTGATGTGGTATTGTAGTAGATTCGGCCAATTTCTGTAGTGGCTGGATCGGAGGCTAAACGCTCGATGATCGCGTTCTGAAGTTCTGCCCCAAGTGCCAGAAACTGTAGATTACCATTAAGTTTCATTGAGTTCTCTCCCTAGACGGTGGTTCTATATCAGTATTTATTTGATTGGGTCATTCTTCGTACAGAAGTTGTCAGCTGCTTGATCATATTGTTGAACGCCACGGGTTCAACCAGCGCTTTACCTAAATCATACTCCTCAACGTATGCCATATCCACATTGATAAAACAGAATGTGCCTTTGTTGCCATTCAAATCAATACCAGTCATTTCAAAACCGTGTAACCTGAGGCAAGCCGCCAAGTTAATATCGGTCGTCTTATAATCTTGCATTTTAAGAATCCTTGTTTATACGAATAGTAAAAGTTGGGCCCTTCCATCCTGAGCGGCAAAGAAGTCAACCTGTATCGTATTTACGTCAAGTATCGTTACTCCATTAGGAAAAACTTCCTCGTTTGAGGTGTCGTAAATCTTCGTAACGACCTTGTCAGTTCCAAGGTTGTGAGTGATTGTCCAGATAGTTGAAGCAGTTGGCTGCGTATGCTCATATCCCCACACCTGTAAGAAACCGGCTGGCGGGGTAGATGTGGATGGAGCATTGATCCATTCATCACTAGACGAATCGTATGTGAGCACTTCACCATCAGCTGGTGGAAGATCCAATGTCACATCAGATAATCCGCCAAGAGTTAATGCTCCAGCTTCAATATTATTAGCAATCAGACTACCGGTGTTTCTGTCCAACTGAACAGGAATCAAATTGCCAGATGCAATGAACTGAACTATCTGTTTTACATCAACAAAAACGGTAGTAGGATTAACAACAGTAGCAATTTGCTGCATCGAAACTGTTGTTGGAGGATTTGGTACTAGCTCACCAGCAGGACCAACAAACAATGGCGTCCCTGCTGGGTAGGCAGACCAGTCCCAATCAATCTCGTTTGTTACGTATCCCTTTGTAATAAAAGAACGAACTTCGTTTGTGTTCATCTCTTCCATCGAAATACCAATTGCTGGAATTGATGGAGTTCCGTTACGAGCCAACACCAACTTATCGTAATCAAAATATCCAATTGCGTGGTGAAGTGGAATTTCTTCTTGCGCTTCACCTTGAACAACAGCAGCTTCAACTCGGAAGTTTGCGATTCGAGAAAGCTGCGAGTTCAGATCTGTTTCGGTTGTGATGAATTGACCACGACGGTTTCGTTGGAATTTCTGAAGAGGACTTCCGTCAGGGTCAAATAAGATTGCACCAGCGTATGTGACAGTTCCATTGAGGCCAACTTGTGACCCTATTGGCTGTTCAAATAGGGTTGCACCGCTTGCGTATTTGGACGCAAACAAACGAATCTTTTCCACCCAAGCAGAGCCCGTCCAAACCTTCTGGACGTTCTCCGTCATATCAAACCAATGCTGATCAACAGACGGACTGGACGGCGCTAATGGATCGTCTACGGGCTGTAAAGTTGTGAATCCACGAGTGAGTGCACCAGTGACAAAATCAACATCCCAATACAACCAATAATCATTCCCTACAGTAAATGGACCCCACGCTTGAGACACAGTGACATTTTCTGTCACCATGTAGTCGGCATCGTAGTGAGCAATGACAAATACGGTTGGATCAGTAGACACGATCAAGTCAACATATTGTCCACCATTAGACGGTTGGAGGAACGCAGGATTTCCAAATCCGTCCTCTTGTCGTCTTGCCATTCCGTGTCTAAAATTAAAGCGTGCCATTTCGTTCCTCTTGGTCTATCCCATATTTACCCTAGGTTAGAAAGTATTGCTGTACAAGTGGATTACTGTTCCCAGCTCTTCGTCGAACGAGCCGATATCCCAATATGGATAATCCCAAGCATCCATAACGTTGCCAGCTGTGAGCAGCAGAGCACCAGTTGCGTTTTCGCCAACACTGACACCAATTGTATCTTCGAATACGATACGGATGCCTTGGTCTCTGTACGACTCAATCCAACCGCCGCCTTCGTCATTATCAATAGATGCTACGGCGATGTCTGTTGTGGAAGTAAGAGCGTCATACACTGGAGATGCTATGACTGTGTACAACCCATCATTAGAAGTACCCATCACTCTAAACTGCTGACCACTCTGGACATCGCCGGTAGCGTTACCCCAGACAGTGAATGTGTTTGTAACACTATTCGCTTCTTTAATCAAGTATTGGAACCATCCAGTGACGTCGATGTCTTCGAGTCTGAATGTTCCATGCAGTGAAGTGTCAACTGGAAGATCAGGATTCTTCACTACAATTTCTGTTCTGTTCAATCCAACGTTGTATGTAAAGCTGGCAACCTCGTAATCACCATCGTTACCATCCGAACCTGTGATATCAGCACGATCGTCATTATCAAGAATTGACGTAATGTCACCATCAATGTAGATTGTGCTGTTTGCTTGATCCGTTCCAATAATCGTCCAGCTGTATTCTGTACCCCAACCAAAGTCAAGATTCTCTGTGAACGTTGCTTGTGTCATACCTTCAGGATACTGATCGATACGAAGAGCTTCACGAAGGATGTAACCTTCAACCCAAGTTGGAGTTGCGTTACCGCTATCGAAGAAGATATCAGCACGATATTTTGTTTCGATCATTCCAAGTGGACCGGTGTATGCTTCATCAATGAAGTCACGATCAATTGTCAGAATAGTTTCTGTTCCTGTGTATACAGCACTTGTAACAGTCAACACATTCTCAAGAGGTGTAGTTGAAACGATAGGCTGGTCAACTTGGAAAGTAACTGTGCGTCCTTCACGAACCAACACACCTTTGTTGGTTCCAGCAATGTCACCAGGCAGTGATGGATTCTTAACAACAACTTCTGTTACAGCACCAGTAAAGTTTGTGCTTGCAACTTCATAGTCGCCATCGTTTGTTCCGTTGTCAGAATCCTCAATGCGGATACGATCGTTTGGCTTAAGCAATCCTGTTACGTTGCCATCAACAGTAATCAGACTTGAACCACTGTTGGTTGTCAAGATGTCCCAGCGAGCTTCAATGTTGAAGCGGTGGAACAGCGAAACTTGATCGCCTGCCAGCGTAATCTCTGGCTTAGTCACACCACCATTATTCGTGATGTTTGTGACAGTAAATTCTGTGTAAGGCGGAATGTTATCAAAATCATTGTCAATTGTGATAACAGTATCGCCTGTATTGGTGAGTGGAGAGCACTCACCCACATCTGTTCCTGGAATATCTTCATCCCAACATACACTTTGTACGACATACATTGCATCGTTTGTTTCTTGAGAGCTTGGATTGCCCTCACCATACGATCCTGCAATGTTGATAATTGTTCCTGGTGTGAAACTATCTGATAAGTTTACAGGCAGTCCTGTAATAGGATCATCGTAGTGAATACGAATAGTATTTGTTGCTTCGTCTGTAGATAAGATTTCATAACGATCAGGTACAGTAACTAACTGATCAGACACACCCATACGATCAAGAACAGAAAAGCCTGCATCGTTCTGACGAGCAATTGCTAGTTCCATGCGAAGAGGACCAGCCCATGTATATGAGATAGCATCTACTGTGGCTTCCACTGTTCCGTTTGGAACAAAGTACGTCTTAACCTGATCACCTGCACCAGATACAATTGGATCATATACGGCACCAAGAATCACGCCCATGTCACGAGAGTAGTTCTGATAGATTGGCGTATGAATACGAGCGTTACCTGTTGAATCTGGATCTGGAATATTCTCAACCAACGCAACATTTGTACGGTTGTTAAATGAGTCATATGTTGCTGTATCAACCGTCCAGAATCCGTTGTTACCAGTAGTGGAACCTGTGATCTGAATACGCATACCATCTGGGAACGATGATGTAGCATCACCATCTGCACCACTAGCATCTGTTCCTTGAATGATGATTGTATCAGATACTTCGTCAACGTTCAGGACACGAATACCAGGGTTCCAGAACCACTGATTAGGATCAGTTGGATTTGCAGCTGGAGACTCAACAACATCTGGTTGTGCAATTGTAATAACAGTTGTCAGAGGGAATCCCAACTGACTACTTGTTACTGATGATGTTACTTCAAAGTCGTTGAAGTTGTTCTCTGATGTTCTGACAGAGAAGATACGACCAGCAGTAAACAGCCAAGTCCAATCACCTTCGATTGTAATTGTGGCATTCTCATCATCCACATCTACTAACGGGAACGATACAGCCTGTTGTGTATTCAACAAGAATCCAGGATTAATTGTGTCGAGGATTTGAATTTGGTTTTCTGTGATGAAACGATTGATGTAGTTACCACCAGGAAGAACGTAAGCGTTCTGTCCAGCATAAGGTGTTACGTCACGGTGGAATACTTTATGAGCCTCAATCGTGAACCCTCTTACGTTCGCATTTGTTTCTTGTAACAGACGATCGTAAACTTCAACTTCAATGTCATCATCTACTTTCCAATCTGGAACTGGAATCAATGTGAACTGTGTTGCACTATCAAGTGTGAAGTTAGCAGGTACGCCATTGATGAATACTTTGATAAGAGTTTTATCAACACCAGGAACCTGGAGTGGTCCAATCGTGATATCACCAACAGTTGTTGCTGAAGGAATCGACTCAGCAACTGTAATCTTTGTGTTGTCATCAACAGGGTTATAGTGTATACTTGTAATTGTATATGTACCGTCGTTTGGCGAACCGCCTGTAACTTCAAGCGTACGAATGCCAACATCAAGGTCCATGCCTTGTGTTGCTGCGACAACGTCACCATCGATGGTGAAGAATCCTTCCAGCGTTCCAGTTTCCTGTTGAACGTCGGCAATTGGGAATGTTACAGTTCTGAATTCAAAAACTGACTGCGGTGTTCCACTACCAACATCCTCAACCGTAAATGTTTCACGACCGATAATAGTCGTCTCACCAACTGCTGGCTGAACATCAGAGAAGCCAGGTGGCTCTGCCATCAGAACAACCCAACCAGTATCAACGTACTTGGTCTTAGTTCTGTAGCTCAGAATCATTGTGTCTGTATCTAACCAGTAAGCTGTTTGGATTGCTCTCCAGTGGTTACCTGTTGACTCAGAGCTATCCCAACGATACAAAATTCCATTGTTGTTGTCAAACCACAGATCGTTAAACGAAGGCGTTAATGGAGCTGCTGGCTGCTCTGGAATTACTGGATCAAATGAACTGTAGATTGTATGGAGTGGAAGCTCATACCCCCAAGTGTCAGAATTTTCTAAGTTGTATGCAATAACGTCATCACGTAAGTCTAACCCGAGACCATCAAACGTCAGTTGTTCGTGGAACTTGATACGAACAACACCTTCTGGATTGAAGTCACAGAAATCAGCACTCTCACCAAAACCGTAGATACGATCACGAATAAAACCAACCTGTGAGACGTGCAGCTCACCACCAGTTACAAAATCAAATGTTTCGACTGGAACAATTGTTGTTTCGTTGTCAGGCAGTGGTGCATATGTTACTGTATCAACAGTATACGAGCCATCATTGGTTGGCGAACCAACAACGTTGAATGGTGTGCCTGCTGTAAACTGAGAAGTGCGATCCCCACGAACAACAAAACCGGTAGTGACATCTAAAACTGAATATCCTGTTCCTGGATCAATAATTTCTTTTGTCGTACGAACTCTTGTCTTATCGTTAATGAAGTCAGAGTTCAACGTTGTATACGAGCCAGCGTATGAACCACCAGTAACATCAAATTGGAATCCTTGAACAAACTGCGAGCGATAATCGCCATCAATGATGAATACGTTTGCAGGAATACGAAGCTCACCTTCACCATCTGGTGTAGCGTTTCGTACGCGCTCTGCAACACCGAACGTAGTTGTGTCACTTAGTGTGTCATACAAAATTGATGTAATTGTATACAATCCGTTGTTGCCTGTAGATTCGTACACACGCAACTTGTCACCTTCAAAGATGTTGCTAACTTCGAAGTTACCAGGTAGTGTTATCTTACCTGTGTCGGGAATAGCAATACCAAATCCATCAAGTGTTGATACAACAACGCTTACAATACCACGACGAGCAATACCTTCGTCTGGTGTTTGTGAGAAGTCTGGTGCTATTGGATCATAGTCACGCAAGAAGTTTGAATATGATAATACAGACTCAATCTCTACTGGTTCGATACGAATAAACGCTGCATACGTCTGGTTTGGAGGCGTAAACGCTGGTGGGTTCAGTGGCTCTGTTACTGTGACAATGGTATGAGGATCATCACCTAATGTGTAGGTTGACACATCAGGATATCCCGCCCAACTGTCGATTGAGCCATTAGAGAAGATCGCCTGAACAACAGTAAATGTTCCTGTGTTATTTCCAACTGTTCTTACTAAACCGAGACGTCCAATTGGTGATGGAGAAATGATAGCCTGAGCTACCTCAACAAACGTCTGGCCTGCTACTGGTGTGTTAGGAGAGATGCTTGTAATTGTAAATGTTCTTCCATCATCCAATCCTGTTCCATACGCTTCAATGTTGTCACCAACAGAGTGATTAGTAGCAAAGTCATTTAATGGATCTTCTACTGTATATGAACAGGTACCTGCTGGACCGGCGACTTGATCAAAGATCTGATACGTTGCACTGTAATCTTCGACAAACGTTGTGATGTCAAGACGCGTTCCTGGAACCAACTCACCGGAACGATCACCTGGAATAGTGAACGTGTTTGCTGAGGAGTTGATTGCTGGATATGTCTCAAACGGAACTGCAACGTTTGGTGAGATGATTGGCCACAAGCCAGGACCACCATAAGGACGTGTGCTGTAACCATCTGCACATGCGATGTCAGCACCACATACTGTTCTGTCGGCTCGTAATTCATCAACACGATCCGACAACATCGTTGCAATCTCTTGTTCCTGTTCGAAGTAAGGATATTCAGGACCAAGATTTTCTATTCTTGCTAACTGACGGCTGAGAAGCTTTTCTGCGCTGCGCAGATTAGCGCAACCACCAGGACGATACAAGTCGATAATGAACTGAGGATCTTCAAGAATAGTGACGTCGACATTTTCTCCATAGACGTACTCGATCAACACCTCAATAATTTTGGTGTGATACGGCTTTACGTCATTGATGTAGTCGACCAGTCCCTGAACAGGATCAAGTGTCTTTAGACCGGTACAGTTGTTTTCTTCTGCCATCTTTTTCTCTTAGTCGTCAAATAGTCCACCAACCTGGAATGGACGTACACCATGTAGTGCAATCATGGAAGTCTTAAAGATATCGTCGTATTTAGCCTTCAGGGAAAACGCATCTAAAAGCACTTCAAAGAACATTCCATTGACGTGTTCAAACGTAAAAGTATTGTAAATCGTATTCATTGACGAGATTATATTCTCCGGAGTATCAAAGCTGTTGTTTGAGAAGAACACATTGATATCCACCGGCGTGAAATCATTATTTGGGTCATTGAGGTACGTCAATATTGTCGATAGGGCCAACGGTCCATTGACAAACGTTTCACCATCTCTCAATCCATATTGCGTGTCTGTGTCATATTGGGTATCATACAACTCACGCTCGTATGAAGGAACACGAGTGTTTGGATCATCCAACTTGTAGCCAATAATAGACTCAGTGATCTTGTTCCACAAACGCTGTGGAATGTTGAATGGCTGTTCACGACGAATCAACTCCCACTGCTCGTGGAATTGTTTCTTCTGCAAGGATGATGTGCCTGTTTCCAAACTATCACGTAACGTGAAGTCTCGAGTCCATCTCAGAATGTAACGGAAGTCATCAACGACAATGCCTCGAAGACCTCGAATAATCGACTGAGTATAACGAACCGGCAGATCTACAGGAACGTCACCAAACGTTGTACTCTCTGCGGCCTTCACACCTTGGAAGAACATATATGGAATAGGAATCTCAATCAGCGTCTGCTGTGCTTCACGAGGTGTTGTTGTCTTTCCGTTACGTGTTGCTTTGTCTTCAACCCAGAAGAAGTAACGTGTCTGCTCAATACCAATATCATCGAAATACGTATCTACAGTATACTGATAATCTTGCAGTAAGCGACCAGCGTTAATTTCATTTTCAATTTCTGTTTCATCTGTAGGAACAGGAAGAACAACACGAACTCGGTCTTGTAGACGAAGATCAGGTACTGTGACTTCACCGCTGCTATTTGGCTGAGCTGTTATGTACTGCTGGCCGTTAACATAAACAATAACATCCTTATACGTGTTTGGAATTGGATTCAAATCTCCATCAAGCTGTTCTAATAATGTCTCGGTTAGGGTAAAGGTATTGTTGCCAGCTCCGGTACCTTCAATGATAACATCATACTGATCAAACTTGTTTACTAGCTCAATCCAGTTACCGCCAACATTTTCAAACAGTGTCTTGAATACACGACCGGACTTGCGGCGACTCTCTGGTATGGAGATATCACCTTCTTCTTGTTCAGCCGCAGCATTATATGATTCAGGCGGAACATCTGACTCTACCCAAGTAAGAATCTTCAGTTCACCCCAACCAGCTAACTTGCCCCACAAGCGAGCACGATCGTCAAGATTTGTAAACACTTCGTCGTCGTAGTAAGGAACATAATCAAGATCGTTTGTATTCAACCAAACAGTACCAACCTCGGTATCATTCCAAGGATCATTGTATACTACATTAAACTCCGTACTACCAGGCGGTTCCTGATTTGTTTTTGGAGTAGATGTGTATACTGCTGGGTCGATATTGTTGAAGATATCAACAACACTCAATCCAATATAATAATGGTGATTACGTGCTGGATCCCAAATCTGAACTGGAGAAATAACTACTTCAGATTTGGTGTCAATAATCTTAGCTGGATTCTGAGAATCTTCATCAATGTTGTAGCACCACAGCTTAAAGTTGGTAACAGGTTCAGCAACAAGCTCTGGGAACAGAACTCGAACAATATTTGAGTTTACCTGCTCGTAGTGAATATCTTGTACCAACGTGCTTGTCTTGTAGACAACCTCAATGGTAGTTCCTGCAATGTCTTCGTTGAACAACACAGTGTCTGATAGTAAAGTACTACCCGTCAACGATTCAACATAGTCAACTCCAGATGTGAGTTGAATACCATCTTTGAATACTCGGATGCTGTCTGCTAATGGAATGTAATCAGCAATTGTCAGTTCAACTACAGGTGTGCCACCTGGAATGACATATTCTTGTCTGTTTCCTTCACCGTACCAATCCAGAGTAATAGAAATGTAATCACTCTGACTGTTGTGACGAAGAATTGGAAACTCACCACCTTCCCATTGTCCGTCATCATCAGGACCCCAGGTGCCGGCGTCTGCATTCCAACGTAGGAAGGTGTAGGTGTTTCCGCCACCGCCGCCTTCGCCGCCTTCTCCACCTTCTCCACCTTCGCCGCCTTCGCCGCCACCACCAAGGCCGCAGTCAGTCTCACCAGGAAGAACCCATCCTTGTCCATCGACTGGGTTAGCAGGTCCGCCCGGAAGATCATCTGGGCATGCAATTGTGATATCAATCATACCACAAGGCTTGAGATCAAAGTAAAGCGTTCCGCCGTTGTTGCGGAGGAGTTCTAACTGGTCTGGTTGTTCAAACCAACGATCCAGATCTGTTAGTGTAATAGGTAAGAATCCTTCTTCGCCGACAAGAACTGGCTCGCCTGAGTTAGGGAAAGCATATCCACACGAACCCTTGTCGTACGGATCTACATCAAAGCCAGCACTACACAGATCTTCATCAGAAACAAATTGTAGACGCAAGTCGTTTGAACGAGCATCAGATGTAGACAGCCACATCTTGATGTATTCTTTTTCTTCAACCGAACCAAAATCAGCAAGTTTAACAGCCCAATATTCATCAACCTTTGCGTCAATGAATCGACGAGAGTTAACAAAAGCATTAACTGAGTTGATAGATCCTTTAGACTGAATCTGACCACGCCAGAATGCAAACTGCGACTTAGCATTCAAGTTCAAATTGTCAAGGTAATCTTCACGTCCTTCATACCCAAGAGACTTACGAGAGAACTGAACGAGGTTGTTTGCTTCAATTACTTGATATGTGTCGTACAGCAAACGCAAGTCTTCAACACTTGCTTCAATGTTACGCTTCAGATCCGCGCCTTGATTGAAGAAGGTAGAAAGATACTGGCCACCAACGTTTGGACGTTGAGTAAACTCAGTCTGTCTGTTAAACAGTGTTTCATATTTGGTTACGTTCAAGCCAACAAACGGATCATATAACAACTGGCCTTCGGTTGTTTCATTGTTAAAGATTAACACATGCTCATACGTATCCGTAAACAGATGAATAGAAGCAAGATGGATAAAGTTGTACGGACTTGGAAATACTGTTGTCAATTCAACATCGTTGAAGATTTCATCAGCAATACGAATACCTGTTTCCTTGTCTTCACGGAATACTCGAATAGCATCTTGCTTCAATGCTCTACCATACTGATCAAGGAGCAATTGACTTGTGAACGTATCTTCTGTTGGACCTGTTAACAAGTTAGAAACAATACCTCGTTCTGGACGGAACCACACACCATTACGGAATGGGTTAATCTCAAATACAGGACGATCCTTAGTTAAGTTTGCAGCTTCAGCAATGTACAGATCTCCAACACCAGCTATGCTAGTGATATCAATTGCAACCCCCGACTGAGCATCTGCTCTTGTTGCAGCAAGACGGAACTCTGTGAGAGAGTCGCGAATCATATAGTAACGACCACCCTGGAATAATGGTACAGGATATACGCCACCTGCTGGATAAACTGTTACAGGGTCGCCAGTAATGAATTGAGGTTCACCATCACCAACAAATGTCCAAACGTCTGTTGCTACATCCACTTCAGCTTGGTAACGTTGACCAACCTTGCGTTGAGTACGGCGTATGCTAAGACTGAAGTCGATGAAACGCTCGAGTTCAATCTGCCACTGAACGAAGCGTTCAGGCTTATCAAAATCACGAAGGGTCATATCAGAGTTGATTCTCCAACCCTGTTCTTTTGTATACGCCTCGTAACCATCAACAATGTTGATTACAGTCTGCAAACCTCTAATGTCATATGGAGGGGTAAACGTAAGAGTTGTTCCTGTATCAACAACATAGTGTCTCCAAAACTTATCAGACTTGTCAGTATTGAACGTTGTTGCAACCTGACCAACAAACTGATCACCTCTGCCTTCAGCAGTGATATCAACAAAGTCATTGTTGTATGCTTGTTGCTCTGTTCTTGCCAGTCTAAATGTTTGTCCGTCAACAATAATAATGAAGTATTCATATACGCCATTAACATTGTCGCCCTGTAGTGGAACTGGTAAAGTTTCACGTGTAGTCAATGTAACACGATCGCCGGTGTTCCAAGGCATCAGTCGATAGTTTAATGTAACGAATCCATCTTCTGTTAAGTCGGTGACGTCTTCAGCAACCTCAATGATTGTCTCATTGTCAACAGGATTGTATGCAGCTGTTACAACTGTGTAAGTTCCATTGTTGCCTGTTGACTCTGTTACTTCAAAAGTACGATCCGTAATAAAGAACTCAGTTTGATCGCCGGTAATATTGAACGTATTGGAGAATATGTTTAGATCTACAATCTTCCACGTGTACAGCTTACACTCGTCTGTATCAGGATTTGCATAGAATGGGTAGTTACGAACATCGTAGTATGTTACAGAGTTACCAACAGGAGACTTCGTTCGAAGTTCAATTTCCCAATCATAGTCATTATCATAGCGAGCAATTCTTGGAGGAGTATTAACAAGTACAGCCTCGAGAGATTCTAACCAATAGTCTTCTACACCAGGTGAGCGCTTAGCAGCTACACGATAGTCAAACTCACTAACACAAACATAGCGGTGTGCTACATCTAATGATGGTGTATCAATGAATGACGAGAACTGATACATCAATGGATTTGTCCACAACGTCCACTGTGAACGGAAGTCAGACATACTAATGTCAAGACCAACATAACGTGTGAAGTTTACATACCACTGGTTTGTTCCAGCAAACTGAATCTGACTATTATCAACAATATCACCATGGAAAACTGTATTGGTGTGAGACAGAACTTGCTCTGTTCTCTGGTTGATGAATAGCCCCCCAATTGTATGGAACTCAGGACCAAACGAACTGAATACAAATCGGACTGGGTCAATCTGGAACGCAATTGATAACTGATCATATAAGAACTGAGATGAAGTTCTCCACTCCCACTCAACTGTTCCTGCATCACCAAATACAAAGTTAGCGCCTGGTGACTGAATTTCGTTGAACAGTGTAAACACAGAACGAATCTGTCTATCAAACGTTGGTGGCAATGAAGTTCCAAAGTGCGTAACGAAATCCCAATAAGGAGGGAATACATCATCAGGCTGGAAGTCTCCACCAACCGTACTAGGTATATTACCAATGTTCACACTGAAGTAGTTAAACGTTGGTAATGGATTTACAGGCAACGAGTATACTGTACTGTCGATAACAGGATCACCCGTTACGCTAACAATACCATTTGGATAGTCGCGTCCTGCAGGAATATTACCTAGTCGGATATTCTCCCACATGCCAAATGCTTTTAGAATTCTACCATCAGCAATGTTAACTGTGATGTCTGTATTCACAGTTGAACCTGTATCAATGTAGATACTAGATAGGTTCGTTGCTGGGTTAAAGATCACACCATTAACAAAATCAAAATTGCTAACATCAGTCACGTTTTCCTGAACAACGATAATCGTGTGGTTGTATGGAGGACCTGTAAAGATAGCATTTTGAACAGTCAGCTGCTGTTGAATAAATCCTGTAGAGTTGACAGCTGTGAACCTTGTTCCTTGTACAAATAGAGGAGCATGGTCACCTGGGATTTCAACTGAAGCAGTTCCTGCAGGGCCAGCTGTTGCATTAGTAATTGAGTTGTATGTTCCTACCTTCCAAGTACCATTATGGCCGGTTGACTGATCAATCTGGAAGAACAGAGATGGTGATAATTCATCTGCGGCAAACACTTCACGGAAGTCACCATCAATCTGGAAGTAGTCGTCTGCTACATCAACGCCAGTAATTTCAAATCCATGCTTGTACTTCCAACGACGATCAGTCCATTTGAACTGGTCATTGTTGAGATACTCTTCATCCCACCACAGTGGTTTATTAACATAGCCTTGCAACTTCCACGGTTCGAGATGAGGGTATGGAGTGTTGTATAACTTCTCGTAGTAGTCTCTCCAATCACCACCCGACTCACTACCATCGTTAAGGTTATATGGCCGAGTTACAGGATCAAAAGGACTTGGAAGAAGACCAGTATAAATTGCTCCAGTAATACCATCAGTCACTGGGCGACCTGGAGCTACATAAATTGTTGTGTTTGTTCCATCGTACGATGCTGGAATTGTTGGATGTGTTCTCCAGAAGCCATCATTAACGCCAGAGTTCTTAATGTAGAATACAACATCAAGGCCAAATCCAAGAGTGACATCACCATCAACAGTAAATGTGTTATCTGAACTCTCCGCCTCTAAAACATCGTAGCTTTGACCAGGAGATGAATAGCGGTAGTTCCAAGTGAACGGTTCAGTTGAACTATAATCGTCATTAGCAAATGGTGCTACAATTTCACTTTGGTTAGCATAAGCCAAGAATGCTTCTTCAAGAAGCTGTTCGTATAGTTGTTCGTTTTCTGCACGAAGCCCTGGGAAGTCATATGCTAATTGATACGGTTCTGGAGCATTCTCAAACAAACGTTTTTCAACTTCAAGAACAATCTCAAGAAGGATAGTGTTAAGGTCAACTTCTTGCCAAGCCGATACTGTAGCAGTTGTAAGGTCTGACGGATCCGTTCCGTTATGCAATCGGATAGGAGAGGCACCAGGAGACAGTCCTTCAACAATATTCCAACTCTCGTCACCTGTGTTAGGATCTGTTTGCTTGATACGAAGGACTTCATTGCCTGAATCCATATCAACCCACAGCGATCCATCTGGAAGAGTAATTGACGGCTCATCTGTTCCAATGTCAGCAACAGCCAGACGATAGAAAGTTCTATCTGGTCCATTTACTGTGTACCAGTATACGCCTTGGCGGTTTACAAACGAAGTGTTAAATGCTAAATCAAATTCAACATCATCGTTTGGTGGAAGGTCATTACTAACTCTACCAAACGTATCCAACGGAGGATCTGTTGGTCCAGGGAATCGTGTTCTTTCGTCTGGAGCATCAACAACTGTACGAATGATTGATTCAATAACTGCTTGAGCTAAGAAGTAATCACTTCTATGACCATCATGGTGTATAACTTGATTGACATTGATGTCTGGGTCAACAACAGCACTAGGAGCTTGCTTGCGAAGTAGTCGTAGGTACGGCAGTGTGGCAATCCAGTTGCGTATACCGAGATCATTTGCCCCATCAACTTCTGTAAACGTTGTACTGTCACCATACAACGCAGCAGCGTTATCGTTCAGTTCGTGGGCTAGTATTACAGCATCAACAATGAACTGATCTTGACTGACTAACGAG
>JAAUYK010077004.1_pt1 | contig 14863 bp, 12 predicted proteins | sample 7278021 | NCBI WGS metagenome assembly JAAUYK01 (sample SAMN14350223, study PRJNA611818) | marine sediment metagenome | isolation source: surface marine sediment (1.8m) | place: French Polynesia: Moorea | collected 2018-08
AAAAGACTGTTGAGGCCGGCCAGCAGCGCATCCGGTTTGATATCCGTCTGGCAGCGAAAATTGGCCACCTGAGCTAGGGCATGCACGCCGGCATCGGTACGTCCGGAGCCGATTAAAGTGATCTTTTGGCGGGTTATTTTTTGGATGGCAGCCTCAATCTCGCCTTGAATCGTGCGGTCCTGACGCTGGCGTTGCCACCCGTGATAGTGGGTGCCATCATATTCAATAATGAGTTTAAAATTCGTTTCAGTCATAATAGCTTCAATAATTATTTAATGATGCTTACACGCTTAACCGACTGGATTATTCCTAAAATAGGTTTTTGAGAGTTGCGAAGTCATAGTAACAAGGCAATTGAAAGGGGTCCGAATGATAAAACCGTTGAGACCACAATGGCTGCCGAGGCCAGTTTCGTGTCGCTGGCAAGTTGTGATGAAAGAATGTAAATGGCTGTGGAGGTGGGCAGTGCGAAAAAAACCATGCCTACTTTAAACGGCAATGGTTCAACCGCCAGCAACCGCAACAGCATGTAGCCAATGGTCGGCAAAAGGATTAGTTTAATGACCGATGCCGCTAACGCGGGTTTAATGTAGTTGCCGATACTCTTAAATGAAAGCGCGGCACCAATTGAAATCAGCGCTAGGGGCAGCGTTGTTAGTGAAATTAAGCGCAGGGTATTGTCGATAAAGACAGGCAGGGGAATATTAAAACGCGCGTATAAGATTCCCGCAAGACAAGCAATGATTAATGGGTTTGAAATCAGCGCCTTGACCGTAATAATGCTTCTGGCTTTCAAGGTATATTGCTTGCCGGAAAACCAGATCAAGGTTGATACGGCTAATACATTTATAATTGGGATGATTAAACCGACTAATATGCCGAAATAATGAACTCCACTATCGCCCAGAGCAACAATAATAATAGCCATACCGATATAGGTATTAAATCGATAACAACTTTGGGAAAAACTCCCGGCCATATAATCAGAGACATGAAACAATTTAATATAAAGACCGCTGATGATGTAAACCAGCAATACTGAAGCAGTGACAGCTGCAATGAACGGCCAGTCAATTTTAATGGCAGAAGCTGCGCCACCGATTTTCCAGAATAGCAGTGCCGGGAAAAAGATGAAATAAACCAAGCGATCAGATGTTTTTAGAAAGGTGTCATTGGTTAATTTAAAGTGCTTTAGGGCCGCGCCAAGGATGAGGAGTGCAAAAACCGGAAAAAGACTATTAATGACAATCAAGGGTTAGATCCTATCACAGGGAATATCATGTAATTCTTTTTCAAATTGGTCGTCCATGGCGGCAATGAACTTTTCAATGGAAAAAATTTGGCTGCAACCCTTGCAGCGTAGCTGAACGGAGCGTCAAGTGCGCTGAATGGTTAATGGATGATCACACTCCGGACAAAAGGCCTTTGATCGCATTGCGTTAACTGTAGCTTTCGATTTGGAATAATACCAAAAACAGGCTGCTACTTTAAGGTCGTAGCAGTTGGTTAAGAAAAAGAACAATTTGACAATCAAAACTAGTTCTGACAATTGAAAGGCCGCAAGCGTTGCATGGCTACCGCTTTAAAACAGCCTGTCAATTACCAGAAACGCATGCAAATGGGAATAAAATTATGGGTCACAATTTTTGCCGAGGCTTTCAGGCCGGGGCCATAGCTGCTGGTATTAAAAAACACAATGCACTAGACTTGGGGCTCATCTACAGCAACCATCCGGCAACAGTCAGCGGCGTTTTTACGCGCAACCAGATCCAAGCCGCACCGGTGATGTTGGCACGCCGGCGGATCCAAGCGGGACTTTGCCAGGCCATCATCGTAAACAGTGGCAATGCCAATTGTTGTACGGGTGAAACGGGATTGCGCGATGCAGCCGCCATGGCTGCACAAACGGCCAAAGCCCTTGGGATATCAGAAGAACTGGTATTAACGGCATCCACGGGGGTTATCGGTGCACCGTTGCCAATTGATAACATCACCGGTTCGATTGCGAATCTAGCCAAACAGCTGGATCCTAATGGTTTTGATGATGTTGCCCGGGCGATCATGACGACCGACACGGTACCAAAATTAATTTCTAAGTCGATTTCCATTAATGGCGAGTCTGTTACCATTACCGGCATGGCCAAGGGTGCCGGCATGATTCGTCCGGACATGGCGACCCTGCTATGCTTTGTGTTTACCGATATTGATGCGACCGCTAAGCAACTTAAGCCCTGCCTGGTAAAAGCGGTCGATGATTCTTTCAATCGCATTACAATCGACGGTGATACCAGTACCAATGACACGGTGCTAATCTTGGCCAATGGCATGTCCGGTGTCGCTTTAGATACACCACAGTCGCTTAACGCTTTTCAAACGGCCTTAAATGATTTGCTGGTCGATCTGGCCAAACAGATTGTCCAGGATGGTGAGGGGGCGACGAAACTAATTGAAATACGTGTGAGAGGGGCCTCGAGCAACGCAGATGCCTGTCGCATCGCCGATACGGTCGCACACTCGAATCTGGTGAAAACGGCCTGTTTTGGCGAAGATGCCAATTGGGGTCGAATTTTAGCAGCGGCGGGCCGATCGGGAGCTGCGATTAAACCGGATTGCACGGATATTTATTTTGATCATGTCAAGCTAGTGGAAGGCGGGGTTGGTTGCGGAAACCGCTCAGAGCAGGAGGCCCACATGGTTTTGCAAAAGCCGGTGTTTAGCATCACGATCGATTTAAACATCGGCAACGGTCGCGCAGCGATGTATACTTGTGATTTCTCCATTGATTACGTAAAAATCAATGCCGAATATCGATCATAACGAATTGCCCAATACAACGTCTTTTTCCCATTTCGGGTGGTGTCAATTGCAGAGACCGGCGTGCCGGGGTTAGCGGTTTTAGGCTGGTAAATCATCTCAAATACGCAACTATATGAAGCATATGCGTTTACAGAAATATCTCTCAGTCGCCGGAGCGTGTTCCCGGCGTAAAGGGGAACAATACATTCTTCAAGGACGCGTGCAGGTCAACTATCAGGTTGTCAGCGAACTAGGCAGCAAGGTTGATCCGGCCATAGATCACGTGCAACTCGATGGCCAACCGATTGTATTTGAGACCGATAAGGTTTACATCGCACTCAATAAACCGGCAGGCTATGTTTCGAGTTGTCGTCAAACCGGAGAGCTGATAATTCTGGATCTCATCGATATCCCGCAACGGCTTTATCCCATTGGCAGACTAGACAAGGATTCGGTAGGGCTTTTGCTGCTAACCAATGACGGGCAAATACATCATCGGCTATCGCATCCTTCCTTTGATCACGAAAAGGAGTATAGGGTCACCGTCGATCATCATATATCAGATGAAGCCCTTAGAATGCTCGCGCAAGGGATAGAGCTTAGCGATGGAAAAACCCGGCCGGCGCGAGTCAAGCGGATTGCGGCTAAACGTTTTTGCATAATTCTTAGAGAAGGGCGCAATCGTCAGGTGCGGCGCATGGTGGGAAAGCTGGGACGCAAAGTTGTTAAGCTTCAACGCGTGCGGTTTGCCAATATTAAACTCGGCAAGCTACCGTCGGGAAAATGGCGCCACTTGACGGTTAAAGAACGTATGACACTGTTAGAATCTCGGTCAAAGTAATGCAACCGGATATGCACACTAACGACATGGTCTTCGCAAAGAATGAAGCAAGACCCATTACGGTTATGATGGCCCAACATATCGTCCACCCAATGAGGCTAAATCGTCACTGATTAAGGCAACGGTGGGTTGTCCCATATCCGCTGTACGGTTTGTATGCTGTCCCCTTTTCGAGTTCGCAAGATTGCATCTATCAAGGCCGATGTTATCAAGGCACAAAACATCGGAACCGAATAATAACTGAGAGAGAGGCATCTGGTATGATTTCATTTGAAGCGCTAGTTGAAGGCAAGGAAAAACTTGCGGTTGTCGGACTTGGTTATGTTGGCCTACCGTTGGCGGTGCATTTGGCCAAGCATTTCAAAGTGCTAGGCTATGATTTAAAGGCCGAACGTGTGGCGGAATTAGACTCAGGCCGGGATAGTACCTTGGAGGTATCCGCCGAACAGTTGCAGCGCACCCAGATCTCGTTTACAGACGATGCCAGATATTTGTCTGATTGCCGCCTGATCATCGTTGCGGTTCCGACACCGATTGATACTGTTCATAATCCCGATTTAAACCCCCTGCGGGGCGCATCGCAGACCGTTGGCAAGCATTTGACCAAGGGCGCCTGCGTTGTTTATGAATCAACCGTCTATCCAGGCGCCACCGAGGAAGAATGTGTACCGATCCTGGAAAAAGCTTCCGGCCTTATTTTTGAACGCGATTTTACGGTCGGTTATTCACCCGAACGGATCAATCCGGGCGACAAGGTTCATACGCTGGATAAAATAGTTAAAGTCGTTGCCGGATCGGATGCGCCGACGTTGGAATTACTGAGCAAGGTTTATGGTCAAATCATTCCAGCGGGAATACACCCGGTGACAAACATAAAGGTTGCTGAAGCTGCGAAAGTTATTGAGAATACCCAGCGGGACTTAAACATTGCCCTCATGAACGAATTGTCTATGATATTTGAAAAGATCGGCATTGATACCATTGATGTACTTGAAGCTGCTGGTACCAAATGGAATTTTTTGCCCTTTAGACCTGGTTTGGTTGGTGGTCACTGCATCGGAGTTGATCCATATTACCTGACATATAAAGCCGAAGCCCTGGGCTACCATCCGGAAATGATCTTATCCGGCCGGCGCATTAATGATGGCATGGGAAAATATGTAGCTGAAAAAACAGTAAAAACGTTAATTGCCGCCGGTCGGCACGTTCGAGGGGCAAAGGTGGCGGTCCTTGGTTTAACATTCAAGGAAGAGGTCCCGGATCTGCGCAATACCAAAGTCGTCGATATTATATCTGAATTGCAAGACTATGGCGTTGAGGTTGTGGTTCACGACCCCCTGGCGGATGCTTCTGAAGCGCGCCGGTATTACAATATCGAATTGCATGATTTAGATCGTATCAACGGTGTCGACGTGGCCATACTGGCTGTCGCCCACGAATATTACTGCAAATTAGGACTGAAAAAAATAGCCCAATTTTGTTCCAGTGATCCGCCCCTGGTGCTGGATGTGAAAGGCGCCTTTAGTCCGGCCGAATTTAATGCCGGAGAGATTCGTTATTGGCGGCTTTAATTGCTCCAATACAAAGCATCGATTCCAGATAAGGGCGGGAAAATTAATGACACTTGATAAAGGATGACACCTAGTTTAGCGCCAGTTGTTGTTTACGACTTTGCTTCCTAACCCGTGCTAATTTTGAATTGAAAGCGAGTATCTGTATGGCCCTGCGCAATACGCTAATCGCCGATCTTTATTTTCGAGTCGTTAACAAATTCATTGTCCCCCAACTAATTCATTTCTCCATTAGCCCCAACCAAATAACCATCAGTGGTTTAATTTTAGCACTGTTTGTTCCCGTGGGTTTTTACCTGCATCCCGCCGTGGGATTTTTTGTAATGGGTTTATCCGCTATGACCGATTCCCTGGATGGCCTTATTGCCCGAAATCAGGCGAAGGAAAGCTCGTTTGGCGCATTTCTGGATTCAAGTCTCGATCGAGCATCAGACTTTTTTTATTTGATGGGATTTTGGGTGCTCTTTTGGGATCAAGATGCTTTCATTTTGGCCAGCGCCATTATTTTTCTAAATTTACTGTGTACGTTTATGATCAGTTATCTCAAAGCCAAAGCTGATGTTTTAAATTGTACCTGCAACGTGGGCCTGCTGGAAAGGGGCTTACGAACAGTTTATCTGCTTGTTTGGGCCCTGGCTCTGAGCATCCTGCCAGAATATGTAAACGAGATTTTATGGGTAGGACTAGTGCTTTACGCTCTATTGGCTTTGTTGACGGTGTTTCAACGGATTAACCAAATTCACTGCAACCTGAAACATCCCCTAACGTAATTCGCCGCATCAACACGATTAACGTTGCCCTTCAGACTTCAGTTGGATTGTTAGCAATGTTATCCCAATATCCCTATTCTTAAAATAAGCGCGTATCTGATTAACAAAGAAAAAAAGAGGACCGCCTGCAAACTTGGCGGCCCATGATCGATTGATGCATTATGTAGAACGGTCATCCAAAAAGCCCAAAACAGCTTAGGTCAACGGATAAACCTTAATTATTTTGAGCGTATAAATGCGATTTATTATCTTTTGCCATGGCCAATTGAATCAAATGGGCTTTTTCAAATGCTCTCTGCCAGGCCAGCAATTCAGCATCTAATTTGCCGATAACCGTAGCGAACATTTCAAGGCTGGATAATTGCGAAGCTATCCGCAGAACTTCGTTTATGGATGCATAAAGGGCTAAAGAATATCGAATGGCATTCGGATTTGTCATGATATTGGACAAGTTTTTAAAGGCAAATTTTAAGTATAGTTTTTCATTGTCAAGCTGCGTTTTCCAATATTCAAATTCAGCTTGAGAAAAACCAGCATTTTTTATCTGAATTTTGGTTAAGGCTTTGTTAAAGAGTACCATGCGGTATTCAAGACCCTTTAAAAGGCTATCGAATTCTTCAATTGTCAGCTTTTCCCGGTTTTTATACTTTTGATAATAAAACTTTAGATCATAATCGGCAGCACTTACCGTTCCTGCCGGGATAAATAGGATCAGTAGGCATAGCGATACATATATGTTTATCAAAAATTTCATTTTTAACTCCTGTTTGGGATTAAAACTTATTTTACACTAAAATGTCTGAGGGCACTCAGTGTTTTATCAATAAATGTGCCAAAATGATTTTATTTTATAAACTATTAATATAATTATAAAAATAAAAATAATGAATTTTTAGCCTATTTGAGCTGACAATTTTTGTCATACAGCATGCCGCACTGCGACATCATCGGCCCAATGGTTTTGAAGGGGATTTTTGCGATCACATAATTGAGGGTCCAATTTAAACCACTTGAATTTAACGGTGCTAAAGTGCCGGTGAAAGTTCGTTTGGCATGTTGGGTCTATAACGACCTTGCGGCTGGCCTTAAAAGCCTATTTGGTGGCAAGGAGATAAGAAGCTAAGAAATAAGAATGGCGGGGTTATTTATTTAAAATGGGTCTGTATTACAAAAAATAACCCAGGGGGCTGATGGCTATTTTTTTAGCGGGATGTGAAAGAAAGGAAATAGACAGGCCCCCCAGGTTGGGCAATCATTACCATGAAATTTTTATCAAATCAAGAGCGCTTTTGCATGAAATTGTCTATTTAGATGCTAATTTAAATATCACCATTTCAGCTTATGCCAATTTTAACTGCCCGCACATCATTTTCATCATCATGCCATTGGCAGCGTGATGATGATTTAACACCCATACCTGTTATTCCGCTCATGTGTAGGTATTCGCCTAACGCTTTGATTTAGTGCTTGCGCAGCAGCAGGCTACCGATGGAATAACCGGCGCCAAAAGAGCAGAGCACGCCTAAATCACCTTTTTTAAGATCCTGATGATAGAGATGAAACGCAATGATCGAGCCGGCTGAAGCAGTGTTGGCATACCGATCCAGTACGATGGGAGCTTCTTCTGAGGTAGCTTCCCGACCCAACAGTTTTTTACCAATCAGGGTATTCATATTGATATTGGCCTGGTGCAGCCACCAACGCCTTATTTGAGAAACGGTAAATCCCTTTGTTTCCACATGATTGCGAATATGCTTTTCGGCCAGCGGGCAGACTTCTTTAAATACCTTACGGCCATCCTGATGAAACAGCTTGTCGGCACCGAACGGATCAACATCGTTGGCGCGGCTAAGATAGCTGACATTGGAACGGACATTGCTGGAAAACTGCGTCAATGCTTGCGTACTAATGATTTCGTAACAGTGGGCAGCTGTGCAGGCGTCAGCCCTTTCCACAATCATAGCGGTGGCAACATCCCCAAAAATGAAGTGACTGTCGCGGTCACAATAATTGATCTGGGGAGTGGTAAGTTCCGGGTTGATCACTAAAACACTTCGGGCAGTTCCGGCAAATACCATTTCATAAGCCCGATGCAATGCGAAGGTAGCCGCTGAGCAGGCCACCAGCATATCAAAGCCGAACCCGTTAATACCCAGGGCATTTTGTACCTCAATGGCGATGGCAGGATAGGCACGCTGGGTGTAGGCACACGAGACGATGACGGCATCGATATCTGTGGCCTTTTTATTGGCGGCATCCATGGCATCGCGGGCGGCGTGCAGCGCCATTTCGGCTTGATCGGAAATCACATTTTCCGGTCGTTCAGGAATGACCGGTCGCATTCGTTCAATATCCAGGATACCCTCCTTGACATAGACGAAGCGTTGCTTGATACCAGAGGCTTTTTCAATAAATTCAATGGAAGATTTAGGTTTGGCCTCCAGTTTACCGGCTTTGATATCGGCCCCATGGTCATTATTATATTTGTCGGCCCAACCATTGTAGGCGGCAACCAACTCGGCGTTGGTGATAATGTGTTCCGGATTCCAGAGGCCGCTGCCGCTGATAACTGCAGCGTTGGTATTTAATGATGGCATATTGGTTCCTCCATCAGCTCAATTATACGATTATCAAGAAATACTTTCCTGAATTCTCAGCTATGTGTGTCGTCTTTTTTTGTTTAACAATTATGGATACAAATGCTTGCATTCGCCATATTTTTTTAATTGCAAAACATTTGTCAATAGTTCCAGATAATTATTCCGGCCGATACGGTTTTCCCAAGCAAGCCGGCGCATTGCCCGCAAGCAATTTCAGCAACGATTGTTTCCAGGGTGTGTTTTGCGCCCAGATCTGCGCTGTTTCGCGTTGTGCAAAAAACATGATCATAAGGGTAAATATCATCAGCGGAAACGGTGCTACCTGAAACACTTGGGCTGGGACCGAGGGAAACCAACCCTGTAAATAGATACCGATTACCTGTAAAAAGGCGAAAAGATAGGCCCCCATGGCGGCTTTGATCGGATTCCAGCCGCCAAATATCACCAGGGCCAGTGCGATCCACCCCGTGCCCTCGGCGCCTTGCGGTCGGCCCCAACCCGGTTTAATTGCCAGCGCGAATGTTGCGCCGGCAAGACCGACGAAAAGCCCTCCCAAAAGCGCGCTGAATAGTTGCATTTTGCGCGGATCTATTCCACGGGCGAAAGCCGCTTGAGGGTTTTCACCCACGGAACGCAATTTGAGCCCTTCCGGTGTGCCATAAATATACCACCAGGCCACCACGATGAGAATTAATGACAGATACACCGGCCAATAGTGATTAAATAGGATTGGTCCAACAATTGGCAACTTTGATAACAGGGGAACCGGCAGCGGTGCTGCCTGAGGCCCGGCTAAGCGTGAATAAGGGTTTCCCAGAAAATAAGCCAAATCGCGGGCCATCAGCGTAAGAACAAAGCCAACGGCCACCTGGTTTTGATTCAAATATATACTGAAGACCGCTACGGTCGCAGCCAGTAAGGCTCCCACTCCAGCGGCGGCGGCAAATCCTAACACAATACTGTCAGTACTATAGGCCGTAACAAATGCCACCATGGCACTTAGCATAATCGTACCATCCAGCGACAAATTAATCAGTCCGGCTTTTTCGGTGATGGTTTCTCCGATGGTCGCAAAAATGATCGGTGCGGCACCCGCCACCACGCTGGCCAATAAAATAGTTAGATTAAGTTCGGTCATTTTTGTTTAATTACACATGTGATCAATTTGCTGTTTGAAAACGCCGCCACCCGGACAAAGCCAATGTGGCCAACACCAGCGCACCTTGTATGACACCGCTAAGCGAACTATCCACTTGCAGTACCATGGGCAGTTGGATGCTGCCGACATTCAAACAGGCAAAGAAAAATGCGATCGCCGGCACAGCCCAAACCTTGTAATCGGCCAGCATGACTACCAGCAGGGCTAGGTATCCATAGTTGCTTGAAATTGCAGGCAGCAGCCGGTGGTATACGCCGGTTACCTGCAGATTGCCGGCCAGTCCTGCAAATCCACCGGCAAGCAGCATCGCCAATAGCATGTACTGATTCGGTTTCATACCAAATAGATAGGACGCGTGCGAATTACTACCGATGGCGCGCAGCCTTAATCCGATGCTTGAATAGCGCAGCAAAATCGCAGACGTAATGATAGCCAACACGGCGAAACCAACGCCAACCGGTGCCAGCCGCAGACTTTTAATGGTGCCCAACCACAGCTCAGTGGGAAAGACTTCCGTGCCGCTCATAGAAGCAACGCCAGGTCGTTTCCAGGGGCCAAAAATCAGCCACAGGATGATTCCTTGGGCAACGAAGTTCAAGCCCAAGCCCGCAAAAATTTCATTAACGCCACTGCGCGTTTTTAAAAACCCGGCTATTACGGCCCAAAGTCCACCGCCAATAACACCGGCCACAAATGACAGGATTAATACGAACCAGGGAAAGGCGCTTTGGGTGCCCAAGCGTAACACCGCTGTGGAAAAAACGGCCCCCATAATCATTTGACCTTCAATGCCAATATTCCAGAGCCCGATTCGAAATGTATAGAGCAGGCCGCAGGCACAAAGTGTTAGTGGCACCCAAGCCTGAATCACGTGTGATAATTTAACCCAGGATCCCAACGATCCCTTGAAAATGTAGAAAAAGGCTTTGAAGGGCGGGGCGCCGGAGGCCATTATTAAAATAAATGTAAAGCAAAAAACAGTTGCCGCGGTGATCGAAATGTTCTGCAGCACTTTAAGAGGCTGATGGGATTGGGGGGTGTTCCTCGTCATATTATATGCTTACTACTGTCATCGTGCTTTTATCGGGAATGCGATTATACCGACGGCATTTGATTTAAACGTTTTCAATAGTCAAATTTGCGGTTACCGCACCATGTTTTAAATTTTTCCGGCAATGGCGCGACCCAATTCCTCGACACTGGTCTCACACGTTGGGACATCCTTGATGATGCGGCCGTTATAAAAAACCAAGACCCGATCAGCTACCATCATGATTTCATCCAACTCCGAGGAAGAGAACACAATACACGCATCAGTCCTGCAATATTTTTGAAGGTGCCGCCATACCCAATGCCCGGACTCCACATCCAGTCCGCGGGTAGGGTTTTCCAACAGCAGCAATTTTGGGTTCGATGGCAAAAAAGAGAGCAGGAGACGCTGTTGGTTGCCGCCCGAAAGTGACGCAACCAATGTTTGCTTCTGACCTTTGATACTGAATTGAACAATGCTGTCTTCCGCTTTTTGCATGGCTTTGGACCAGTTGACCCAAAATTCACCGGACACCTGTAATGCAAAATGTTCAGCAATGGTCAGGCTGGGGATTAATCCTTCTTCCATCCGTGAAGCCGGGACATACATACCGCCATAATCTTTGAAGACGTGATAATCTTGGTCGGTCACGTCACGTTCATACATATGAATTTTACCTTGGACCGGCTGCTTCAATCCGGCCGCGACGCGCATAAAAACGCCTTGTCCACTGCCCTCAAGGCCGGCCAATCCAATTACTTCGCGTTGGTGAAATTGGATGCTGCATTTCTCAAGTCCTGCGCGCCCTCCGCTGGCAGATACACCTTGCATAACTAAAGCTGTTTTGCCAGGGGTGATGCGGCCACACTGCGGAGTCGAGGGGATCTGGCCAAACATCATTTTTAGAAGTTTTTGAGCATCAAACGGCGCCTGCATATTACCGGTGACCTTGCCCCGGCGCAGTACTGTAACGTGATCGCAGAGTTGTTCGACATCTTCCAGCTTGTGGGAGACTAAAATGACAATTTTGCCTGCAGTTGCCAATTGGCGCAGGGCTTTAAATAGCACTTCTTTTTGTAGGCTAGAAATCCCCGTGGTCGGTTCGTCCAACACGAGGATATTGATGCCAAGTGCCAGTAAACGGATAATTTCAAGTTGTTGCCGTTCTCCGATGGTCAGGGAACGGATGACTTGGTCAGGTCGAAGTGCGAAATGCAGCTCATCGGCCAAGGACTGTAATTTTTGGCAAAACGACTGGTTTGATTGAGTCAATCCCCGGCGTTGGCCGATAATAAAATTTTCCAGAACTGAAAGAGCCGGAAAATCAAGAGGGTCCTGGTAGAGCATTCCGATACCCAAGCGTGCCGCGATGGCTGGACTAGTGTAATCTACCACATGTCCATCCAGTAAAATTTGGCCGCTGGTTTTACGGATGTAGCCGGCTAGAATTTTCATTAAAGTGCTTTTGCCGGCACCGTTTTCGCCCAGAATGCCATAAATAGTGCCCGCTTCAACCTTTAAATTGACACCATTATTGGCACGTACCGGTCCGTAATGTTTGTGTATATCTTTCAGTTCAATATGCACGGGCTTAGTACTATCGGACGCAAACGGCAATAGGTTCAAACCGCGAAAAATACAAAGTGCAGAAAGCCGCTAGGGATCTCTGCACTTAAAGCCGTTAATATTGGTTTAGACGCAAGCCGGATCGGTTTGAAATCAAACCAGCTACTTGGCGCTACTTTGACCTTCCATGCCTTCTAATAGTTGCGACATGTACCATATTTTTTTATCATCAGCGACTTCGCCGTCACCTAAGAATGGCTGGCCATCCTGATAGTTTAGGGGGCCTTTGAACAAGACGACTTTGTTGCCGCTCAGATCCTTAATGAAAAGATCCAGAGATTTTTTGACATTCGCATGCAAACCCTTGCCGGTAAGGAAACCGATTGCGCTGGTGTCATGATTGTTGATGTCGTTCCAGTCCGGGCCAACCCACAGCCATTTGGATGCCCATTGACCCTCTTTGGAGGCCTTGATGAAATCGACATAGGATGGTCCCCAATTGAAATAGGGAACTCCCAAGCAAACATCGGGTGCACCTCCACAGGCGCCTTCATAATCATACGGAATCGCCCAAACGGTTTTGCCTTCTTGGCGTTTTTGATTGGCAACCACGAGTGCTTCCGTCGTATCGATACCAGAAACGACCACATCGTACCCGGAATTATAAAAGTTTTGAGCCACCTGGGTCGGATCAGCAGTAACACCGGGGATATTAAACCAAAAACCGATCCAGGTAACTTGGAATTTGAGGTCTTTGGGATCTTTACCACGGACATTTTCCCAAGCATATTTTGCACCTAGATAGCAGGAAGCCGCCAGGCGCCGGGTTTCTTCATTGATAAGCGGTCCTAAATAACCGATTTTGCCTGTTGCAGATGTCATAGCAGCTGCATATCCGGCCATCATTTTACCGTATTCCATGCGCCCCATGATGTTGCTCAGATTGGGCGTGGCTTTGCCGGTCAAGACATCATCGCCGGAGACGTGAATAAAATGAATATCAGGATGCAATTTAGCCGCCTCACGTGTGCCGTCTTTCATATCATCGGAGTTACAGATAATTAGTTTGGCGCCTTTTTCCACCATATCATCGACCAATTGGGGAATAGTCACACCGGCCCGATCCGCCGGATTTACCTTGTCAATGTATATCATTTGGGTACCGGGGATTTTGGATTCAACATATTTGCCCCCGTCATAATGCGCCTGGCTCCAGCCGTGGTCGTTATAAGGTCCCACCAACAACATTCCAAAAATAAACGGCTTTTCCTCCGAGGCGGGTTCTTGTTTGGAAGAGCAGTGCAGCATGGTTACACTGATGGCCAGCAATACAATCAGCGGCAAAATCCCCTTTGATTTGAACATGGATTATCCTCCTTCTTAGGGCTTCTGAGAAAATTAATAGGCATGCAATTTAATTAACGGTCTTTGTTTATAAATACAAAGGCTGGTAGGGTCAAGCAAGAAAGGGACTCATTTTTAAACTTTAAACAGTACGTAGATTTAAGAAAAGAGCAGGGAAATTCTAATATGCAACTTTTACATGCTTCTGTTTGAAATACACAGTTGGCTTAACTTTAAGTTAGCGTCTCGATCATCAATAATCCAAAAATGAAGAGATGGTATAATCGTTGGCGGTTACATGTTCACTTTATAATACTAGCTGTTTTGATGGGCCGCACTGAAACGATCAGGCCTAATCCGATGACGCCCATTAACGTAATTAGCCAGGAAGCTGGATGATAGCTGCTAGTGATGTCAAAAAGAAATCCCGCTAGCATCGGACCGGCGGCCCCTCCAATCGTGCCGAAACAGACCGCGATCCCGAAAATGGCACCATGGGAACCGATGCCAAAAAATTCTGCGATAATGGGTGAAATGGATGTAAAAAAACCGCCGTGGGCCAAACCGTATATCAGCGCAAAAAGGTAAAGCATCCACAGCGCGTCAGAAATTTGTAGCCATAGCAGTCCTGCGATTAAGAGAAAATAGCAGATTATCATCGCTATTCTGCTGCCGATCCGATCGATGGCGATTCCGGTAACAAATCTTCCCAGCATGCTCACACCGCCGATCATAGAGAGAACACTTGCCGCTCGGGGAGCTGAAACACCGATATCGCGGGCATGGGGCACAATGTGAACCATAATGATCATTAAACAAAATACGAGGGTTAAATTGACGATGCAGATAGTCCATAACTGTGGTGTGCGAATTGCTGCGTTCAAAGAGATGCTATTATCCGATTTTTCCTGATCGAGCGTATGTTCCGATTTGTATCCAACGTTTGATTGATTGATGTGGTCTGGGTCACGCTTTAGTAGCTGAGCAATTGCTACCAAACATACCAAAGCCGCCGAACCGATCAGAATATAGGCATTGCGCCAACCATATTCTGTAATCAAAATGGTTGCCAGTAGAGGGAGCACCAATTGACCGGCACCGGTGCCGACCTTGACAATACCGGTCATCATGCCCCTGTTGCGGGTGAACCACCGTGCAATCGTGGTCAAGGCGATCACATCGATGG
>JAAUYK010154108.1_pt1 | contig 14849 bp, 12 predicted proteins | sample 7278021 | NCBI WGS metagenome assembly JAAUYK01 (sample SAMN14350223, study PRJNA611818) | marine sediment metagenome | isolation source: surface marine sediment (1.8m) | place: French Polynesia: Moorea | collected 2018-08
TGAACAATCAATGCAGGCTAAAATCCAGAGATAATTTTGACACTGCTTTTTTGTTCTGCAATGTATTAGTCCAGTCGCCAAATGTGCCGTGGACCGAGCTCTATCCAGACAGAGCAATCTGCTGCCACGGCAAATTAAATATTCAAATGCATTTTATTGTGTCACCCTTCACAGTACTTTTGTCTCGTGCCACGGCACTTTTGTCTCCTTCCACGGCAGCCGTGGAGCAAGTGCCGTGGAGGGAGATCTTACCCTAGGACGTCCTTAACGACAGCGAGCACCTGTAGTATAACAGTATGAAGCGAGTTTCACGGAACCATGTGGTAGAGCTGCCAGGATTACCGAATTTTCGTAATCGTTAATCATGATTACTTTTGCCTTTTTGATAATTAATCAATCGATTATTAATCGATTATTTTGCCCTGTAGTGATAAGAGGTTAATTTAGGCCTCAAACCCCCTAAAATTCCAACAGATTCCAATGCTGATTCACTAAGAAGGAAGACAACACTTAATTAAATACTCAGGTCAGATTTGAAGGGGACAAATGTTTGATTTTTTGGGCCTGAGTTTTGATTTGGGCCGGAAAAATACAAATATTTCATTGGGTACAGATTACTTTTTTAATCGATTATTTGGGAAAAATAATCGATTAATCGTAGATCTGGCCAAAAAGCCCAAAATAATCGATTATTTCGATTACGATTAGAATAATCGTGGCAGCTCTAGTATAGCCAGAAAGGATCGCAAAACGCCATATTTTGTGTAATTTTCCTTATATTGTGATTTATACAGGTGAGCACGACTTCAGATCTTTTAGATGTACTAACTTTGGCCTGATAGTGTTAAAATTACAAGAAGTCACGATCACGTTACCTGAGCAAATTTATTGATCTAACGTTTACACAGTCATCGATCAAATTTTTCATCTTACTTCCTTTCCTTTAGTGGACGACCGGTGGCGTCGCGATGAAGATCGACGAGGTGAAGTCGACTGCGAAGACGCAGCGCATCTCCGCGCACAGCCACGTCAAGGGACTCGGGCTGAACGAGAGCGGCGAGGCCATCTCCAAGGCCGGCGCAGGGGGCATGGTGGGGCAGGAGCAGGCCAGGGAGGCCGCCGGGGTCGTCGTCGACCTGGTCAGGTCGAAGCGGATGGCCGGGAGGGCCATACTCATGGCGGGCCCGCCCGGCACCGGAAAGACCGCCATCGCGCTCGCCGTCGCCCACGAGCTCGGCTCCAAGGTGCCCTTCTGCCCCATGGTCGGCTCGGAGGTGTTCAGCTCAGAGATCAAGAAGACCGAGGTGCTCATGGAGAACTTCCGCCGCGCCATCGGCCTCCGCATCAAGGAGACCAAGGAGGTCTACGAGGGCGAGGTGACGGAGCTGTCGCCCGTGGAGACCGAGTCTCCGACTGCGGCGGCGGGATCGGGGTCTGCTAGCGGCGGCTCCGGCTTCGGCAAGACCATCTCCCACCTGATCATCGGCCTGAAGACGGCCAAGGGGACGAAGCAGCTCAAGCTGGACCCCTCGATCTACGAGGCGATGCAGAAGGAGCGCGTCGAGGTCGGCGACGTGATCTACATCGAGGCGAACAGCGGCGCCGTGAAGAGGACCGGCCGGAGCGACGCCTTCGCCACCGAATTTGATCTGGAGGCCGAGGAGTACGTGCCGCTGCCGAAGGGCGACGTCCACAAGAGGAAGGAGGTTATTCAGGACGTCACGCTGCACGACCTGGACTCGGCGAACGCGCGGCCACAGGGCGGCCAGGACATCCTCTCCATGATGGGCCAGCTGATGAAGCCGAAGAAGACGGAGATCACGGACAAGCTGAGGAAGGAGATCAACAAGGTGGTGAACAAGTACATCGACGACGGCGTCGCAGAGCTCGTGCCCGGCGTCCTTTTCATCGACGAGGTGCACATGCTGGACATCGAGTGCTTCACCTACCTGCACAGGGCTCTCGAGAGCACCATCGCGCCGATCGTCATCTTCGCGACAAACCGTGGCCGCACGGCCATCAGGGGCGCCGAGGACATCATCTCGCCGCACGGAATCCCCCTCGACCTGCTCGACAGGCTGCTCATCATCAAGACGCTGCCCTACTCGCAGGAGGACATGGGAAAGATCATCAGAATCAGAGCCGCCACGGAGGGCCTGCAGGTATGAGGACCATGCGATTAAAGAACATTTGGAAGCAGGTGCTTGATTGACCATTTCTCCTTAGGTGGACGAGGACGCCCTGAACATTCTCAGCGAGATCGGAACCAAGACGACTCTGCGCTACGCCGTACAATTGCTCACGCCATCAGCAATCACGGCCAAGATCTCTGGCAGGACGAACATCGTCAAAGAGGACATCAAGGACATGGGAGAGCTCTTCCTCGACGCAAAGTCGTCGGCCATTCTGCTACGAGAGAACGACTCCAAGTACATGCATTGAGGAACGAGATGGGCTTCGAGACGACCGCAACCGTATAATGTACAATTCCTCCGTATTATGATGCAATTTCCTTCATTAAAAGTGTATACTGTATAGTAAGTAAAATCGGTGAATGATTTATTGCAGCGGAAGCCTGAGGATAAAACATGGCATGGCCGGACAAACGTCGGTTGCATTTACAGGCGGTCAGGCACTCGTCTCATATCGTGAAATAGGGAGGCAAAATATCTGACAATGGAGGTCGAAACTACTATGGCAAGTTTTTCTTGTTTCATCTTCCGTAGCGACCTGCGGCGGAGTTTTGGAGCTGCTGTTGGCCTCCGCCGCCTCCGCCGCCGGCGCTACTTCCTCCCGTCATGCTCTCCCTCTCCAGTCGCTCGAAGACCGGCCTCGCCTTGGTGATGTTGGTCTTGATCATGGGCGACGGCATCTCGCAGTCTCCCATCACGATGCAGATGAACGTGTTGGGCGTGAAGGTGTCGATGAAGCAGGCGAAGTGTGAGTTGCGCACCTCCATGAACTGGAAGTGGGCGGCGATCTTGGAGCAGCTCAGCTTGAACTGCTTGATGATGTTGGAGATCTTCTCGAAGCGGTGCGGGTCCCTGGCACTCTCCTTCTCCGCGTGGGCGATCACCAGGAAGGTGGCCTTCTCGAACAGCAGGACCTCATCGGCGCCGACGACGGTGGCGAGGGTGTTGAGCTGGCGCTCCACCTTGGACACGTTCGGGATCAGCATGTAGACGATGGAGCTCCACGCCTTGTAGAGCGTCTCGTCCCAGATGCTGGTCCGGAAGCAGTGGCACTGCAGCGGCAGCGACAGCTTCTGCAGGTCGGACTCGCGCTCGGCGAACATGAGGTCCCGCTGGTCCTCCTGTATCAGGTCCATCTTGTGGACCAGGCAGAAGATCTTGGCGTTCGGAGAGTTCTGGAGGATCGCCTCGAGGCAGGACTGGTAGTAGTGCATGTCCTTCTCCAGCTCGCGGCTCTCCACGTCGAACACGTAGATGAGCACCTCCACGTTGCGGAAGATGTTCTCCCGCTGCGAGGTGAAGTAGTTCTCCATGAAGGCCTCCTGGCCGCCGCAGTCCCACAGGTTGAGGCTGAGGTTGCCGAGCAGCTTGACGTGCGAGTGCTCCACGTCGATGGTGGCTCCGAGGCGGCGGGTGTCGCGCGCGATGTAGTTGGCGAAGATGATCGATCGCATCGACGTCTTGCCCGAGCCGGACTTGCCCATGAGCAAGACCTTCTTCTTCATGCTGGCGGTGAGGGTGGCGGGGTCGACAGAAAACCCGCGGTCGTTGTGGGTCGTCTTCGCGGGCTACAACTACACGCAGATAGAGTCGAGGGTGCTGTTGCTGATGGAGTTAAGGATGATCATGAGACTTTAGACGTTGCTAAAGAAAACTTGTCTTACTGGACTGGTGCTGGGAAGAACGAACTTGCGATTTGGGGGAGTTGACAGACAGAACAAACTGTAGTTACTGTACGTATGCTATGGTCATGAAATAAAGTGTACTGTAGGGATAGTGTTCACTAAAAAGTCATATACTGCGAGCAGGTAAAAATAAGTAAAGGTAGGACGTTGCACTTGTATAAAACCGACTCCCCCCTGGCCCCGGTAAACGAATTGAAGCTATATCTTATAAATGCTTACATTTTTAAAGTTCATGGCTTCCTCCTTTTGCTTTACTATGTTGCCTATCTCTGCTGCTGTGTGTTTTGCATTGAAAATCTTTCTTGGGGCTGGACAGGCTGAACTTCGCGACGCCGACGCCCGACGGCTTTATTAAAACGTTTCAGAGAAGGATTAGCTTTATTAGTACTCTCACTTCGCGATGTCGGCCTCCAGCTCGAAGCTCTCCTACCTGCAGAAGTACCTCTCGTCCGGCGACACCATCAAGGGCGAGAACGGCGAGGTGGTGGGAGCCAAGAAGAAGTCGAAGAAAAAGCGAAAGGACAAGGTGAGGAACTTCAAGATCGTCGATGGTCTCGGCGGCGATAGGGACGCCGACGAGGAGGAGCTGGATAGGGGCTACAAGGACAAGGGGGTGAGGCCGACGCTAAAGGTGAAGGAGGTCACCGACGAGGAGGAGGACGAGCTGTCCGTACACCGGACGCTCGAGGACCGGCCTCAGATCGCCGGCTTCGTCGACGAGCGTCCCGAGATTGTCATCATGAAGGAGAGAATGTTCACCACGTCCACGTTCAAGGCGGTCGTCAAATCTGAGGACGAGGAGGAAGAGGAAGAGGAAAGGAATAGGAAGAAGAAGAAAGAGCCGGTGAAAAACATCTTGCCTGACTTCAAGATCAAAGAAGAGCCGCCCGACGAAGACTCCGACGAGGAGCCGTCCAGACGCAGAAGACATGATAGCTCCGACGGCGGCGACAATTCTCCCCCGAGGAGACGGGCCAGGCATGACAGTTCAGATGAGGATTCCCCTCCGAGGAGAAGGAGGCACGACAGTCCCGAGGACAACTCCCCCCCGAGACGGAAACGGCACGACAGCTCGGACGTGTCGCCGCCGAGAAAGAAAGGAAGCGGAGCAGCGAGACAGCGTCGAGACAGCTCGGAAGACAATTCGCCCCCGCGACGACGGCGCCGACAGGCCTCCGACTCTGACCAGTCGCCGCCGAGGCTGAAGCAGGAGCTGAAGCGCGAGGTCGACTCCGACGGGGACTTGTCTCCGCCTAGGGCCGGAAAGGCCCGAACCACGCTGGACGGGAAGAAGGCCGGACTGCAGCGGGCGAGCGACCTCAAGGAGGAGATGGCGGAGTTCAAGAGGAAGGAGAAGGAGCGCTTCGAGAAGCTGGACGCCTCCGTATCCGGACGCTTTGCCGAGACAAAGGTCAGAGGCCGGCTTCGAGACAAGGAGAAAGAGGAGCGGGAGAAGAAGGAGAAGAATGAGAAGGAGATGGCGGAGGCGAAGAAGAAGTACTCTCGGTGGAACAAGGGTGTCAAGCAGACGGAGCAGATTCAGGAGCGCATAGAGGAGGCCATGCAGGAGATGGACAAGCCGCTGGCGAGGGCGGCGGACGACGTCGACCTGGAGTCCCACCTGAAAAAGGTGGAGCGCGAGGAGGATCCAATGATCGAGTACTTCAGAAAGAAGAGGACGAAGAAGGCGGGCAAGAAGAAGCTGCCCACGTACCAGGGTCCCATGCCGGCACCGAACCGGTTCAAGATCGCCCCCGGCTACCGGTGGGACGGCGTCGACAGATCCACCGGCTTCGAGAAAAGATATTTTGCCCGCATCAACACCAGAAAGGTGACCGAAGCGGACGCATACGCATGGAGCACAGAGGATATGTGAGCCAAAGTTGTTTGGTGTATAATTCATTCAGATTTGAATATAAAGGAATGCGTAAAGGAACAAAACGTGTATCACAGGTGGCCGTTTCAAAATCGTGTGTGTCCTACTCGTTGAGACAGATGTTCTTGAATTCGGTTTTCATTAGTCGAGCCATTTCGTCAGCGGCGTCCATCAGGTTGGCGTAGCGCTCGCAGATCACGACGTATATTTGCCGCTTGTCCGAGCTCTTGCCGATCACCCACTGGTCGTTGGACAGCTTCAGGTAGCACTCCTTGTCCCGTGAGGCCGCCACGACGGCTTCGCTGTCTCCGTCCTGTTGCTCATCGTCGTCGGGGACGTACCGGGTGAAGTTCTCGCAGAGGTCGAGCATCGCGTTCAAGAGGTTCTGGCTGAGCTCCGGATAGCCGCTGCCCGATGCGTCGTCGACGTCCTCGTGTGGCAGCATGTAGAGCGTGCTCTTCATGGCCAGGTTGGAGCGGTTGAAGTACAGGAAGCGGACGCTGTTGGCTATCAACTCGGCGGCAGTCTGCAAATGAAAGATGTCAGATGTACTGCATGGATGAACTTTCAAATGAATATGAGTGCCATATATCACCTGAAAGCCTGGCATGACGGAGGGTGAGAGCAGGGCTGCCTGGACCTGCTCTTGCTCCCGGCTCAACTTCTTATCTTGCCCGAAAACATCCATAAGATCGGCCGACATGTTGGTCAATGCGGGCCCGAGGCTGGCGTCCAACTGCCTGAAAAAGTCCACCGTCGGCTCTCTGATGACCGGTATGAAGATGCAGACGGAGCTGCCGAGCGCGTGGTACACGATCAGGTGGTGCTCGCGCTCACCGCCCTCCAGGAACACGGTGGGAATTTTGAAGTCGAGGTCGCTTATGGTCTGCGTCTGCGGGCCGCCCGTCAGAAATCGGCCCTGGTGGCCGCCGAAAGGGCTGCGGGCACCTCCGGCTCCGGCGCCGGCGGCGCCCGTCGAAGTCTGCTCGCTGGACGGCAGGAGGCTCTCGACGAGGTAGTAGTAGAGCAGCCTGGTGTCCTCCTGCTGCAGCTCGCTCCAGATGACGTTGCCCTGGTGGAAGAAGACGGCGCTCTCGATGATGGGGAACTCGTCCTCCAGCCGGCTGATGAGGCACTGCACGTTCAGAAAGGACGTGGTCTCCAGCCCGAGGAACTGTATGGCCCTGAACAGGTCGTGTATGCCGGCCTGCGCCGGCCGGATGGTGTGCACGAACTTGGAGAAGAAGGACTGCACCTGGATCTTGAACCTGGCCACGTCGCCCTCCTCGGCCTCGAGCAGCTGCGCGAAGGGGCCCATGAAGAACCTGAACATCTCGTAGGCGTGCTGCACCATCGCGTCCAGCACCGAGTCGTGCACGTTCTCGGGCTCGTAGTCGACGGCGTAGCCCCGGCCGCTCCCGCTCCGCTTCCGCTTGACGAACGGCACGCTGACCGCGAGCTCGACCCAGAAGTCTGGCTCGACCTCCCTGAGGACGCTCCGCGTGCGCTGCGTGTGGCAGCTCCTCACGCTGCCCGCACGCCGCTCCTCCTCGGGGAAGAAGGCGCGCGCAAAGTTGATGGAGGCCTCCGCGAACCCGACGCTCTTGCACTTGAGCTCCTCGCTGTCGGTGTTCGGGTGGTAGAAGACGATGCGCTCGGCCTCCTCGCCCTCGCGGGGCCCGAAGGTCGAGTTGAAGATCTGGAAGCGGATCATGTCCTGTGCGCCGCGGTCGGGCAGCGCCGCGATCCTGCTCCTGCGCGCCTGCTGCTGCCGCCTCCGCTGAGGGCTCGTCGCCGGCGTCGACTCGACCGACGGAGAAGTGGACGAGGGCTGCTGGCGCTGGGTCATCACATCAAACGGAGTCGAGGCGGAGACCAGGGGACATTGTGTAGTAGTTGGGAACAAAGGCGTTTAGCTTTTGCCTCGTAATGTAATTATGAGTTTATGACGCTTCGGGAAAACGCCTTTTTAGCTGGCAAGTTGGCACTTAAGCTGGCTGGCTGGCTAGCTAGCGGCTCTGCGCGTACTGTCTGTCAGCTGTGTTCCAGACGTATTATCTCTCAGAACTTGGCTGTAATGTACGTATACCTACATATAACAATATGCCAAGCGTTTTCTTAACATGTATAACGCCAAATATTTGGTAACTGCATTGCAAATATCTTACTACAGACGGTGGCTGACAGCTATTATTTCCAGCTAGCCGAAAAAAGCTAGCCATGAATCAATCCGCTTTTAGCACCTAGCTGTTCGTTTTTAATTAGCTTCCAATATTACTTGAATCCACGGCCCGAATAAAGCACAAGAAGCTAGTACAAAGACACGTCCACTATTAACATCCATGTAGACACAGAGCTGCTTTATTATCCTACTTTTCCTGCACCATTTTAGTATTTTAACGTGCTTTATAACGTTTCTGAAGAGTGCCTCTTGAGTCCAAAAGATGTCGCTATCGGCCGCCGTCTTTGTGCACGTACTCGGAGTCTCGTTCTTTCGGGTCACGGTGCACGCGGACGGACGGACGGACGGAGGCGGCTCTCCTGATTCTCCGTCCGTCCGCTCCGCTCCGCGTGGGCAGCTCACGACGGCGACGGCAGCCAACATTCAGTCAGTCGCAGTCAGCCAGACATCGCCCAGTTCGCACTCACGCTTCGGTTTCGGTCGTTCGGAGCTAGCTAGCGCCGGCAGCAGCAGCAGCAGCAGCAGCAACTCCCGCCCTCCCTCGCTCGCTCCTTCTCCGGGTAATAAAAGTCGCTAGCTGACGAGCCGAAGGAAAAACGTGAGTATAATATCTAAAAATATCCTCGCAATCGCGCCTTTTAAGAGCACTTTAGCAGTTTAGCCGGCTGAAGCCATTCCGTTTGCATCTCGGGACCGATCCCATAGTGCCTCCGATCCCTTTGCAGCACATCACCCGCACCATGCCCGAGCAGACCGAGGTCCTGGCCAAGCCGGCCGAGGAGCCCGAGAAGAATGACTCAGGCACCGAGTCCGACTCCGACGACTCCATCCCCGAGCTGGAGGAGACCGCCGGGGGCGCCGGGCAGACGCAGGGACAGAACCCGGTGGCTGCCGCCGCCGGCCTGGCCGAGGACATGGTCAGCAAGGCGAAGCAGTCGAGGGGCGAGAAGAAGGCCAGGAAGATCATGTCCAAGCTGGGCCTGAAGCAGGTCGCCGGCGTCTCCAGGGTGACCATCCGCAAGTCGAAGAACATCCTCTTCGTCATCAACAAGCCCGACGTCTACAAGAACCCGGCCAGCGACACCTACATCGTTTTCGGTACGTCTACTGTGATATATACATATTCCTACAGCTCAGGTTCTTTAACGCACTCGTGTTACTCGTGTAGGTGAGGCCAAGATCGAGGACCTCTCCCAGCAGGCCCAGATGGAGGCCGCGCAGAAGTTCAAGCAGGCTGATGCGCCTCAGCCGTCTGAGCTGGGCGGCCAGGGCACCACTGCGACCGCGGCCGGATCGGGTCCCGCCGCCGCCGCCATCCCGGAGGACAACGAGGACGACGACGAGGAGGTCGACGAGAGCGGCGTGGAGGAGAAGGACATCGAGCTGGTCATGAGCCAGGCCAACGTCAGTCGAGTCAAGGCGGTCAAGGCGCTCAAGAACAACACCAACGACATCGTAAACGCCATTATGGAGCTCACCATGTAGAGCACATGCTAACTAAATCAGAGAGGCTCGTACGACGAGTACGACCCCTTGTGCATATGACGGAGAAAGAAATACAGCACACTTGCAGTCGTTCAACGTTTATTCCGCCTTGGCGTGCTTGTGGAATGCTTTGAGGTATGCGCCCAAGTGGTTGGGATTGACATCGGGATAAATGCCGTGGCCAAGGTTGCCGATCCACCTCTGGACGCCAAACGCATCGGCCTGCTCCTTCGCCTTGACTTCCAGATCGTCTTCGGTTCCGTAGAGCGCACAGGGGTCGAGATTGCCCTGCAGTGTGACGTTTGGCCCCACGATCTTCCTGGCCTTGACCGGATCCACCGTCCAGTCTAACCCGACAACGTCGTAACCGATTTTGGACAAGTTCGATAGCGCGTAGTGGCCTCCCTTGGCGAATACCGTCTACAAGGACATGCTAATCGAATTTCCCATGAAGGCCATTAAAATCTCATTTCAATTTACCATTGGCACAGGTTCGATTCCTTCAGCCTCTAGGTCGCGCCGGACCCTCGTAGCAATCTCTTTCAGGCAGGGCATGCAGAAGTCATTGAACAGCTCGGCAGTCAGGTGCTCCGCGTTGGACTCGAAGACCTGCAGCATCTGAGCGCCGGCCTTCACCTGCCCGACCAGGTACTCCGATACGACGTCGGTCAGCATCCTGAGCAGCCGGTGAGAGGCCTGCGGATCTTGGTAGAGCCATTTCTTCGCCTTCGACAGGGTGTTGGACCCGCCGCCCTCGATCGAATAGCTCATTAGCGTCCACTGAGTAAAAATTATTTAAGCACATTTGGAAAAAATAATCTTAATTTCTAACCGGTGCTCCGGCAAAACCGAGCAGTGGCACCCGACCCTCCAGCTTCTGTCTGGTCAGTGTAATCGCGTCGAACACGTACTGAAGTTTGGAGACGGCCTCCGAGACATCCAGCGCGTCCAGATCCGACGCGCTCTCCAGCGGGTTGGGGAATACGGGTCCCCTGCCCGGCCTCATTTCCACCTTGAGCCCCATGGCCTGGGGCACGACGAGGATGTCGGAGAAGATGATGGCGGCGTCGAGCTCCGGGAACCTCCTTAGGGGCTGCAGCGTGACCTCGGCGACCAGGTCGGGGGTCTGGCAGAGCTCGAAGAAGGAGACTTGCTTGCGGACCTCGAGGTACTCGGGGAGGTAGCGGCCGGCCTGCCGCATGATCCAGACCGGCGCCCTCTCCACGGGGTCGCCGCGGGCAGCGCGCAGAATCAGGTCATTCTTCAGGACGGGAAACTCGGGACCCTGTGGATATGGTAATAAATATACCTGCTTTAAAGCGCCATAACATATATACGTACACCCGCTCACCTTTCCGTCCGGCATATCGTAGGTATATGTATCCAATTCCAACTAGGATAGATTGACTACCTGTGGTTGGACATCATTTGGCGAGTCGATGTTACGCAACAGATTCTCCCCACTTCCACAGGCTGAAGTAACCTTGGCTGACAGGATATATCGGCCTGCGTTGAAGATCGGACGTACGTACGTACTGTCTTGTGGAAATCTCTATATGTATGTAAATGTGTACCAGCATACGGGATATATTTAAGTAATATATATTTGGCACGGAAGCCCACCGATCCATTATCACAATGGGTAGACATTATGATGGCATTTTATGCTAGACAAATGAAATCCATTGACACGATTTCAATACGGAAACAATGTTGTCCTCCCCCGAAACCTCTAACTGCATTGGCCTTTGTCGGTTTGTCGGCACTCGGCAATTCGGCAGCTTTTATTAGTACCCCGGTGCTTTCTATTTGGATCTGGGCAAGGGGTGGACATGATAACTTTTTAACGCATGTTCTCTTGGCAAAACCCAACCATTTATTGGACGCGTACGCTTCAATCTAACGAACGCATGACCAAGCCATAGGTCCTTCAATTAATACGGCACTCATTTTCCTACAGCCACTCTAAGGCAATACGTCTCTTAACAAGTATGGCATCTTGGATGCGTCGACTCTGAATGTTTTCATGAAGAGCAAAGTCCTTGACGGAGTCCCTCCCTCCCTTGGCCTGCCATTGGGACCTGGAATTCTAGCACTTCTCACGACCTGCGATATACTACTACGCGTAGGGTCTTCACCAAGGTAAGTCAGTTCGCGGGTTTATTAATAGGAAAATTGCCCAGCGAGCAGGTCTCACATCTGAAAGGTTTGTGTTTTATAGCACGGCCATGGAACTCTTATTCTCGTACATCGTGACCGAATTGGTATATGTACGCAATCGCCCCAGCAAAAGCGTTTCGTTTCGCCGACCGATTGTGAGTGACAAACATATACGTACTCGGCGGCGGCGGCAAAAAAAGTGGATGGGTGCGCGCGTACACGAATCCCCCATGAACCGGTCCTCGTTCGCTCGTCCCTAAGCTCCGGAAGAACATATCGCTCGCTCACTGCGAGCATCACGAGAAGCTGTCATTATACGTAGAGCCTTGATCCTATCATCTTCGTGTGTAGGCTGCTTATTTAATTCCCTCGGAATTCAAGATGCTTTCGAGACCGGCTTTGGCGTCGAAAAGGCTCTTGAAGAGTGTTTGCCTCAGGTACGTAGGTTCCTGGAGCTGGAACGCACAGAGTGGGATAATGTCCACTTGATTCAACTAGAACATCCCAGAGCGCCAACTTGCACCTGTCCGGACGGGCGGCTTCGGGATCACTGATCAGGGAACAATGCTACATCGACGGCAAGTGGGTGGGCGCCGCGTCGGGCAAGACGTTCCCTATCAACAATCCGACGACGGGGAAGGACATCTGCACCGTCCCCGACATGGACGGTAAGGATACTCGCAAGGCAGTGGAGGCGGCCCACGAGGCCTTCCAGACCTTCCGCTTCACGACTGCGAGGGAGCGATCGCATCTGCTCCGCACCTGGTTCAACCTTTGCAACCAGCACCACGAGGAGCTGAGCCAGATCCTGCAGAAGGAGCAGGGGAAGCCGATCGTTGAGGCGCGCGGCGAGGTCACCTACGGCCTCTCTTTCTTTGAGTGGTTTGCGGAGGAGGCGAGGCGCATCTACGGCGACGTCGTGCCCGCTCCTACTAACTCGAAGCAGATGGTGTTTGTGCGGGAGCCGATCGGTGTCGCCGCCATGATCACGCCCTGGAACTTTCCCAACGCCATGATCACCCGGAAGGTGGGCGCTGCCATCGCATCAGGGTGCACTTGCGTCGTCAAGCCGTCCAGGGACACGCCGCTGTCTGCTTTAGCCCTCATGGACCTGGCTGAGCAGGCTGGATTTCCAAAGGGTAAATGGTCAGCATCTCCTCTGACTGCAATTTATGTCTTGTGATTAACTGACTATTGTAGGCGTGATCAATATGATTACGAGCACCGACTCCAGGGAAACCGGCCGCGTCCTCTGCGAAGCCGAGGAGGTGGCCGCCCTCTCCTTCACCGGCTCTACCGGCGTCGGCAAGATCCTTTATCGCCAGTGCGCCGGAACTGTCAAGAAGGTGTCACTCGAGCTCGGCGGCAACGCCCCGTTCGTCGTCTTCGACTCTGCCGACGTGGACCTCGCCGTCGCCGGCTGCATGGCTTCCAAGTTCAGGAACGCAGGGCAGACGTGCGTCAGCACCAACCGGGTCCTCGTGCAATCGGGCATCTACGACAAGTTCCTGTCCGCCCTCGAGAAGGCGGTCAAGTCGGAAATCGTGGTCGGCGACGGCCAGCAGGAGAACGTGAACATGGGTCCGCTGGTTAACCAGAACCAGCTGGACACCGTGTCGGCGATCGTGGAGGACGCCAGGAAGCAGGGCGCGGACATCATCTACGGGGGCGGGAAGCACGACTTCGGTCCACTCTACTACCAGCCGACCATCCTCACGGGCATGACGAAGAACATGGAGTGCTACAAGGACGAGATCTTCGGGCCGGTCGTGTCCATCATGAAGTTCGACACCGAGGAGGAGGGCATCGCCCTGGCCAACGACAGCCGCGTCGGGCTGGCTGCCTACTTCTACTCGAACGACGTGCGCCAGTGCTGGAGGGTCTCGCGCAGGATCGAGTCGGGTATGATCGGCATCAACGAGGGCATGATCAGCTGTCCGGAGGGCGCGTTCGGCGGCGTCAAGGAGTCCGGAATCGGCAGGGAGGGATCCAAGTACGGGATCGACGAGTACACGGAGATGAAGTACCTCTGCTTCGGAAACATCTAAGATGCTAGTCGTGTAGCTATATATAGCTACCAATGCAACCTCACCCAGTGCCTCCACGTACTGCACTTATATCTTATTAGCGTCTGCTATCAATTCCATCTCAAATGCTGTTGAAAAGCTTATTTTCTCATTAATACAAGCAATAGGGATCTAAAGTCCTCATACCTGTACCGGAGTACCTCAATTTATGCACGCGAATGCCCAAGAAATGTACCAGTAGCAGGTTGCCAATCGCTTTTCGTCGTAGATATTGCGCTGTTCACGTTTAGCCAGACTGACTGAAAACAAATACACTGTAGTCAAATATATTGCGAAGTCCACAAATTAACCATGTTCCGGGTCTCCCCGTTGCCATCCGTCCGGGTGCCGCCCATCTTGGCGACTACGGCGGGCCCGCCGAAGCACTTCTCGGCCGCGCCGCTCTCCACCACCTCGACCTCGCCGGCGCGCGAGAAGAAGCAGCCGTTCTACAAGCGCTTCATCCCCGGCAGCGGCGGCCGGAGTAAGAAAGACGAGGAGGCGCTACGGCTGGAGGAGGAGAAGGAGGAGTACGAGCGGCTGTCGCAGCTGGAGGTGGAGTTTCAGGAGGACCAGAGGCGGCGGGCGATGGACCGCAAGAGGAACAAGTCGCAGCTGGCCTTCTCCGACCGCCAGATGCTGCACGGCCGGGCGCCGCACGTGGGACTTAGGTACCCGACGGAGGAGTACCACAGGTCGCAGTCCTTCAGGAAGCTCATGTTCGGCATGTACGGCGCGAGGGAGAGCGGCGTCTCGCCGCAGGACTGCTGGCCCGACTCGGAGACGCTCAGGCACTACAAGGAGTACGAGAGGGTGTTCTACGACGGCCTCAGCTTCGAGGAGATCCTGGCGGAGGAGCGCCGGAAGCGGGCGGAGGAGATCAGGGAGAGGGAGGAGCGGGAGGCCAAGGTGACGCAGAACCTGGCCAAGATGGGCGCGATGGTGGAGCAGTGGGAGAATAGGTCGTCGAAGGCGGACGAGAAGGAGACGCAGGAGAGGGAGAGGCGAGAGGCGATCCTGGCCGACCTGAGGCAGGAGTACGGCTACGAGATCGACCCCAGCCAGCAGCAGTTCGCGGAGAGGATTGCCGAGAAGGAGAAGGAGTACTCGAAGATGGCCAGGGAGAAGAGGAAGTTGGAGAGGGCTGAGAAAGTTAAGAAGGAGGAGGAGGAGGAGGAGGCAGCAGCGAGTGGGGGATCGGAA
>JAAUYK010075031.1_pt1 | contig 14834 bp, 16 predicted proteins | sample 7278021 | NCBI WGS metagenome assembly JAAUYK01 (sample SAMN14350223, study PRJNA611818) | marine sediment metagenome | isolation source: surface marine sediment (1.8m) | place: French Polynesia: Moorea | collected 2018-08
ACGTTGTAGGCGCCTTCGAACGGCGACAGCACGCCGTTCTTCAGCCCCTCGCCGAATTGCCCCGCCCGGCTCATCTCGTCCAGCGTCTTGAGGGCCTGGATCTCCTGCAGGCGGACCCGCAGGCGGTAGTCGCTGATCGCCTGGACCTCGCCCCAGTCGGTGGTTAGGTCATAGGTGTTGGTGAAGCCGTCGTTGTTGGCCTCCGGCTCGACCGTAAAACCCGCACCTGACATCAGCTCGGCCGGCACGAATTGCGCCGCCTTGAGCTTCTGAGGCGGTTCTTCGAACCCCTCCGCCGCCATTGCCGTCGCCGACAGCAGCGCCGCCAGAAGGACGACCAGGACTGCGAATACCACTCCGTTACGATCGCACATAGTTTTCCTCCCTAAGACAAGGCGCCCGGTCACCTGGTGCCGGAGCTCGAAAGCAACGACAACTGTCAGTGGGACGCGCGCCGGGCTACTTTCCCCAGGTGTAGGAGATCACGAAGCCGCCAAAGAACTGGTGCTCTTCACCTTGATCGTCGACCACCGGGCTGTCCTCGGCATCACCCAGCATGAGCTTGTACTGGGTGAGAAGGGAGAGGTCCCAGCGTCGGGAGATCTCGTAGCCTGCCCCCACGTTCAGGGCGAAGTCCTTGAAATCGGCATCCGCGTCGAAGTTGTCCAGCCCACTGTTGGCCGCGTCACTTGAGTTGATGCTGAAGTAGTGGCTCATGTAGTTGCCCGAGGCGTAGGTCGTCTCGACACCCGTGCTCAGGCTCCAACTGTCGGAGATCGGCGCGGCATAGGTCACGCTCGGCGTCAGGAGCCAGCCCTCGTGGCCGCTCGAGACGTCGTGCAGGAACTCGAGCCCCAGTTCGATCGACGCATCGGAGAACAGGAGCTGATCGAACTCGAAGACGTATCCGCCACTCAGGCCCAGCTCGAAGGAGCTGCCCCGGTCCGTCAGGTTGTCGACCCTTTTGTCGCTGACGTCGTTGTAGCCCGACCGGAAGTTGGCGCTCGGGCCGAGCCGCCAGTTGGGATGGTTGATCAGGTTGGATTCGATCTTGGTGCCGAGAAGTTCGCCGTACCTGTGGCCCTTCTGGACCGCCAGGTTGGGGAGCGGCACGATATCGTAGTCCTCCGAGCCCTCGTAGTCCGGCGCGATCCCCAGGCCGGCGCCAAGCTTGAATTGCCAGTTGTCCGACCCCGAGTCCTGTGCCAGAGCCTGGGACGCCATGAAGATCACCAAGGCGGAAGCCACTAGGGCCAGCGAAAGTGACAACGCGATGTCGGCCGATGCAGCGGCAAGCCGCGCGGCCACTCCATATCCAGGATTTCGAGACTGTTTCACGAGCTTTCTCCAATCTTAGACTTCTTCAATGCCAGGGCCTGCGAAACGACCCATTTGGCCCTGACAACCGGCCTGCCGGGCGGTGCAAGACGGCAGCTAGGAGCTGCCGTGGCCCCCTTGCGATCCACCCGGCAGCTCAGACAGCCCTCAGGGCTTGACCATCACCTTGATCAGGGACTTGTCGGCCTTCAGGCATTCGAACCCATCCATGAATTCATAGACCCCGGGCTCCGCCGCGGACGTGCTTGCCGCGGTTGGCGGCCATCCAATGCAGCTTGTCGCGGGGCAGTGACTGGAAGCTGGTGTACCAGGAGGGATGATTGGGGTCGGGGAGGTGCATCGATTCCGGGTTGCCGAGAATCACGCCCTTGAGCTCGGCGAACTCGTGCTCGACGAAGATCCTTTGACCTTGGGTTTGCTCGCGCAGCCCCAGAATCATCACCTGCCGGTTCTCTTCCAGCGCGGCAATGGCGCGCTCTTCCGTCCACTGTTCGACGGCTGTCGGTTTCGCGGCGGGATGTCGGTCGGCGAGCACGTAGTTTCCTCGGGTCATGTTCTCCTCCCTCAGGTCCTGACCTCTCCAGGGCCAAGGTCCGGAGACTCCGTCTCCCTTTGCTCCTGTCCTGCGCCTTTTCGGGCTTTACCGGTCCCGAATCGGCATCAGGGGCTCGAACTTCGCTGACGTCGTCGCTCGCGTGAACTTTGCGCGGCCGGCGGTTCGAGAGCCAACTCCCGTTCGAGCAGATTGATCGGACGTTAAGTTGCAACGCCGTTTCCGGATATTGACCTTGGGGACAATGGAGCGGTCCCGGGTGGGCCGGCTTCCAAAACGAGAACGGCTCCGACTGAATCAGTCTGAGCCGCGTGTTGCGATCGAAATCAGCGAGTAAAGAGGATGTCTAGCCGTCGTTAGGCTCCACCCCGAGGGGTTCGACGGTCCTGACGAGTTCCGCGAGCGACCTGACTTGCATCTTGCTCATCACCTGGCTGCGGTGCGCCTTCACGGTTCGCTCGGTGATCCCCAGACGATAGGCAATGACCTTGTTCGGTGCGCCCGAGATAACGCAGCGCAGGGTCTCGTACTCGCGGGGCGTGAGACCGGCGAGGAGTTGGCGCGTGCGCTCGTGCTCACGCTCTTCACTCATTGTCGCGGCCGAGGTCTCGAGGGCGCGGCTTACCGCGGTTTGCAGGGCCGCCTCGTCCACGGGCTTTTGCAGAAAATCGATTGCCCCGCCTCGCATCGCCTCGACGGTGGTTGGTATGTCGCCGCCGCCCGTGAGGAAGAGCACGGGGATGCTATAGCCTCGCTTTGCCAGCTCGGCCTGGAGCTCCAGCCCGTCGAGAGCCGGCAGGTGCAAATCGAGGATCGCGCAAGACGTTTGCTTTGGAAGTGGGGCCTCCAAGAAGGATTCGGCATCGGCGAAGGAGATGACTTCGTAACCCCAGCTCTTGACCAAGCGCGACAACGCCCGGCGGATCGAATCGTCATCGTCGACAACGAAAACGACCTCTCTGGCGTTGGAAGTCGTGGCGTTCTTTCTGAGATCGTGTCCTGCCGTCAGCATGATCCGAAGTATCCGATACCTCTTGGCTGCTACCCTTTCCTGCCATCATTCCATTTTATGAGCCATTGACCCAAGTCAATTCCGGTGGATTGTTATCTACCAAACCCTTCATCCGGCATCGACGGCTTCCACGCTGCGAAGCGACGCGGGAAGTGAAACCTCGAAACGGGCGCCGCCGAGCTTGCTTTTGGAAAGTCTTATGGAGCCGTCGTGCGCCATGACGATGCGGCGCGATATGGCCAGGCCCATCCCCAGTCCGGTAGTCCTCGTCGAGACGAAGGGCTGGAAAAGACGGCGCTCGAGCGCTTTCGACACTCCGGGGCCGCTGTCCTCGACAGCGATCAAGACTTCATCGACTGAGCAGGAGGACTCGATCCGTATCCGTCGGTTTCCAAGCGGCTTCGGGGCGACCGCCCACAGCGCGTTTACGATGAGGTTCATGATCACCTGTTGGATCTGGACGCGCCCGCCGCTGACCATGATCGGGCTGAGGGACAGCTGGAGCTCGATCGCCGCATCGACCCTTTTTCGCTCGCCCTCGACCAGGCTGAGCACCTCTTTGACGGTGTCGTTGAGTTCGAAAACCTCGGACGCGGCTTTGCCCTTTTTCAGCATGGTCCGCATGCGTTCGATCACCTCGCCGGCCCGCCGGTCGTCTGCGACGACATCGGTCAGGATCTCCTGGATCTCGTCCAGGTTTGCATTATCCCGCTTGAGCAGACGCTGCGCCGCCTGCGCGTTGGAGAGGATCGCGGCTAGCGGCTGGTTAAGCTCGTGCGCCAAGGTCGAGCCGAGCTCGCCGAGGATGAGTGCGCGGGTCAGGTGTTCGATTTCGAGCTGGGTGCGATGCAGCTCATTGCGTGCCTTCAGCTTGTCGGTGATGTCTTCGCCGATGCTGAGCATACCGGCGTACTCGCCGTTGCCATTCCGCAAGGACACGGTCGACCAAACGATCTCGCGGCGCTCGCCCGATGCGGTCTCGAGCGGAAACTGGATGCCTGTTCCCGGGCCGCTCTCGGGGGCTTTGGCAAGCCACCGTCTGAACCGACTCAGGTGGCTTTTCGGGACCAGACCCGTGGCGGGGCGCTCAAGAAGCTGTGCCGGAGAAAATCCAGAGATTCTGTGGAAAAAGGGATTCACGTAGTTGATCTGGCCATTTTGGTCGAGACCCACCACCGCAAGATGGATCTCGTTGAGAAGCGAAGTCCATTTCTTCTCCCATGACGCCAGTTCGCGGCCGTAAACGGCCGTTCGTACAACCTGGTCGACAAGTTCGACAGACATGGCAATCGCTATCGCGATGAAGGTGAAGCTGATCATGAAGGGCGTCTTGACGATACCGGCGTCGACAAGCGGGGTGTGCACGCCGGCGACGATGATGAAAAATAGGATCGATCCACCGATCACCAGCCCCCTTCGCCGAAGCCCGCGTCGATAGGCGCGCCAGGTCGCCATGGCCACGTAGACGACGATCAGCAGGCTGGCTAGATCGGCGACGAATTTGAAGGGGTTCACGGTTCCCTTCGCCATAGCGAAGCGCTCGCCCCAGAAGGTGGTCTCGAAGTACACGGCTGAAACGGAAGAAAAGGCGAGGTTTCCCGGCATCACGAAATTGATCACGATGCCGAAGACCCAGGCGGCAGTAATCGTGATCGCCAACCATCGCTGCGCGGTTCCCAGGCAGACGTAGACGAACCACGTCATCGGCACCAGGATCGCGAAGATTGCGACGTTATTCCACAAGAGGATCCGCTGATAACCCTCGGGTGCCGCCTGCGTCATAAGCGACAGCTCCAGTAGCGCCAGCACCCCCGCCGCGAAAGCCATAATAGCCGAAAGCAGCCACGCAAGCTGCCGGCCACCCCGCAACCAAACGAAGAAGTGAATGACGCCGAGAAGTAATCCCACCGCCGAAATCATCGACCAAGCGACAGCCAGCAAACTCACTTGCCCCCCCAGTGTGACGCTGTCGACCACTTTTCTTGTTACGCAATCAATACCTGATTTGGATGATAGGAATCAACTTGTTACCATTTGGCGCCAGCCCTTCAGAGGATCGCTCAGTCGTGCAGAGCACGAGAGCTTCCGGTCTCACCGGACATCGCGCTCAGGTCGCGCTGGCCCATATGAATTGGAACTATCAGGCATTTAGTCTTTCTTTTTCAGTCGACGAGCAGCAGCAGGCAGAGCGAGAGCAACCAATCTGCTGGAGAGGTCGGCAGAACGGCAGGGTCAATGCGGGGGTTTTCTTGATCGGCGGGGAGGCAGCGCTGCCCGCTCCGTTGTCCCTTAGGTCAATATTCAGTCGCACCCGCTGTGCCTAGTCTAAAGCGTAGAGTTCAAACCAGGGATCGCCATGGCAAACTGGCCGCGTATTGTCTACGTCATCGATGACGAGGCGCAGGTCCTGCGTGCTCTTGCGCGGTTGATCCGTTCCGCCTCAATGGAAGTGGTCGAGCTCAGCTGTGTGCGCGACCTCCTGGAAATTTCTTCCCTGGATCCTGAGGGTTGCGTGGTCTCGGACGTCCGGATGCCGGGCGAAAGCGGACTGACGATACCGCGCCATCTCGAGGAGCGTGGCATGCCCTTGCCGGTCATATTCGTCACCGCGATTGCAGACGAGGAGACCCGCAGTAAGGCCGAGCGGGTCGGTGCCGTCGCATTCCTGCAGAAACCTGTCGACCAAGACGAATTGCTGAGCGCAATTGCCGAGGCAGCCCAAGCAAATCCCAGTGCGCGAGGGAGCAGCATATGGAATTTGGACGACTTTCGGTAACGCCCGCGCCTCGTCCGTGCGCGACGCGCTGGCCAGGACAACCGGGCGCCAAGCAGGCGTGGCTGGGCTCATCTTCTTGCTTTCTGGCAAAGGGACGGTGGGCTCGAACATGACTGCCAGGCAAAGGAAGGCGAGCTGCCTGCTGGCAATCGCGGCAACGCCGATCATGGTTCTCGTGGCGATGGACCTCTTCATGACGCCCATCGCCACGACAGCGCCAGTCGAGGAGTTCGATACCAGTGCCGGCATATTGCAGGCCGCTATCGCCCTGTGCCCGCTCTTCCTCGCCTCGCTTTGCATCCCGGGCGGCAAGCTTGGGGACCTCTACGGCGAGAAGCGGGTCTTCAAGATCGGTTTGGTCCTCCACGGCATCTCGGCGCTCTCGCTGAGCCGTCTCGTCTCGAAGTCTGAATTTCCCATGCTCCACTCCGTTGCAGCCGCGTCTAGCAGTTGAGGCTGAGCAGCGAGTTCAAGGCGTGGCATCGCCGTTGTAGATGTCTTTCTTTGGTTGTGGGAGTAGGTGAGCAAGATGGGACCACAAAGCACCAACCAGACCGGAGCGGCACCGCAGATACCCGGCTGGCGGTTCAAGACCGCCATGGTACTTTTCGTGTTCAGCCTTCTCGGCATGCCGATACTGGTGCCGCTATTTGCAGTGCTCGGCTTTTCCGCTGCCCTCATGGCAACCTTCACTGCCGTTGGGGCCGTCGTTGCCGAATTGATGCTAATTGCTGGTGCGGCGATCGCTGGCAAGCAGGGCTTTACTGAAATCAAGCGGATCGTCTTCCAGTTCTTCAAGCGCTATGGGCCTCCCCAGGAAGTTAGCAATCCTCGCTACATCATCGGCTTGATCATGTTCTCCGTGCCACTCCTCTTTGGTTTTCTGTCACCCTACCTGACACACTTCGAGGCGGCCCAGTATATCCCGGGAGACTTTGCGGATTTCATCCCGGGGCGGGCGGAGAACGTCTTCACCTTCGCGCTAGTTTTCGACATCATGCTGATCGCCAGCCTCTTCGTGCTGGGCGGTGACTTCTGGGACAAGCTCCGGTCGTTGTTTATTCACGATGCCCGGGTGACTTTCCCGCCGCAGCCTGCGACGGAGGCGCAAGGCCAAGGCGTGGCGTCGCCGACATAGAGAGAGGCAGTAGTGAACGGGGATAGGATCGCTTTCGTTGCCTCGTCGAGCCCGGTCGCCCAGGCCATGCTGACCAAACTCCGCAATCGCGACGGTGGTACAGGTCTGGAGGCGGCGAAGCTCATCGTCCATCGGGCGAGCGAACAGAGTTGAGCCAAATGAGCGCATCGCCAGCAAGAGAATCGAGCTTAGCGGGAATGCAACTCTTGCGTCTCCAGCGCCTAGCAGATGTTTTCTATGCCCTCACCATCTTCCAGCTCTTCCTGATGATCCCGACGCCGGATACGGAGGGCAAGACCTGGATGTCGCTTGCGGATTACCTGTCCGATCACGGCGCTGATCTCGCCGTTTCAGTGGTCGGTGTGGCGGTCGTGATCATCTATTGGCTGCAGAGCAATCAGCTTCTCGGCGTATTGCAGAAGACTGACGCCGTGCATACGGCCTGCTCGATCTTCCAGCTCTTCTTTCTGCTCGTGCTGCTCTATTCGATGAAGCTCGGAATAGAGATTGAGACTTCGTCAGCAGGAACCTGGGCCTTCGAGAGCGCGGCGGCGACAGCGGTCGGAGTCTTCGCCCTGCTGGCTTATGCGAGGGCGAGGCGGAAGGGACTCTTGCGCGCTGACGTCCCGGAAGCCGAGGCGAAGCGCTTGGCGATCCGCTACCGCGCCGAACCCATCACGACCGGAATCAGCTTTCCCTTTGCCTTTGTGTCGGGCGTGGAGATCTTCGGATTTAACCTGATCTGGGAAGCATCGTGGTTCTTCTATCCGATCATCGTCATGGTCGTGAACCGCATCGCACAGCGGGAGGTCAAATTGGAATCGGTACCGACCAATTCCCATTCTTGACAGTGCGAAATCGACATCCTTGCTGCAGATGCTGAAAGACGGTCGGATTAAGCGACTCCCATGCTGATACCTGCACGCCCGATTTTCCCGAAGTCGACAACTCGGGCAGTAGAACCAGAGAAAGTAGGCACACTATCCCAGTTGGATCGCTCCCACGAGGTTAAGCCCTAGGCTATTAGAGCTCCAATCGCTTCGGCTCTGCAGATGGAACCGGAAAGTGTAAGTGGAGAACGCACGGTCGTCGTTGCGAGCCTGCGTACCGACTCACCGAACACTGCGCAGCGGCCGCCTGGAAAACTCGCTGCGTTACTATACGCTCGCTCCAGTCTGAAGCGTCCACTCTACCGTCTGCTCCATCACGTCCCTCAGACTCTCGTCGAAGGCGGCGATGATGTTGTCCAGGGAACGGGGCGAGACCGGAGAAGTGGATTCAAAGGACAAGGTCGCCAGGGGCGAGCGCCGTGGGCGCTGGACGAGGGTCGTTTCCAGCTTGACCCGCACCTCGCCGGCATCCTTGTCGGTTTGCTCGAAAAAGAACTCGACCAGCTTGGTTTCGAGCTCAAAGTCCGGGCGGATCCGGGCCCGCCGGTCGCCGACCGTCAAAATCTTGTTCGAGTTCTGGAAGGACTCGACCAGCAACTCCATAATCATCTCCGGCGCCCGGCTCGCCCATTCGGCGGTCGCAAGATATTCGATCTGTTTCTTCTCGCCGATGTAAGCGACCTTTGCGGAATTGAGGGAAAGCGTCGCCTGCGGCTCATTGACCATCAGCGTCCAGGCCACCGAGGGCATGCTCGGCGGAAACTCCTCGGCGGGCGTCAGCCTCACCCGCCGGGGCGCCTTGCGCCCACCGGGAAGGCTGCAAGCGGCCAGCGACATCACCGGCAAAGTGAGCAAGAGACAGCCGAAGGCGCGCCTCGTGACCGGGTTCTGCCCTTGTCTGCTTCGTTCCATCACTGCACCTCCACCTCTCCAGGCTTGCCCAGGAAGAAGCGCGCGGGATCACGCTCCATTTCCTCCATCACCCGCCGAAACTGCTCGATCGCGCCTTGGGCATCCACAGCCAAGTTGGTCAGTTCATACAGCCCGGTCGAGGTGAAATCCTTCATTCCCTTGCGGTTCTCCTCGACCAGTGCCGTGCTGCTCTCGACCAGCACCGACCCGCGCTTGGCCAGGTCGTCGTAGCTCTTCAGAGTCCCGTTCGCCCGATCGAAAAGTTCCTGGATTTTCGGATCGCTCTTCTTAACGTTGAGCACCACCTCGCGCGCGTCCTCGATGAGCAGGCCGAGGGAGTCGACGCCCTCGCCCAACTCAGTCGTCGTCTGTGTCACGTTGGCCAGGATATCCCCGATTCTCGCGCGGTTCTCGTCGGAGAGAATGTCATTCACCCGGTCGAGCAGCATGTTCGCCCGTTTCATCACCTCGCTGACATCGCTCTCGATCTCCTGGAAGACCGACGGCACGGTTGGGATCTGGTCGTAGGGAAGGTCCGTTTCGGCGAGTTTGATCTCCGTATCCGGCAGAAACTGCATCTGGATCGACTGCTGGCCGGTGACCAGGCTCTGCGTCGCGAGCTGGGCCCGTAGGCCGTCTTCGATCATCTCGTCAAGGCGATCCTCTTCGACCTCTGCAATGCCACGAATTCTTGATTCCTGAACTTCCATCACGACCGGAAAAGTGAACTCCAGCGTGTCTGGATCGACTTCGACCCATATCTCAGTCACGGTCCCGATCTGGACCCCGCGCATCTCAACCGGCGCACCGATTCGCAGCCCCATGAGCGACCCCGAGAAGAAGGAGACCACCTTGTTGCGTGGCTGGAAGAATTGCCCGCCGCCGAATATGGCAACGGCGGCGACGGCAAGCAGAATGGCGCCGAGCACGAAGCCCCCGACCGTCCGTGGATTGGCTTTTGCCATGGCCCCTTAGCCCTCCCTATCCATTGCGCGGTCCGTAGACCTTACTCTTCCTCTCCGCGATTTAGGAATGCGCGCACGCGCGGATCCTCACTGTGATCGCGCAGCCATTTCGGATCGCCGGTCGCGATCTGGGTCTTGGTGTCCGGGTCGAGCACCACCGAGTTGCTGCCGATCGCGAAGATACTGGCGAGCTCGTGGGTGACGACGATGATCGTCGTGCCGAGGCTGTCCCGGAGCTCCAAGATCAGGTCGTCCAGGCGCCGGGAGCTGATCGGATCGAGACCGGCCGAGGGTTCGTCGAAGAACAGGATCTGCGGATCCAGCGCCAGGGCGCGAGCCACGCCGGCACGGCGCTGCATCCCGCCGGAGATCTCCGAGGGGTAGAAATCCTCGAAGCCCGCCAGGCCGACGAGTGCCAGCTTGAGCTTGGCGATCTCGAAAGCATCGTTCTCCGAGAGGTCGGTGTATTCGCCCAGCGGCAGGCAGATGTTCTCGGCCAGCGTCATGGAGCTCCACAGGCCGCCGCTCTGGAAGACGACACCGGTCTCTTGCATGAGTTCCTGGCGGGCGGTCTCCTCGATCTCCCAAAGGCTCTGGCCTTCGAACCAGACACGGCCCTTGGCCGGCGGCTGCATCGCGATCAGGGCGCGCATCACCGTGCTTTTTCCGCAGCCGCTGCCGCCCATGATGATGAAGATGTCGCCGCGATTGACCGTGAAGTTGAGGTCCTTCTGGACCACGAAGCTGCCGTAGGCCATGGTCACGTCGTCGATCACGATCGGCGCGTCGACGCTCGCATGAGCCCCAGGGGCCGGCGGGCGGTCATCGCTTGCCTCCGGGATCTGTTGCTCGGCCATCGGCTAGATCCCCAGGATCTGATACATGATCGTCAGAACCGCTTCGGCGACAATGATCAGGACGATCGACATGACGACGGCCGAGGTAGCGGCTTCACCGACGGCCGCGGCGCTCTTCTTGGACTGCATCCCGCGCAGGCAGCCCGAGATGGCGATGATTATGCCGTAGACGGTGGCCTTGAAGAGCCCGCTGGCCCAATCGATCAGGCCGATGGACTGCACGGTCTGCACGTAGTACTGCAGCAGCGAGACATCGGTGAGGGCCACTGTGACCAGCGATCCGCCCAACATTCCGATGACATTGGCATAAATCGTCAGCAGAGGAACCGCGAAGATCAGCGCCAGCATACGGGGCAGGACGATGAATTCGATTGGCGGGATGCCGATGGTCCTGAAGGCGGCGATCTCGTCGTTGACCTGCATGGTGCCGAGCTGGGCAGCAAAGGCGGCGCCCGTCCGGCCGGACATGATGATCGCGGTCATCATGCCGCCCATCTCGCGGACCATGGCGACCGCCACTAGGTTGGCAACGAAGATGTCGGCGCCGAACTGCTCGAGCTGGACCAGCCCGACGAAGGCCAGGATCATGCCGACCAGGAAGGAAATCAGGGTCACGATCGGCAGGGCGTCGGGCCCGCACTGCTGGACCAGGTGCAAGGCATCGGACATACGGAAGCGCGCCCGGCCACGAATCGCACGCCCCAAGGCGATAAAGCTCTCGCCCAGGAAATCGATCATCTCGCCGCCGCTCTTGAAGGCGTCTATGGCATCACGACCGATCACGGTCAGAAAGTCGGACCGACTCTCCACCCGCTTAGAGTCTTCACGCTCCGGAACGGCAAGGGCGAGGTCGACCAGGCGCCTAGCACCTTCGGGAAGGTCGCTCCCATCGAAATCGATGCTCAAGGTCTGACAACGCTTCTTCAGCTCGACCAAGAAGCAGATCAAAGCACTGTCCCAGTCCTTCAAAGCCGAAGAATCGACCTTGATCCGCTTGGGGATCGAGGTCAGTTCCTGCCGCGCGAACAGGCCATCCATCGAGCTGATACCCCCGGACAGCCGCCAAGACCCCTTCAGCTTCAGGACCAGAGCCTCCCGGGTCGGCTCGAGATCGAACTCGCCGCCTTTCGTCGCTGTTGTCTCAGCGGTCATGTTCGCTCCCCCAGAAAGCGATCAGGGCGGAGCTCCCCTAAGCCTCCACCTTCACGCCCGTCCTCACATGCCCCAAAGGCATCGATCAAATCTTAAACCCTATCGAATCAAAGAGTCTCCTTTCAGCCTAACCTCTAAACCCGCTGCATTGTTGGAAATTTAGCGCGCTGGCCGTCACGCCTTTCGAATATGGCGCCCCGTCGAAAATCGCAACGAGACCAAGCCAGCCCAATTCATAGGATCTCCGTCCCGAGCAGGCGCCCGGACTTGCGAGGTCAGCGGAGCTCCTCTCCGGTCGAACAACGGGCCTGCAATCACCGAAGCCAAGAGGCGACTTCGTCGCCGTGCCACAACCTCATAGATCTGAGAGACACGGCCGCCGCCGGGCACTCCCGCCGAAGCCATCCTCTTGGCCCAAACGGTCGCTATTGCGACTGTTGCTGTTGCTGTTGCTGCTTTCGCAACTCCTCGTTCTCGCGCTTCAGCTCCTCATTCTCGCTCTCGGATTTCTTGCGCTTCTTGTTCTGGTCGTAGATGTAGCCGCCGGCACCGCCGAGAACCGCACCTGTCGCCGCGCCGATTGCCGCACCGGTTCCGGGCGAGCCGGCCATGGCTCCGAACAGGGCACCACCCGCAGCGCCCGCCGCCGCGCCGATCCCGACGCCCTTGCCCGTGCGCTCCTCGGTCTTCCGCTGATCGGGATCCGAGGAACAACCAGCTAGAATGAGCGCGCAGGCCACGAGGAACGGGATTGCGATACGGCGCAGCAGGCCACTGTCGTCGGCGCTCGTGCCAGACATTGCCAGAGTCGTTGTCATGATTTCCTTGCTCCTATCTGCAAAAGTCTATCTGCCAAAGCAATCTACCCGCAGGGCCACTCGGCAACCGCGGCACGGAACAGAACATCCATCGCCGGATCTTTGAGGAATTGCGGGTTATCGCGGGTGTAGGCCGTGAAGACCTTCACGACCTGATCATGGGTGATTCCATTCGGCGTGCAGACCATGCGATTGAACTCCGGCCCTTGACTGAGCGCATCATGGAAATGGCCACCGCCCGAGATAAAGCCGTAGCAGAAGCCCATGGCCGTCTGGAAATCGGGGTGCGCAGACTCAAGCGTGCAGATCTCCACCAGCTCTTTGGCGGAATTGAGCTGGAAGTCGTCGACCGAAAGGCTTTTGATCTTGTTGCTGCCCTGTGCCAACACGCCCGTCGCGGCGAGTGCAATGGCAGCGGCTAAGAGGAATGCCGTTTTTCTCATACCGTTCATCTCCTAGTTGTCTCCCTGATTTGGTTCGGATCATCGAACTCCCGGGCGCTCCCAGGATCGGAGACCTAGACTGACGGGTCGCCCCGCCGCCGATTTGTTCACAGCTCCCAATCTACTCGCAGAAAAAGAAGCCGGACTATCCACTTCGCGCAATTCATGAGGCTAGGGGCGGAAGGTTCTTGGAACGGTCGACCATCGACGAACTGATGGCCCAGGTCGGTTACGGCGCCTAAGACATCAGGGGCCTCAAGGCCGGCGAAATGGTGACGACGGAGTCCGAGGGCGGCAGCACGGCCTTATTCAAAAACTGCGCCCTCACCGAGTAGAATTCCGGCTTCTTCAGGGGCGTCGCGCAGCCGGTCGGCCAGAAACACACGAAGAGCGACTTGACTGCGTACCTTCCGGCGCTCAAGGAAGAGAGACAGCAGCGGCCTTGGGCGTTTTGCCCTAGGCTCCAGATACGGTCTGCGGAGGAAGAGGCTTGAGTAGAAGCGATTTGGTATCGATCACGGCTCGAGATCGCGGGCTACGTCGTCATGGTCGGCACATTGGCGTGACAATGGCGGCGCTGCTGGGAGCCTGCGGCATCACGGCCTGCGAGGAGGAACCGCCCGAAGTGCTTGAACAGGTCCGGGCGATCAAGACCACAACGGTCTCGGAGCGGGCGTCCGGCCAACTCCGGAAGTTCCCCGGCGTGATCGAGGCGGTGGATACCTCCGCGCTCAGCTTCGAGGTCTCAGGAAACGTCACGGAGCTCAAGGTCGACGTAGGCGATCGCTTTCAGAGGGGGGACGTCCTCTCCCTGCTCGACACGCAGACCTTCGAGTTGAGCGTGGAATCGGCCGAAGCGGCGGTTGGCCGGGCCCAAGCCGACGAGGCCGAGAAGAAGACCGAGTTCGAGCGCCAGGACGCCCTCTACAAGAAGCAATGGGTGGCCAAGTCTGTTCAGGAACAGACCCTGGCAGCCTACGAGAGCGCACGAAACCAGGTGAGGCTCCGGATTTCCGAGCTGAACTTGGCCCGTCGCGATCTGGAAAAGACCGCGCTGCTCGCACCCCTGGATGGGGTGGTGGCCAAGCGCTACGTCGACACCTTCGCCGAGGTGTCACGGGGCCAGACGATCTTCGACGTCTACGTCGAGGGGGCTATGGAGGCCAAGATCAGCGTTCCGGAAGGCACCGTCCGCGACCTCTACCTAGGTCTGCCGGCCGAGGTCCGCTTCCTGACCGGGCCGATCGGGACCGTGAAGGGTCGGGTCTCGGAAATCGGCACGCAGGCCGAAGCCGGCAACGTCTTTCCGGTCAAGGTCGCGATCCTCGAGCAACGTGAAGGGGCGCTGCCCGGCATGACGACCGAAGTCAGCCTCATCCTGGGCGGCGAAGACGACGAGGCTTCCTACCTGGTGCCGCTTTCCGCGCTCGCACCGGGCACGGACCCCGAGAATCCCAAGGACGGCTTCATCTTTGTTTTCGATCCGGAGACCTCGGCAGTGAGAAAGACGGCCATCAAGGCGGAGGGCATCCGTGACAATTTGATGGTGATCTCGGACGGCGTGACCGCCGGCGATGTCGTGGCGATCGCCGGGGTCAGCTTCTTGAAGGACGGCCAGGAGGTGAAGCTGCTCTCGCAGTAGTCAGCCCCCGCCCCGTCCCACCCCGCTGCCGGAGCCCGACATGTCCTCGATCACCGCCTTCGCCATCAACACCAGCCGGCTGACCATCACGGCGATCCTCGGCATCGTCTTCGTCGGCGTCTATCTCTTCGTCCAGTTCCCAAGGCTCGAAGATCCACCGATCGTGATCCGTGAGGCGGTGGTCACGGCGGCTTTCCCAGGCATGGATCCGCTGCAGGTCGAGGATCTGATCACCCGCAGGATCGAAGAAGAGATCCGGACCATGCCCGAGATCGACGAGATCACCTCGGAGAGCAAGACCGGCATCACCGTCATCCACGCCATCCTGCGCGACGAGT
>JAAUYK010041890.1_pt1 | contig 14828 bp, 17 predicted proteins | sample 7278021 | NCBI WGS metagenome assembly JAAUYK01 (sample SAMN14350223, study PRJNA611818) | marine sediment metagenome | isolation source: surface marine sediment (1.8m) | place: French Polynesia: Moorea | collected 2018-08
CCGAGTAGCAATTTGTATCCAATTGGGAGTAATTCGAACGCCGACTGCGGCCTCATTTTTTCCGGGACCGTCAATTAAGCCATCGGTCTCCCCTCCCTCTCTTGCGTGCCTCCTTTCTGTCCGCTCGCTCGGGGAAGGAATTCCTTCTTTCTGCCTCTGTCGAGTTTCACCCCTGTCCGTCCGCGTCCGTCCGTCGCTCGGTCGGTTCGAGAGCCCGAATTCTTTCCCGACCTGGATTCGGCCCGGCCTAGCTGTCTGATGAAACCTCGAGTGCGTGAACATTGTCGTTGGCGTCGCATTGCACAGCCCGACCGGCTAGAAATTCCTCCACTGACATATTAAAGACCGCAACTGTGTTTATATGTCATGCCGGCGCAATTATATGGCAAACTTTGTGCTCGCAATCACGGCACATTGCGTCTGGTCGAAAGTACGTAGCATGGCCGATTTGCCCATAAGTTAAACACATGCACACCGTTCTCGACTCGATCGCGTTTGACTTCTCGATTAAGATTCATCATTAAGATTGTCACGTTTGAGTTGCTTACTTCGTTCGAAAATACTCTTGCCCCATTTCTGTACCCACTGTGCTCCATCCAGGCAGGCGGGGAGGCAGCAACCACATTCCTTTTTGAGCGTTAATCGTCACACCTACGGCTCCCTCCCTCCCTCTCCTCCGTGCCTGGAATGGCCGCACCGACTGCCTAGCTGCCTGGCTGCCTCCCCGGCCAAGCTTCCAACCGTTCCACCCTCCATCGTTCCACCGACCGAAAAACGTTGAAATCGGGCAAAGAGCATTGGGGGGACAGACAAGACGGACGACGGTTGGGGCTGGAAGAACGCCTCAAATCCGTCGCTGCTGAGGAATGAAAATTGCACCAAGGTCGACAAAGGTTAACTACTCGGATTGGTTTGGTTTTCGAAGGTTTGGCTTGGCTCTCTAAATAGAGCTGTTGTTCTCAAACAGGCCAGAAAAAAGCCTAACTCTGATCATGACTGATTGCCCGGCCGTCACAAATGCCAATGCCCAACTGCACATTAGCGATATATCCGACCGACCGACGCTTCTCACAGTTGGTGGAATTTATATGGAGCGAGCTGCGGAAGGGAAGGGACGCGATAAGGGCGACGGGAGCAGCTAGCCGAGTATCACGCCTCGTTTCGTCAACCAGGAAGCCCATACATATAACTCGTTGAATTGCCATGCACACTCAAGCTGACAAATTATCGTTGTCATTTCGCATTGCATGTGCCATGCGCCGTCGATCCGACCAACGGGGATCGTGTGTTTGGTTTTCGGTCGGAGGAACATACTACATTCTTCGCATTCTTGGTCGCCAACAATTGGGCCGTCGGTCGGTCGACGGAGTTGTTCTTGGCGTCCGATGGTGAGAGCGAGCGAGACTGCGGAATGTCTTGACCTGCTGCCGATCGTGTTACACATCCAGGGAGCCGGCTCTATCCAGCAGCGAGCCGTTTGGAGGGGCAAATTTTTGCCATGGCACCTAGCTAGCACACAAAGGGCTTATTTACGCTTACGTACTGCGTGCTACACGCATGGGCATAAAGAATTGTCTTACTTAGTTGTGCGTAACTGAACACGCGTTTGAGCGCGATGCTTAATGTAGGGCAATTGGAAGGATAGTACGAGTAAAATTTCACCCTACAAAATACTATGCAAGTCGCAAATTTATACTTCGCTTCAAAGAAACCTCGACTTATACGGAAACTCTTCAATCCAGTTTGAAGTCTCATGAAACTTGTGTATTTATTTCCCTATATGAGTTCAGCATTGTGGAAATAGGTCCTTGGGAACAAACATTGCCGCTGTAGTACGTAATTGTCGGTATCAAGTATCAGGCTATCAAGCACATAATCAATACTCGCGTGAGAAAACTCGATACTCGTACGTATAGGTAATAATAGATTTGTGGTGCTTGTTAGCCGCTCTAGTGTCAGCTTTCCTGCAAGCGATCTTCCCCATTGCAGCCTCTCCTCCATGAGAGTCCACGAATCTGACTCAACGTTATATTTGTAGACGGTCCTCAGGAGGCCGTAGTCTCGCCCGCCGCCAATGGCGAGAAAGGAGTCCTAAAGATCGAAGTACATGCAAATGAGATTTGTGCCGAGCAAATGTGATATAGCCTTACCTCGAATGGGACGGCGACGGCGTAGTAGAGTTCCAGGGGCAAGTTATTGCCTGCAAAATGACATTGGGACAAACATGTATAAGAACGTAAATTGTATTCGCTTACCCGCTCTCCAAGTTCCATCGTCGACAGAGTAGATTTCTACGACGTCCGTGTAGTCGGCTCCCCCGGGCCATCCGCCGGCCACGACGACCTCCTCTCCGCCGGTCTGCGGGTTCCTCACCACTCCGCAGACAACGCCGTCCCGGGCAGTTGGCATCGGCTCTACGGGGACCCAAGCCCCGACCGACCTGTTTTGTCACTCCGTTTTGACCATCGTCAGCACGTAATTTGCTCACATTATCTTGTTAAGTTTGTTAGCTTTAGTTTAGGACAATATATAAATGCTGACGTCTGATAAATGAAGGCTTCGTCCGTGACCGGGCTGGACTGTAAGTTGGACATTCATTGACATAGCTGTTACGTAAAATGCGTTCGATCTTACCAGCTGTCCCCCTGCCATGAAAATGTCCCCGTTATCCAACACGGCCACGCAATGCTGTTCCGTGCTCTGAGAAATGCTCGGCAGGGTTGTGGACGTCTCTCCATCCATAGTGTACTCTGTCTCCGTCTGATTCGTGTAACATACGTACACATATGACCAATCGGCGTCAAATCTTATATCTTACCACAACCCTTCCTCCAACAAGCAACAGTCCGTATCTGGGATGGTACGTGAAGCCAGGATACTCTCTGGCCGTGCCCAACGTACCAGACTTGCTCCAGCTGTCGGTATTTGCATCGTAGCGGAAGCAGTCGGCACTCACGTCGTAGTCCACACGTCCAGCGCACACATGAGGAATGCGTCCTGAGAGAGTTTGAACTTACGTACTAGTTGTCGGCGTGTGGGCCTCCTGTCAGTGTTCTTGCCTCCGGTGAGGGGTGCCGCAGCTCCATTTCTGTAGGCTCCAAATGTGAAGTCATTCAGGTTTTGCAAGCATTCAGGTACGGGGCGAGTTGGGTCAAAGGAGAGCAGCTCTATTTCGCCGCCAGTGTTCAGATCCCCACCAATTACCATCAGGTAATCACCTTGAAAACATCAGAAGTACATTTTTGGACCCATTGACGAAAATAATGCCTTACTCTCAGTGACATTTCCTGCCCCGCCACCCTCAATGAGGCATGCTGGCTGTCCAGTGACACAGTCTTCACACTGGTCGCCTGACACTAGCGGGCAGTCAGAGAAGAGTAAGCAGAGAGACTGGCTCGGACTGTATGAGTAGTATGTGCAGTTGGCATCCCGAGCACAAAACACCTAGAACACACAATAATTGGGCCTTAGATATTATATGCTTAGTGCCAATCTTTACCTGGCACTGGGTGACTGAGGTCACAGTGAAATATGACTCAAGGGTGCCCAGGCACTGGCCCTCTAGGTCACACTCAAGCTGGGAGCATCCAGACTCACCTGGAGTAGCCTTGCCAAGTGTGTGGCATCTAACACTAGTTCTGGTTGTCTTTAATATTTACCACTTATGCATAGCGGGCAGGTTGTGGTGTCCCTGTACTCGCAGTCAATGAACAAGCCACAGAATTGGTCGTTATTATTGTAGCTGAACCTGTTGGGTTTGAATTGGGTCAGTAAAAGTGCGTTAAAGCTACAACAATCACGCCGCGACTTGCCAGTTGCAGCCAAATGTGTTTCGACAGGTGTCCAAGCAGGCATTGGTGGACTGTTCTGTCATACATATTTGTATGTATTATCACAGTCTAGATATTTTCCCTAAAGTGGCTTACCTGTTCCAGCCCCCATGAGATTTCCATGGCATACGCCTCGGTCAAAGCACACTAGATCATCTTGGGCAGACACCCCTGCGATAGTAAGTAGGAGGACGGTTCCCGCCAGTTGCAGGGAAGAAGGTACAGCCATCCTGTCGCTAGTTCTTTCCTCTTACTAAACTCACTGTTCGAATCATGCAGGTCCCTGCAGCATGTCTGTTGCGTCAATATCTTATCAATGCCGTGATGACAGTGAGCTTAACGACGTATTGACCGAGTGAACGCATTGTGTACCTCGACCTGAACACGTTCATTTAGCCTAAACGTAACACCTGGCAGTGAGAGCAAAAATCCCGCTCTCAAAGCGACTATTACTTGTATGTTACGAACAAGCCAGCTGTCATTATGAGTTTGGCCAATTTTCTGTAGCCGGTAAAAGACCGACGCATTCATGGAGTATTAAGCAGGATGCAATTAAGTAAGTTCCACATGTAAGCAATCGCCCTAGGTTAGCTTTATTAGCCCATTTGTGCCTGCAGTCAACAGGGTGGAAAGATGTCCCGTGGAACGAGAGTTGCACCTACAAATATATATAAGACAGTGAAGGACATCATTTCGTTGCTACATTAATACATTAGAATTTGACTTTCCTGCAAGCGATCTCCCCGTGGCAAGTTCTTCATCCATGAGTGTCCACGAATCGGACGCCACGTTGTACTTGTAGACGGTTGTCAGAGTGCTCAACTCGTAGCTGCCGCCGATGGCCAGAAACGAATCCTGCGACAGTCAGGTTGTGAAGCTATTTTGAATGCGATATAGTTGTGTCATATATAATTGCCTCAAATGGGACGGCCGTTGCATAGACGAGTGGCAGAGGCATGGGATTGCCTGCGAAATTAAGGTACGTACCTTACCACAAATACACCTTTGCAATCTTAGTTAGTTTACCCGTTCTCCACGTGCCCTGATCCACCGAGTAGATTTCGACAACGTCAGTGTAATCGCCACCAGGCCAACCACCAGCGACGACAACTTCCTCCCCACCTGTCTGCGGGTTCCTCACCACTCCGCAAACGCCGCCATCTCTGCCGGTGGGCATTGGCTCCATTGGCACCCATTCTCCAAGAGATCTGTTTCAGTTGCTACATTGTCAGCATCATATCAAAGTTTAATTAACTTGGACTTAAAGATTATGGAATTAATTTGATGCTGACATTGAACACGGGACCTTTTGTAAATGAAGGTTTCATCCGTCAGGGGTCCAGCATCCTGAAATTGATTTGGCGATTGCTATTACTCCAGAGCTCACAGCAGGCACAGTTTGACCTCTCACCTCTTGTCCTCCAGCAATGAATATGTCCCCGTTATCCAACACGGCCACACATTGCTGTTCCGTGTTCTGAGAGATCGGCGGCAGAGTAGTCGACGAGACACCGTCCAGAGTGTACTCTACGTTGCTCTAATTAAACAGGCGCATGTGTTTCAGTGTACGGGAAGTGTATGTCTAAAGTCTCACCACGTCCCTTCCCCCAACAATCAATAGACCATATGTAGGGTGATAGGTGAATCCGGGGTATTCTCTCTTTGTGCTCAGTGTGCCCGACTTGTCCCATGTGTCCGTGGTTGCGTCATACCTGTAGCAGTCAGCGATGGCGTCGCGCTCAATTATGTAACCCGAGCATAGGTGAGGAATCCCAGCTAAAGGGTTCAAAAGTAAACGAGGTATCTAGTACATCTTACGTACGAACGTTATTGGATGAATAGACTTTATGAATTTACCTTCAGTCAAAGGTGCAGCAGCCCCATTTCTGTAGGCCCCAAAGGTCAGGTTATTCAGGTTCTGCAGACACTCAGGCACAGGTCTGGTTGGGTCAAAAGAAAGCAGCTCCACAAGACCGCTGTTACCAAGATCTCCACCCATCACCATTAGGTAAGCGCCTTAAATTACTCGCCGTAATAAAGTTTATGCATTCTTATGTAATTTTTTACTTACTCTCAGTAACATTTCCTGCTCCACCGCCCTCAATGAGGCATGCTGGCTGCCCAGTCACACAATCCTCACATTGGTCACCCGACACAAGAGGACAGTCAGAGAAGAGCAAGCATAGGGATTGACTTGCACTGTATGAGTAGTACTCACAGTTGGCAGCGCGGGCACATGACACCTGGCAGCAGATTCAAGCCATGCCTTTTCTTCAAGAGAAGTCATTATCCTATGTACCTGACACTGAGTGAGAGAAGTCTCTGATGTGTATGACTCCAGAGTGCCCAGACACTGGCCCTCAAGGTCGCATTCCAGCTGAGAACAACCAGACTCGCCTAAAGCATATTCCAGTTAAACTGAGAACTTGACTACGAAATGTTTGCTCTACATAAATACCACTTAGACAGAGAGGACAGGTTGCGGTGTCCCTGTACTCGCAGTCAATGAACAGGCCGCAGAAGTTGTCCTCATTGTTGTAGCTGAACCTGTTGGCAAAGAACAGTGGCCATTTCTGCAACATCATGCATAATTAATCAATTGCTTGCCAGTTGCAACCAAATGTGTCCCGGCACATATCCAAGCAAGCGTTGGTGGATTGTTCTACATGGTCAAATAATTACGCTTACTCTAGTTACTCAAAACAACCTGATATTTTTAAAACTTTCCAGTGCTGGCTCCCAAGAGATTGCCATGACAGACACCTCTATCAAAGCACACCGGATCTTGAGCCAAGGCAGTTGTGCCAATTGCCACAAAGACAGTGATCGCAGTCCGAAAAGCAATTGGCCCGGCCATCCTGCGACACACATGCACGTGTACTTTTCTCCACTAATAGTTCAATGCCGCCCCTTGGCTGAGCTCTGGATCTGTTATCTTATCATCCCTCCTATTAGAGAGAAACGAATACATGCACGAAGTTACGTATTGCATGTACGTACATGACGAATCTACTTTTCCATATTAAAATGGAAGTCGCACATATAATTTGCTTACGGATTACAACAATGACGACTCTGCTGCAAACAAATTGAAATGCAAAATAAGCCTGGATGCGAGTGGTTACTGCGTCTGGCTCGAGCTCCGATCGACCGCTCGCCTCGTCTCTTTCCCATTTGCATAACAACGCGATGGATAGAGGCGGAAACCTCTTCCGCTCGCTTCTTTCCGTCTCAACTTTTTTTGTGCGAGCGCCAACAGCGCAAGAGCAAAGTTTTTCCTCCTTCTAATTCTCGCCTCCTGCGGGATCGAGGGCTTAAAAATGAAACATGAGCATGAACCACAAGTAGCGGGGATTAGACATGGAAAACTAGTGTGTATTTAATTCTTTTCTTTGGCGATGTACGCAGTTAGACGTCGGACGTTTTGGCACTGTGCGTACTCGTAGCCATGGCACTGCTCGGAGAACCATCCCTGAAAGAAGAGACACTTGTATGAAATTAAATCCGCACGCACTCTAAAAGCCGTGCCTGATTTTTGCTTCCAGCGTCTCCGGACTTCTTTGCGTCGGCGGCGAGAGTGAGTGTGTCCGTCCGATAACGGCCGCCGCCGTCACCTCGCCTGTCGCCGGCAGCTGCGGCGGCTCCGGATCGGGCGGCGTCACCCTCAGCGCCAGGTCGGGCTTCTTTCTCGCCTCCTGCCGAGGCAGGTCCAGAGATTCGGACACTGGCGACCGGCTGCTGGCCGCGTGGACGGTGAGGACTGCGTGAAAAAAAGACGCGCATACGTGAATAGTCAAACTACTCCCTGATTTATTCACACCCCACCTGTCGTCTCGTCATCCTCCTCCTCCTCCTCCTCCTCCTCCTCTTCTTCGTCTTCCTCCGCCACCGCGACGGGGGCGACGGCAACGGCTGCTTGCTCCAAATTGGCTTCCGTCGCCGCCGCCGCCGCTGCCGCCGCCGCCATGTCCGTGACCGCGGCACTCGAGGAAGACGAAAACTGACGCCTCTTCTGCTGGAGGCCCCCGGAAGGAGTTTTTCGCTCCCCGTCTGGACAAAAATGCCCCATCTGACCCGAGGCGGACACGGAGAGGGCCGGTACGCTGCGTCTGTAATGTTAACTGTACTTAACACATTGTTGTAGTACGTGCTCATCATACGTATGCATGCCCTAATGGGCTCTAGTAGTAAGTGCTTCTTCTAACTTGTTTTCGACCCTTTCTCTTTCCTTATGGCTGGCATCTCCCTGGCTGCCGTCGTCGAGGTCGGAGTGTTGTGGCTGCTCTCCCGGGAATGTGCCCTGCTGTTGTTGTTGTACGTGTCGTGTCTGCTTTGATGTTCTCGAGTTGTCGTCGGGCGGAAAGCACGTGTTTTAAAAGCTGTTCCAACGCCACCTAATTTAATTTTGTTCTCCCCGTCAAAGGCCGCTGTCTCGTGTCGTGTCAAAGGAATGGAATCTGTGCAATGATCGCTATTTCGGAATCGAGACCTTTCCCATTTCGGCAGCCGGACGACAACCGCTTTGATCTTCCTTCTCTCTTCCCTCGTGCTGCCCCCGCCGATGGAGAACGTCAGCCCGCTCGGGCAGTCGGCGCTGTCCCCTCTGCTGCCCACCTTCCTGTTGGCGCGGTTGCTCGGCAGGCCGGACAGGAGCATCTCGGCGGCCATGCACACGCTCGCACGACTGTGAAGGAATTTGATTGACGAGCCAAGACCAATTAGTTGAAATAGCTTCGTATACGTGTACCGTCCTCCGCCGCTGCCGCCGCTGCAGTTGCTTATGTCGCTGAATCGACGACCGCCGCCGCCTCCACCACCTGCGTTCGAGACGCCCGGCACGTCCAGGTAGCTGGCCCGTCTGTGAGTGGACTGAAAATGGGATGGGACATGCATGCAGTAATTACTTGTATCTGCTATTCACGGCCGTTACTTACCAGTTCGGAAGCCAACGTCAGACGCTGGTTGCTCCCGATAAAACAGCTCGATCTTCGCACCGTTTCCCGGCCGCCTCCGTAGGGCGGAGTGGTCGCCGACAGGAGGACCGCAGTCTCGAACATCTGACCGATGGAAAAAAAGCGTTAAGAGTGTGCTTCCTCTCCGAACGAGGTTGCAAAATTGGCTGCATCCTATTTCATGCTCCACAGATTATTATCACCTGCTGGTAGTTTCCGCTGGTGCTGCTGAGCGAGCGCCGCTGCGAGGGCTGCAGCCGGAGGTAATGAGTGCTGCCGCCGCCCACGGGGCCCCCGAGGCCTCCGCCGCCACCAGAGTAGCCCGAGCTCAACCTTTGACGCGTTAGAACTTTGGACTACCGAAAAACTTTCCTTCCCGGCCCTTACGAATAGGGTCGAATGCATCGTCATCAATCTTCATCGTCCAAAATTCGTGTCTTCGCCTTTCCTGATTTGGTTTTCCGGTGCGAACACGCTGAGTCTCCTGTCCGCGGGGAATGCCGCCGTCGGCGCGGGGATCATGTGCAGGCTGCTCAGATTGCTCAGACGCCTGAACCAATTAGCCGCATTCCACTTTAGCATTTGTCACTTTGGTCACAGCGAACGAACGAACTCACCTCGGCCCGAGGAATCCATTCTCCGAGTTCAGCACGACGCTCGGCCTCGCCGCACCCGCCGCGGAGACGGAGGTGCGGTGAGCGGCCAGCTGGTCTGTGGAGGTGCCCCCGTCGAGGGAGGCCGCGGTCGCGACCTCCTCGCCGGCGGGCTCGAAGTAAGGGTTGTAGGGCTCCATCAATCTGGGAGAGAAGGTCGGCAGGCTGAAGAGAAAGCAGGTGGATTGCGAGGGGAAAAAACAGCGGCGGGTTTGTCAATTAACTACGTAATCTACAAGCTCAAACGCTCTAAAACCACAAAGGGAAGAATTATGTGCTAGAAACGTAAACTCGTGCATGAGTGCATGTGAGTGTGAAGTACGAAGGGTTGTTTCTATGTAAGTCTACTAAGGTGCATGTCTAGCTCATCCTGCTTTGACCTTCCGCCGTTCCTAATTTTTCCCCATCTGTTGATGAAGAGCGCGATGGCGGCCATCCAGAGGAGCAGCACGATGGCGACGATGGCCAGCTCCTCGCTCTTGACGACGGCGCCGCCGATGCCGATCCCGACCCCGGACGGCAGGATGAAGCTGCCGCTCCCCGGACCGGGGCCGGGCCCGCCGCCGTTCGAGACCGCTCCGAGGAAGGGGTTCGGATTGGAGGAGGCGTTCTCCTTGCTCGAGTCCGGGTCGCAATAAACGACTATAAAGGCAGGGATACGGATCACATAAACGCAATTGAATTGCTTCCCATATAGCCCTGATATCTTCCGCAAAAAAGACGTCATTTTTCTAACAGTATATGTCCAATTCGGTTTCCGTTCTCTCTCAGCGGGGATGATCCCAAATATTTGAACAGGCAGCGCCCGACAATTCCATCTCCGATCGTTTATCCCCACCCCAATCCCCATGGCGTCGCCCAAATGTTATTATTTTCCTTCGCTGCTCCTTCCTTCCTTCCTTCCTTCACTGTCGTCGTCGGCCGGCCGTTCGTGCGTTCGATCGCGGCCGGGATCGGCGGGAGATTGGGCGGGAGGCCGGGAGGCGGCCTAGCTTCGTCCGTCCGTCGAAGCGGAGCCCGTGAGCAAATAGATTTCCTTTCAAGTATCAGACAAACAGTCGACGTTAAGAGAGGGGAGGGAGGAGGGGAACTTGGAGGGAGGGAGGCTCATATGTGACGATCAAGGGCCGGGCTAGCTAAAGCAACGGTCTGGAGGCCCAATTGCTTCTCCAGGCAACAAGAGATGCACTTACGTACAAGTATACATGTAATGAATTCAAGGGGAAGAAAGCTCTTGCACTGAATGTAATGAGTTAAAGTGGCATTAGATTACCTTTTGATTACCTTTTACCGTTCCCAGTATAAGGTTCACAATCATGAAAGTCTAAGAGGCTTTAATTAATTGAAGTAAATTACTGAACGACCAAGTTTTCGTGACACTCTTCTACACGTCTCTAATTATGTGACTGTACTCTGGACCCATCCTTAAGGCGCGGAAGTTGGCCGGCCAGGTGATCGATGGGATTAATAGTAGTCTTTCCTAATTCAGCCCATTACTCGTCCTACTTGGAGAAACCTATCCATAACGGAGTGGCTGACTCAGACAGCCTTATGTCTCTAGCTTCCCGGAGCTCAGCCCGGCTCAAAGACGCGGCTCATTTGCTCGCAATGAATGCTGAGTCCGGCTTAATCTCACCATTTCCGCGCAACTTGTTCTTCAGCCTCATCTTGCGTCCACCTGCCCGCTTTACGGGCGCTCGCCGCGTTTCTTGCCCGCGTTGCCCGGGATCGGATCGTTTAAGGTTGCCGGTGCCGCCGACGCCGCTCGACCTTCTCTCCGTAGACGGTCGGTAAGACGATGTAATCAACTGATCCTGATTGGTTATGGTCAGGGGAATCATTTACCAGCTGAATTTGACTTTAGGCAACACCCCTACCGTGATCGTCGGCGACGTCGGTGAGGTCATTGCGACGCCGTTGGCTATCTGGAAAGAGTTGAATACCCAATTTTAGTACTATATACGTAAACTCCTGGCGATCACTGTTCGTATATGTTTAATACTCACGTCGTGGAAATCTTACATGCGGCCGGTGACGTATGAATGGCTCATTCAGTACATATTAGACGGTGTCCATACTGTTCCATCTTGTTCTGGAATAGACGAGTAGACCGCATAACAGATGCACTGGAAATCGTCAGACGAGGTCATTAGCGGCTCAATCTCATTGTAGCGGCAATTATGTTTTCCAGGACATGCTTGGGAAACAGCCACCACGAGAGAAGATTTCCCCCATTTAGATACTCTTCCTTCGCCGTCGGTGCAGCAATGGATTTCAAAGGACACGTAGGCGTCGAGATACGGGTAAGGGAAAAAAAGAATGGCAATCGGGTGGAGGCTGCGGCTGCGACCTTGGAGAACGATGCACTTAGTCGTTCCGCAACATTGGGTTTTGCCCCTTGCTTCGATTTAGTGGAGCTACCTCCGCTCCACTCTGGAGAGATTTTTACGACGACGCGTGGATTTTTTCCCCGTATACGATACGATCGGGATTTCGTGAAAGCCTGGATGTACTACGGACAACAAACAATGTCTGTGTCTGACCATTTTGACATTGCGCCAGCGATCCCAAACTTCCTCGATCCCCCTGGCCAGCTCTTTCTTTGCCTCCGTCCTCGACCCGACGCGACGCAATCGCAAACTTTGGGTGGGTAAAGGAGCGGTCGATGTCAATGATCGGATTGCGACAAGCCCCCTTGGCTAGTTCCTTCCGCGATCAAACTTTCCGAACCATGCAGTCAGCAAGCATCCAGCACTGGCCGGGCAGCTGCATGTCGGTGGGTCGGACCCCTCACATGCGCTCTCCCTCCTAAGAACTTGGCTGCTCTGAATTCGAAAGCCATTCCCAGATATTGCCTTTTCTTCCGCACGCCGAGAGTTGATGGCACCCGCGAGATTTCCCCGGCCGGGGAAAATTTTTCGACTCAGCTAGCTGAGGCGAAAGTTACGAGCGACGATTACGCATTGTAGTCAAAGTGCACCGCCGTCGCCGGAAACATTCGGACGACGGATTCTTATATGCGAAGTTTGACACCCAACGGCGGGTCCTCCATGTCCGCAGTGCATAAAATATTTAGCCGAATGAAGTCCCATGTGGCGGCGAGGGCGCAGCCTGAGGCCAGCATGAATGAATGTATGCAACATCCTGTGGCGATGGGCCGCCCGACCTCAGCCACCCAGAAGCGCCCTAACTCCGTCGCAAAGTTGAGGATAAGAGGACCGACCGCCAACCGACCAATCCGCAACACGTGAGAGCACTCCTAGCCCTCGGCTGCCCTTGAAATCGCCTGCGTAAGAACATTATCCTACGTACTCGTATAAGAGCGGCGGCCTCGACTAATAGCTGTGTAAGAGCTCGTGTACTCGTACGTTCAAGAGAGGAGAAGCAGCACTTGATGTCGAAAGCTCTCCCGGGGCGCAAGTTTTCCACGCGCGGGATCTAGATCGCCAGACAGACCTGGTTGCAGCACCTTATTCCCCATCCGGCTTAGGACTCAACCGATCCGACATCAGCGGGCCGGGACTAAGCATATGGAACGAGCGGCGGAAAAACAGGCCCAACTAAAGTGGTTTTATCATGGGGATCTAGCTGTACGTTGCCGCCATTCATTACGCAGTAAGATATACGTACACAGTGTGTGCTCTCCTTGTTTTGCCGCAACGCTGCCGCCTGTCTGTCTACCAGTTGCTGCTGAGATTCATTGCCCGGCCCGAAAGTTTGTCTATCTAGCTTCCTTCCTTCCTTCCTGGGCGGTCGAGAGAAATCCGAGTTGCCCCCTTCCTTCCCTCCTTCTCCCTGAGGGCAGCCGCTGGCCGGCAGATCAACTCTGTCCGTCAGTCGGCCCGATGAATAGTTTGCCCTGGTTGTACGAAGACGCCGCGCTGTCTGTCTCTCTCCTCCTCCTCTTATGTGTTTGTCAGGTAATTGTGGCGAAGGGTCCTGGGCAGGCCTCTCCCTCCCTACTCTTGGGAGCAAGAGAAAATTGATCGGTAAACAAGGCCGTGAGCTCGAGGGGGGAAGAGAGAGAGAGAGAGAGACTGCTGCTTAGGATAGGCAAATCCAAGAATATGCTAATGTTGCCTTTTTCGATATTTGGATCTATGCACGCATTTTGAAGTTCAATCTGGAGTCCGAGAAGCTGCCGAGATCTTGCTTGTCGGCATGATCGCTGCATACATAAACCTCGCATGCATCAATGGAATAGGAACACAACAACAATTATCTCTCGAGTACGAATAAGTATGACGATATAGTAAAGAAGGAATGACATTCGAGATGCTTTGTGCTGCACTTACTTCAGCTTTAGCACTTCTGCAAGTGCACGCGTAAGACACGTACGAGAAATATAGGCGATATCGTAAATCACAGTTATAAGCAGCGGAAAGGTGGACGGTAGGTCCGACCAAAAGCCGGTGGCGAGAAAGCCCTCAGATTATACGCTAGCTTGCAGTAGATACCCGGACGGCTGCTGTCGCTGGATGCTACAAGCCGCGTATACGTTACGTACTACTATACCATGCGTTTGGTTTCTGGCGATACGATAGAAACGTCAATTCCCATTCAGTCAGTCGGTCGGTCTGCTGCTCGCTAGCTCCTCGGCGGGCGGGCGGCCGACCGATCGACGTATCCACTTATTGATCAGTGGCCAATGAACGAGCTAGTGTAGGTGAGGCTAGGACGAACGATAGTTGCACCTGTTGGCGGCTATATAACCTGGCAGAGACCGCGGACATATACGCTACCTACGCACGTACTGCTGTGGCCTTTTGCCTACGTGCTTGAAACGTGGTCAGTCAGCAAGGCCGCGCGGCAAATGCAGATATTATAGGGTCCATTGAATGGATGTGCTCGGGACGAAACAAAGAATCCCTGGACGGACATTTGTTCCGAAGAGTGCATCATCCGCTCCGGCATATTTCCTGGAAAGCTTTAGTGCCCTATTTACGACGGAGCTCGTGGCAGAGTGACAGAATAAAGAAGAAATGGAAACCTTTTGCCGGAGAGAGAGAGAGAGAGAGAGAGAGAGAGAGAGAGAGAGAGAGAGAGAGAGAGAGAGAGGCCCATAACCTGCCATTACCCGAGCTACAAAATTTATAAAGTCCCTTAGAACTCCGGACGCGGACGTGGAAGCTAGGAGGGCCGGAGAAAGATCGAGCAAGCCGTCTAGCTCCCGAGAAAATATAAAGATTTTGATATATATGGAGTTGGTTGTCAATAGTTGCCTGTCCACCAGTCAATCATATCGTGGAGGGCCTAAAGGCATAGTCACTAGCTGTGTGTATATGTATGTAGACATCGAGTCTGCCGCTTGGAAGAAAACATCTGCCATGCCATGCCGTGGATGGATGCATTGCTGTCGACAAAGTATTCGTTTTGTATACTGCTACTCGGCG
>JAAUYK010086521.1_pt1 | contig 14823 bp, 10 predicted proteins | sample 7278021 | NCBI WGS metagenome assembly JAAUYK01 (sample SAMN14350223, study PRJNA611818) | marine sediment metagenome | isolation source: surface marine sediment (1.8m) | place: French Polynesia: Moorea | collected 2018-08
GCACCTTTTCTTGGGATCGCGGACCAGACGCCAGTTTCACGTCTTGACGCACACCGTCTACTGTACTTTACCTATCCACCACCCTCATCTAACTTAACTCACCATGAAGTACCTCTTCCTCGTCGTCATCCTCGCGGCCGCGGCCCTCGCCTCCGAGCACCAGGAGGACGCGCAGTCGATCCAGGCCGCCAAGGACGAGGACCGCTCCTTCTTCTTCCGCTTCATCGACGAGCTGATCTTCGACGACAGCTTCGACCGCTCCACGGGCAGGATGTTCCGCGAGCGCGGACTCCTCGGCATGCCCATGCCCGAGTCCTTCAAGGACGAGAACTCCTTCACCGGCAGGATGTACGCCGACTTCAAGAACATGTGCTACATGAACGCCTGCAGATTCGGACTCAACAACCTCGTCAGGACCGTCTCCTCCATGTTCGGCATCGCCTAATTGCTAGGCGATCCACGCATCGGACCCGGTGACACTTCTTTAGACGAGACGAAATTTTCTTAGCGATTGGCTTAACAGACGCTTAAAAAGGACTGACGACGACTACGACATAATTACTACATATATGACGACCTATGGTGGACTGTAAAGATTTGGAACAGAGGGAATCAAGGGAGGAGGTACAAGTAAAATATCTGGCATATGGCGATTAAAGAGAGAAGAGAGAAGGAAGAAAGGCGTCAGTGTGACGGCGGCGCTTGCGTAAAGACCGACCTTGCTCCTCGCCGCCGCAATCCGCGCGCCTCCGCCGCCAGCTTTTACCACATGCAGTCACTATCGAACATTCCCGACGCGATGAAGCAAAGGAGATCCTGCAGGAGGCGGCACGTCGACGTGTTATTTGTTCGTTCGATTGCCGTCGCCGACGAAGCTTGAAGAAACGAAGATCGAATCCATATCGAGTGCATCACGATCGGGAATTAATCGAGAAGCCAACTATGAAGTGATGCAGCAGTCTGTATTAATTATTTAATACAAAAGAGTCGAACAGCGTTTTAAGCTGACGTTAATAAACGAGTTCAAAGAGCTATAAAACATTTGTATAGTATTATCTACGTACGGCGTAATTTTGGAGCTTGTAGTTTAAATAGAACGGTTGTGTGATGCAACTAAGAGACTGGAGTCACTGCAGTGACCACATTTGACGGCTGCTGTCGCCTGCCGCCTCAACCGTTATTCGGTTTAGTGGATGCATTTTCTTCCACTGTACTATTAGAGGACAAAGTCCCTGAGGCCTTTAGAATGCATGATAGGCGAAATAATGTGACGGCCATGCATTGCCGCCGACCGTAAAGCTGGTGAAAGGTAATCCTTTGTGCGCGCGTGCATGTATGTATGTACATGTACTAGTAGCGGTACTGACCCGGCCGGCCGCCACAGATTATACGACTGACTCCCACTATGTACGGCAGGCTTCACGCTCCGGGGGCTAATTTCTTTTTTGCAGCCAGCCAGCCAGCCAGCCAGGCGCCGGGTGCATGACGCTCGGCGTCGCCCGTAGCTAGCTGTGACTATCGTGGCAACAGAGGCATAACATTGTGTGGAGGACATACATACGTAGAGTCAGGACAGTTTGGAGTCGAAAGTGAAGCTTACGGAAAGTGAGAGGGAGAGAGAGCAGATGAGAGAGGAGGCATCTGCGCCATGTTGCTAGGCTTCCATACAAGAAGAGAGAGCAAAGATTGCCACTGGAGGAATTTCACCGCGCTGATCGTTGCATCTTGCGTGGGCTACTGCGGAGCGAGGTTTTAGCTTTTACTGAATTTCGCAATAGGCAGGTGGGTGCGAGATTCCCCTCTCTCGACCAGGAAAAGGGGCAAGGGCGGCGGCGGCGGCGACGACGACCAGGACGGCATCTATCTGTATGAGGACGACAACAAGGCGATGGAGGACGACCTGGACTACTACTACGACGACAAGCCGATCCGGCGACAGCATTACGGCGGCGGCGGCGGCGGCGGAGGCGGCGGCGGGGATATCGGGCTGCCCATAGACCTCATCGGGCCGCTCGTCCTGCTGGCGCCGCTAGCCGGACTGGCGGCGCTGTACGCGGCAGCGGCGATCACCGGAAATTCCACGCTCGTCACCATCGCCGTCTTGAACACGGGGAGGAAAAAGAGGAGACGAAGGTCAGGCAGCGGAGTTAAATAACGCGTGGAACTTTAACGCCTCGCTAATGGAATTTGCTACGATAGGAAACGGACCGGCTCGTCGTCGTCGACTTACGATCGGCGTCGCGCGGAGTTCGCCCGGCGCGCGAAAGACCTGACGCGCTTCAGCCGCACGGAGCTGCATCTGATGTCCAAGCGCTACCTGGAGGCCGCCGGACTCTGGAAGGAGGAAAACGGCTGTCTCAGGCAGCTCGCCTGCGTTTCGGGCACTAAAAAGTATCACCTCGACGGCCTCGAGATCGGCATTCCGGACGCGCTCACCGGGCCCGACGCGCTGGCGGCCATGGTGAATTTCGTCCTGGAGAACGGGTACATTGAGGAGGCGAGGCGGGACCGGCTGAGGGCGGCGCGGGAAGTCGGCCGGGGCGGCGGAGACTGCAAGAAGGAGTACAAATGCGTTGTCCCCATCATAATGTAACTTGCTTCGTACGTATTAGAAGGTGGAACAATTAAGCACTTTCACCGTGATCTCGGTTAGCAATTAGAGCGTACGAAATGTTACTTCAATACAATCACGAAACCTCATTGTAACGGCCCGCCGGCGGGAGACAAGCTACGAAACGGTTGCTCGTGTTCATTAAGCATACGTATATGCTTAATTGAAACATCCCTACGCTGAACAATTAAATTATTCGATGAAAATTTAAATATATATACATTTTCTATATCAACCACCCTTTGCAGTCTACTCATATCCTGTTTATTACGCCGTACTGATAATCGAAATTGCCCCTCGCGATCATTTAGCAAGTGCAAAGCTCGATACACCAAAGCCGGCGTTACTCGATTCCCCATTCCAATTACTACGAACGGACGAAATCGGTTCCGATTTAAAAGCACTCCCTTCCCTCCCCTCTGTCGTCAGTCCCTGGCCGCAAGATACACCTGCAGGGGATAACAGGGAACACATGCTGCGATGCGCTCATACGCGCAATTTTTTGAGGGTGCGTGAAATCGATACGGATATATCGTACCAATTGTTCTCCAGCGATTGAGAAGGAAGACCTACAAATAAATGCGCCCTCGCGTCGCAATTACTTAAGCGTATGGTAGTGGATAAAAGTACATATCTAGATTGCGAGCGCGATTGAGCGGCCCGACCGACCGATGGCTGCCATCTGTCCGTCATATTATGCCGGCTTTGCAGGTACGAGCGAGGAGTATCACTGCACTCACTCGCCTCGCCTCCTCCCGCGTTAATCCCTCACTAACAATGATCAGTCGATTTCAACCTGCTTTCGAGTTCTTTCGCCCATATCGACAGACACCGTATGTGTTCGTATATAGAACGTCAAAATAGATGAGATTCTTCATGTTTTACTGCGGAAATATCCTAGTGTCTGAAATGGCTTCTGTGTTGTTCGCCAATATGCCAAACAGGGGATAATCGCTCTGACTGATTTGAGGGTCGCTCGCCGCCTCCAATAGTTTCTTCCGGTAGAGCGGTTCGAGCCGGCCGGTGAGTGACACAGCGGGTGGGAATTTCAGTTTGGGGATCCGATGATGAGCAGAGAGGGTGCGATTTCAGCTGTACTTTAGTTGTCACCACGGGAGAACACGAGAACGCTAAAGCAGATAAAATGGACTCATCTGTTAGTACTGTACTGTTAGACTACTAGTACGAGATTTGAGCTCGAAACATCTTCATTAAATGATTCCTTGCTCCCGTTCGTTTTGTGGCGCACAATAGCCTCGCGGCTAATAATGTCAGCCACCCATCCGCCTCTAGCTGCAAGTACGCGTACAATCACCCCGGTAACGCGGACAAGAAAGGCGAGCTGGAAGCTGAAGCGCGCGAGTCGGTTCCGCCGCGGACGGACGGACAACGAGACGGGCCCGTGCCTCAAATAACTCACTTGATTAAAAGAAGGAAGGACACGAGCAACTTTAAAAAAGAATGAAAGTTCTGTTTGAGTGATTACTATACCTAACAAGTCGGTTCTCATGCCTGTCGTTAGATTGCCGTATCTTTGTACCTCTTAGCTCATGCTTTTTGCTGAAGTCGCAGTCGCACATTCTAGTACCAATCGATTTATCTTGATTAAAAGAAGGAAGGACACGAGCAATTTAAAAAAGAATGAAAGTTCTGTTTGAGTGATTACTATACACAACAATTTTAAGTCGGTTCTAATCGCAACGCCTATCGTTAGATTGCCGTATCTTTGTACTATTGTATATCTCCTGTTTTTTTCCGAGACGCAAAATCGCAGGGGCACATTGTAGTACCAATCGATTTATCGCGTGGCTAATATTGTCTAGGAATTGACAATTTCGACTTTAGAGCACTTTAAATACCACATTTACTGCACCAAGTGGAGGCCGTGTCCGCGTTCGGTGGCTACCTAGGTGACGGCGCCTCCTGTCCGCCGCCTTCTCGAGGGTGTGCTTTCACCGCGCACTGACGGACGGACGGACAAACTGTGAGCCGCCGCTGCACTGCGCGACCGACCGACCGACCGACCGACCGAGCGTAACCGGGCGACGAGCTGGAGAGCTGCCGTTGCCTCCGCCGCCGTCGCCGCCGCTCCTAGAGAAAATGGTCCGTACGCAGACGTACCAGCCCTGACTGGTTGTAGCGCTTCCTTCCTACCTCCTCAACCTTCTTTCCTCCTTATTCATCTCGTGATCATCACCCAGGCAAGTAGCTCGTCACCACGGTCGCCGCCGCTGCCGCCGCGCCCTCGTTCTCCATTCCCACCAACGGCCCCTCCTCCTCCTTCTCCTCCACGACAACGGAAAACTCAGGTCTCCCGAGAGGCAACTGGGAGGCGGACGACGCCTCGGTGACGGCGTTTAAAAAGCCAGCAGCAGCAGCTTCGAATTGATATTCGCATTTGCTGCCAAGGTAATTAATAACAAGAGGGATTAGGCAGGGCCGAACGTAGGCAGTAAGGCTGCTTCCTCGGAGACCGCTTTTGTCGAGCATGTATTATAACCTGGGAGCGTCAAGTAAATGAAAAAATAAACGCATCGGGCCGGCCGGGGTTACTGGGGTGCACAAGGAGGGAGGAAGGGAGGGGCGACGAAGGCGATGAATAAGATGCAGGTTAGCCGGGGAGACGAAAGAAGGAGGAGGCGAGGCCGGCTCACTCGATCGCAGCAGTGTGTGTGTAGCTAGAAGGTTGCCTCGCTCGTTGCCGGACGGACGGCCACAGCTAGGCCCGCTCGCTCCCGGACTACAAATACAAGAGTTTAGTCAGGACGCGATGCCAGTAGACTCCCTGCGTCACATTAGCTCGCATCGGTCAACGACATCGCCGTTCTCAACATGTTTCAGAAGAGGATTGATCTCGAAGGCCGCGGCCGCAGCGGCAATGTCTGCTGCCTCCACGAGCAACTCGTCTCCTCCTGCCCCCGGATGGGATGCGATAGAATCGACGACGTCGGCAGCGTCGGCTTCGACGACGTCAACGTCGTCGGCCTCGGCCGCCTCCTCCGCTTATCCGTACGCCTACCCTCCGCCTCCGCTGCAGTCGCACCTCCAGACCCACCACCACCACGTCTCGCCGCACACGGGCCTGCCGCCCCTGCACCGAATGCACACCAGGGATCAGACTCAGTGCGAGGCCGGAGGCTCCTCATCGGATCGTCTGCCCCCGATGGACTGGCGGCCGTCGTCTCAGCCCCACCACCAGCTGCCCCTGCCCCCGCTGCAACATCACGGTCCCCATGGTGGACAACATGAGCCCGGGGAGACGCACCACCACCATCAGGCGCAACAGCAACAACACCAACTGCAGCCGCTGCATCAGTCTCAGCAGCATCACTTGCAGCCGTATGGCCTGCACACAGATTCCTCAGCGTCGGGAATAACGGAGGCAGAAGAGTCGTCCACTTTTCATTATGCTGGGCTCTACAGTGCAGGTGGTAATAGAAAAGCTAAAATAATTGCAAGTGACCCATATTATAACCGATTTCAATCAGGTCTTGGATCTCTGGACGCGCCGCCGCCGACTGCGGCGCCGCCCAGCCCCTCTGACAACCTGGTCATCGCCAGCTCAGTGGAGTCTTCGCCAACATCGGCCCTCACCGGTGGCGACGTCGCCAGGATGAGGGGCGCGGTGGCGATGCCGGACGCGGGGACCGGCCTCGTGAGCGATGTAACCGGAGCTGCTGGCGTCAATGTGGCCCACGCTCAAAGTCACGGCGGCGGGGGCGCCGGCCTCCGCCTCAAGCCGCACTCGACGCCGGCTACGCTCTGCTGGCTGGAGAGAAACTACGAGCTGGCCGAGGGCGTCTGCATCCCGAGGAACGTCGTCTACTTCAACTACGTCGACTTTTGCAGCAAGAACCAAATGCAGCCAGTCAACGCGGCGAGCTTCGGAAAGGTAGTGAAAGCACACATTAATTCTAATCATGCAACCAAAACTAGTATAGTCACTCATAGATTATTCGGCAACTATTTTCCAACCTGACGACTCGGCGCCTGGGCACTCGGGGTCAATCGCGGTACCACTACTACGGCCTCGCCGTCGTGCCCGACTCCATCTACTACAGTCCGAACTACGCCAGCAGGAAATTAGACCAGTAATGGCGAAACAGCATCCCCTCAACTAATTATAATCGGCTTTTTTGATGGCTTAGTGCATCTGACTACAAGTGTCAGGCAGGCAAACAGATGGGTGGCATCAGGAAAGCGACCGACTTCTACGACAACAGCTCCTTCGCTGCGGCCGCTGCCTCCACGGTGGGAGTAGCCTCCGGCTCAGCTTCGTCCATCGGGACTCCAGCTGCGTCTTCCGGTCGGCCGTCGTCGCCGTCTTCGATCGCCGCCGCCGCGGCCTCGTCGTCAACAGCGACCGCGGTGTTCGCGGCCACGCAGCAGCTTCCCGAGTTCCCCTCGTTCCGCGACTTTGACCGCGCCTCCGCCATCCCCTCTGACAAGCTGCACACCCTCCTGACCATGTACCGCGCGCACTGCCAGCGCATCATGGACTCTGTGAACAAGTTCAGCTTCTCCGAGATCCCTCACCTGTTCTCCCATTTCTGGAGCGAGATGCCCCCTCACATCGCTGGCCTCCTCGGACAGAACGTGGTCGTCACGCTGATCGGGATCTGCGACGCCATCCTCTACAGGACCATCTTGAAGGCCATTCTGCCCACGGCGACCCAAATGTTCCCCGAGAACGTGCTCAAGATTGTCAGGAAGTTTGCCGACGACGTAGTCGGTAGCTTGCAGTACGCGCTGAAAGACGTACCCAACAACTTGATCTACGTCAAGATGAAACGTAAGAGCAATATGCCAATACTTAACATTAATTAACAGAGTGCGCATACATCAACGTTCTATCCTTGTAGTTGTAAGGCAGATGTCAAAGATGTTGAAGAGGCGCACCTCCGTGAATCACCTCTTCCAAGCCGCATGTCTCGTCATAAACCCAAACAACTCGGACGTATACGATCACATGATTATGGTACACACTACGCAATAATATGCGTCAAGCCAAAAGCAAGAATTCACCCTTTGCTCAATTCAGGACTGGCACAAAATCGACCTGAAGAAACTGATCGAGGAGAGCGGATCGAAAGTCTGCAGCCAAGAGGAGATAGGGACAAGTAGGACACATAAGCATTAACTTGAGGCAAATAACAATTCAAACTTCATTTTCAGTCGCTGACCGTTTGCAGTACCTACTGGACCACCGCAGCAGCATGGCGCAGTTCTGCCTGTGGACGAGTGGTCTGGTGGACAAATACACGAAGGTGAACGCCGAGTCCGTCGGGCTGACGTCGCGAATCCGGCGCTTCCTCGTCATCTGGTCGTCGCTGTCAACCAAGCTGCTCCGACAGCTGAAGCAGCTCAAGCCGACGTCGGCGGGATCAACGTCCTCCACTTCGACATCGTCGTCTTCGGCGAGCTCCTTTCACATCCTGCAGCTGCTGCTTCACGAATACATCCTGCACGAGATCGAGCATCTGGTCTGCGAGGACTCCTTCAGGGAGCTGATGTTCAACATGGTGAACGCGCAGGCGCCTGAGCTCTCCGACTCGTCGTTCATCGACTCCTTCGGGCAGGACTTCCTGAGCAACCCCAACCTGTTCCACGGACACTACGAGCATACGGGAGAGGCGGCGGCGGTGGTGGCGACGGATGCGGCGACCTCTGTTAGCAGTGCGACCAAAGGTCAGTCATTGTAAAATCTAGTAATTATATAACACGTGTCTTTATAGGCTCTACGCATGCAGAATACACTCCTCCGCCGAAGAAGAGCATCAAATTCGAGAAGGGATACACGGTATAGGATGAAACCATGCTACGTAGAGTACAAAAGCGGCAGTTGCGTAATAAAATTATTTAATCCCCTAGCCCTCCGAGAAGAACCCGATGTTCTGGTCATCCGCCGACGCCGGCCACGGTGTCCCTCCCCACCTGCTGCAGCACCCGACGACTGACTCGCTGACCCCGATGTCGGCAGCCGCCGTTCCCGTTCCGGTTGTGACGAGCACGACGGTCTCGCTGGCAGACATCGCGTACAACGCGGACGCCATGCTGTCCAGCTACGCCGCAGTCTCGGTGGCCCCCGCGACGGCCGGCAAGACGACCGGCCCACAAAATGATTGAAGAGAAGTACGTCGTACCGCATATATGGCTTATTGTGTAGGTTAATTATGGTAGTGAATTACGACCTAAATTCTTAATGGTATAATTACCATAATCTAGTCGGAGTAATTTTCCCACTCAATACTAGTCGATACTTAATTCTAGTATAATACGTAGTGATGTACAACGTAAGCCGAAAACTTATATTTACACTCTCAAAACCTCGAATAATAATTCCTCTCCACGAATTTAGCTGTACGTATTGTACTGCGGGTATAAACGTGCTAGAATTTCACATTTGTTAGCGAATAAAAGCGTGTCAGGCATATCAAGATGCTATTGCGCTCGCATAGAGGAATTTGTTTTGTTTAACACGTTGGCAGTATACGAACAGCCCTACCAACCAACTGCGCCTGCGATATTCTGGATCGACCTTTGGAAAGCCTCCTAGCTACGTAGTTCCGTCCGAGACGGCGGCCGGCCGGCGGCCACTTGCTTTGATCAAACCCACTTCCTTCCTTCCTCCTTCCTTTCCGCTATAGAATAGAGAAGCCAGCGCCGCACCTCCGGAGCAGGAGCGCGCTCGGCGGTTTCGGCTTCGAGCAGGCAGCATAAAATATTCAGAAAGAACACATCTGGAGGCAGGCGGAAACTTATACTGCCCTCAGCTCAGCTCGCCAAAAGCAAAAGGCCGCCCTCCCCTCTCTCGCTCGTGGTTAAATGTACATAGCCCCGTAGCAGCAGTCCAAGCCAGGATGGCCAATTCAAACTTTGGAGAGGGAGGCGACCCAATGCTCAACTGCCTCATCGGACTGCCGCTTGGATCGAGGAATAGGCATATTCCCATATTCCGGCCGCTAGCGAAGGAAACTTATTTTGACATAACTTTGTAAACGAACCCGAGTTGTCGAAGTCCATACGCGAACGTATTTGCTCGAGCATATGTATACGCGTATGGTATCCTGTCTGAATTGCTGCACATCAACGTATGTGTGTAGACTCAACTTGGACATCCAACATCATTTTCGAGTTATAATCAAAACATTTTGAGAGTCAATAGCCATGTCTTGTACGATGCGCATACGCCGTAATGCTGTACGCCTCAAAAAGTGTGAAATGCATGCCTGAAGTGGCGCATGCAGCCAGCACTTAAGGCAACTCTAAAGCCACCCATTCTACCACGTAGCTTGGGGGCTTAGGGCTCTCCCGTACGTCGCGTCGGTGGCGCGGCGGAGGCTATGTTGCTGCTCCCCTCGGATCTCAAGTCAATTTTTGCTCTCCTTCTCCTTCGTCCGTCCGTCCGCCCTTTCCCTCCCAGACAATGTAAAGATAGCACGTCTGCTCCACGCAGGGCGATGTATGGCTGCCGCCGCGTCTTTGTACTTGGGAGGCCTCGCACAACCGCCTAGCTAGCTAGAGGCCGCGTCATCGCTCGCTCGGGGCAAAAAAATCTATTCAGAACGTTCGGCCGATGCTGGGATCAAGCGATCACGAAAAATGACCCAATATGATCGAGTTCGAATGGCTCATACAATATGGGACACGTTTTTAGTAATTTTAGCTTCACGTTTAGCCAGCTAATCTAGGCCCATTTCTAGATTATTAAGTTGCTTATCGCTTATGGATCCTCTCTCTCTCTGTCTGTCTGTCTTTCTGGGTCCGGCTGGCTGAACTAAATTGAAACCGAGCTAGGGAGAAAGAGTAGAGCTAGACGAAGCCTTGCTTATCAGTGCGAGGGAGCTCGACTGAGCGGAAATTAACTCCAATAATGGGGCAGCAGCGTAGTATTCACAGCGCGGCGAGGCGAAGTTTCTCTTCCGCAAAGTCATGATAAAATACAAGATGGCCAAAAAATTTTGTTTGTTATGAGCGCGAAAGTAACGCTATTCGCCCGCTGTGTCGCTCGCTCGCCGCGCCGGTGGCCTTGTCCTGTTGATCTAAGTAGTACGCTTGATTCAGACTCCCCGTATATGTGTGTATGCTCGTCCGAGATGAGAGGTCGTCTGTTTGACGCAAATGCAAATATTTACAGTCGCGCAGAATTTCTTCCCTTCTAAACCGGACAGAGACCGACCCAATACTTTCTCCTCTCGGCCTATCACGCTGCGTCTAGCTCGGCTGGATGCATGACGCAAACTTTCAAGCATGCATCGCATAAGCATAGTATTCGCAAAGATACGCACGCCTACGAACAATTCTCATCTTGATGTGTAAATTGGTCGAGCCTTGGCCACTCTGAAATGATATCGTGAAAGCCTGCCTGGAGGGGAGTAGCCAACAAGCGAGCGAGCATGGGAGAAGATAGCATCCGTCTGAGGGAGCGATCGAGAAGCAGATCTCTGACATGGAGTGCGCGCTTTTTTGTCATCACAGCGGCGGCGGTCATGTTCTCTGCGTCTTCGGGAGACAGGGACGTGTTCCCGCGGAGGCCGATTCCGAAGCAGGCCGTGCCCGTGGAAAAGATTCCGCTCTTCGACTGGAGGGACCTCGAGGCGGAGGTGGCCGAGGTCCGAGCGACCTGCAACTATACGGAGGACGAGTGCGGGGAATGGAAAGACGTTGAATCCAGGTGCTGGCTCTATGGTTATACAAAGTTTCTGCTGCAAATAATTTGCAGACTGACAACATATGTTACGCCAATTTCCGTACCTTCCGTGTAGTGCCGGCCACCGGCTGTGTAGCTGTGACGCGTCTACGTGCGTCGACTACGGCGACTGCTGCGTCGGCCTCGCCCGCCGCTCCATCCACACCAAGTCCGAGGACTCCTTCGTCAGTCCAGTGAAGTGCAGGAAGTGGTCGACAAACGTGAGTGTATATAAAAGAGAGACGATGCGACGCGTCTGAATCTCATTTCTATTTCTGACACGCGTTCGTCCGTATAAGGAGGGAAAACAAGGCGCGCGGGCAGGGGAAAAGGCCGTCTGTTTGCTGTCCGCGTCGCTCCGTCCGTTCGACCGTCTGTCTGTTCGACAAATGTGGGCCGAGCGACCGACCTGGTCGTACTATATACGACAAACTTCTGTACGTATTCGTGACCGAACAAGCGAACAACACAAAGACCTGGCTCATCTTTATGATGGGTCAACCCACCGACTGCGACTTTCTGTCGGGTTTCCTGCTTTGCAGAAAGCTAGCCGACGTACGGCTATCTTCAGATGCGGGCTAGAGAGATTACAGAAATGCGCATCCGTTGAGCGATCCAGGCAGTGTTTTCAGTACTTCATACTACATACTGTAGATGAGGTCGCTTGCTTAAAACCGGGAGCGTCAAAATTAATTGTGTCTCGTTAGTTTTAGTTAAATTGCGAATGAGAGCGCAGTACAACTATCTCATTGTACTATGGAAATTATGCTACATCTGCATGGACCGTGAAAGGGGAACACGGTGAAAACAGGAGGAAGGGGGAAGGCAAGGACTATTTGTCAACTGCGACTTTGTCCGACGCGACGACGATAGCGAGCCGAGAAGGAGGAAGACGTCAAGTTAGAGAAGCTGAGGGGAGAGCTCCTAGCATTCACATTACGCATACAGCACCCGCCCCGACTCTAAAATGAATTTAAAGGAGCCATCGTCGACCAACGCGACCCCGAATACCGCATTCAATCCGTCTTCCTGTCTCTATTCCAGACCTACTTCTACATGGTCTCTACATGTCCTAGACGGGGGACGAAAGATGAACCGGCTCCGAACATTCCGAAGACGGTGCTCGACAAGTGCGAGAATGCCAACGCCGGAGGCGGCTCCCTCTACACCTACCACCTCGATCTCCCCGTCCACAGCTTGGCGAGCAACACCACCTACGCCAACTACTTCTGCGCCCTCTGCCACGGCGACGCCGCCGACCTCATGCGCTTCAACGCGTCCGTCACCTGCACCAACATGGACATTGTCCGCACCTGCGGCATCAACGTCGTGAGGAGCGTCCTTGGGGAGGAGAACTACTCACCGGGCAAGCTCCGCTGGTCAAAATACCTCCGCGGAAGGGAGTTCCCCGACAACTGCACGCATGGCGCCAGCTACCCCATCTCCTGCCAGATGGACATCCGGGAGGATCCTAGGGACGCCGGCGGCGACGTTGCTGAGTGTCTGAACTCGCAAGCCGTCGACACCTGTGCCCGTCGTGACCCCGATGGCGACATGCCGTCGGAGCGTGAAAGAATGCTGAAAGTTTTCTGCGGTCTTTACGCCTTCGTCGTGGTCGGCCCCGACCAACGGCTGTACAAGAACCCGCACTGCGCCGCCTGCAACGGCGTCAAGATGAACGAAACAAAGTGCGCGGCCGCCACTTCCGAGAGACTTGTCCTTGGCGAGCAGAGCAATGGCGACTTTCAACTTGGTAGGTAGGATTTGACTACGACTACGACCATAGCGATAGTGAAAGTCAAATGATTAACCCAGAGTAGTCAGGAGAGCTTCTTTTTTGCTAATGCCGCCGGCCGGTTGATTAGTTCTTCTCCGCATTCCCATTCGGCGCGGCGGACTTCTGCGGAAAAGGGAGCGAAGGAGAGATCGAAGGCAGAAGACAGCTCGAGACTGAGGAGCGTGAGAACTTTGGACGGACGGACGGACGGACGGGATCGAGGTCGAATGAGCTACGGCCTCTCTCTCTCCCTAGCTGGCTTTTTCTTTTTCTCTCTCCCTTCTCACATAACTTTTTTCCCCAACTCCCCCCTCTATTTCTCCCTCTCTTCGCCCTTCTTCCCACGCGAAAATGGCTGCTGGCTGCCTCCTCTACCATTGAGCAGCTAACCTTGCGTGTTATCGCAAATCGGTGTCGGTGGGTCGGTCGGTCGGTCGGCGTGCAGCAGCCTCCGGCGATGACGAAAGAGAGCTAGCTACGACCTGCTGCTAAGGCGGCGGCCAGACCCATTTCAGGTGCGATGGCATGGCAGGCAGCCAGAGGCCCGTAATATATGATGCGCCCCTTCCGCGCTGAGAAACGGCCTTTAGATCTCTATCAGACCGAGACGGTGCGAACGAACACGTACGTCTCTTCCTTCTTTTACGAACGTACGTAGTTTCAGATGGCGGTCACCGTCCGCGGCCGTCGCTATCTATCGCCTTCGACTTCACTCCGACTGCCTCGTGCGACTCGACCGCGCAGTTCTGGGACAGCCTGAGCGGGACCTGCTACAACGTCTCCTGCGGCTTCCTCTACGACAACGTCGGCGGTGCGTGCGTGCCGAGGAACATCACCAAAGAGCAACTGGACTCGAGCCTCGCAAAGTCTGACCGGTGTTACATGGTCACGCTGCACCCATGGGAGATGAGGCGAGTAGGACCAGCACCAAAATATAACCCTATCAGTGATCAGAATGCGAATATCCAGGGGCATTGGTGGGGAACTTCCGATTAATTTTAACCATCTTACAATCACAAGCCTGGATACTGGCCAGTTCGGGGCAGTTTAACTTTAACCGTGAATAGCGAAGGCATTTCCGGTTAAAAAGGAATACTGTGAGCTGGCTCCCAGCTAGCTGGGGAGACCGGCCGGGTCGGATAATTTCAACTTTCAACGGTAAATGGCTAAGGCATTCCCAGTTAAAATCCAGTAAAAGTGAGCTAGCCCTGCCAGCAGCCTGGACGACCGAGCCACCTCGTTGAATTAGTTCAACCGGCATTATATTGGTTGAAACCGGTATAACGGCGAGATCAGCCGGGTGCGGCTGCCCAGTGGAGTAACTCCGAGTTAGTCTTTAACCTTAAAATGTCGAGGGCATTCCCATTTGAAATGTGGAGTTTCGAAACGATCCCTCGCATCCGATCTTGAGTTAATATACACTATTTGGTATTTGCGATCATACTGATCTCGGTAGAGTGTCAAATGTGCATTGATTGCATTTGCGATTCAACTTTCGTCGTGTAAAAAGTATGCTTAAGTACCCTTGTTATAATTTGTCAAGAGAACTTCCGAACGGCTCCCTCTTGCACAAGCGCCTCGACCTAGTGTACAACATCGGCGAGTATGAAATCTACCACACTGCGGTCCCTGGCGAGGTGGAGCAGCAGCCTCACTACCGCGTCTGCTCCGTGGACAACGCGAGGCCGCTTGTAGCCTTCAGCGCCGTCCAGTCCGGCCTCCTCATCGTCTCCTCCTCCTTCTCCC
>JAAUYK010042612.1_pt1 | contig 14821 bp, 14 predicted proteins | sample 7278021 | NCBI WGS metagenome assembly JAAUYK01 (sample SAMN14350223, study PRJNA611818) | marine sediment metagenome | isolation source: surface marine sediment (1.8m) | place: French Polynesia: Moorea | collected 2018-08
CCGACAGCGCAGGCCGGACCGCCGATGAGCCCGGACGAGCGGCTCCGCAGCCTCTATTCCCTCGCGGAGGAGATGGAGCTGCTCTACGTGCGGAAGCTCGCCCGCTAAGGCTATGTTTTCGCGCGGTATCGCTACCGGTGCTTCGATCGCCCTGTCGCTCGGCCTGATCCTTCTGGTCGTCTTCGGCTTGGTGGCGCAGCCGGAAGAGCCGCCGCGCAGTCTTCCCGAGCAGCTCCCCGCCGCGGAGGCGGTGCCCGATACGCCCCCTCCGGAGGAGCGGCCGCCCGCCTCTGCACGCGCCGTCGTGCTGCCGCCACCGCCGCCGCCACAGGCGGCGCGGCCAGCGGCCGAGGCCCCGGCGATCGAACCCCAGAAGCCCGCTCCCCCCGTCGAGGCCAAGGCCGCGCCGAAGCCACCCCCGGCACCGAAGCCCGCGCCAAGGGCCGCCGAGGCAAAACCGCCGCCTGTGGCGAAGAAGCCGGTCGCTCGGCCGCGCGAGACGCGCAAGCCCGTGCCCCTGGCCGAACCCCGGAAGGCGCCCGCGCCGAGCCCGCGGTTGGCCGCGCGCGCCGAGCCGAGGCCGGTGGCCAAGCCGATGCCCCGGCGCCCGATCGCGGAGGTCCGGCGGCCGCCCAAAGCGGTCAAGCGCGAGCCTGCGCCCCGGAAAGAAACCGCCGCCAAGCAGACGATCACCGCGAGCCGCGAGGACGTGGCCGAGGGCCGCACGCTGCTCCGCCTCCTGGAGTACGGCTCCGGCCCGAGCATCGAGCTGGCCTGGCCGGACCGGGCGAACCAGCGCGAGACCCTCTACTCGACCCTGGACCGCTGCTTCGGCATGCAGGTCGCCTTGATGGACGGCCAGGGGCGGCTCTTCATCTCGGAGGGCAGGCCGAACACGCCGTGGGCCCTAAACCTCGACCGCTTCAGCGGCTTCATCAGGGAGCCGGCCGGACGCGTCAGCGGACAGGAGCGCAGGGCCATCGACCGGATCCGAGCCCATCATCGCGGCGTCGCCGTGGCGCAGCCGGTGCGGATCTTTCCGCGCAGTGTCGACGCGCGCCTGCTGGGCGGTCTGCAGCGCCTGCTCGGCGACCGCTATGGAAAGGCGCGGACCATCAGAGCGCGCTACCGCATGGACGGCCGGCGATTGATCGTGGACCGGGTCGTGGCAGACGGGCGGAACGTCCCCGGGCGGCTGGAACTGCCGCCCCTCGGCGGATGCCGCAGCTTGGCCAAGACATGAAGGCCTCCGTGACCCCGGTTTCTTCTAAACGGGATATTTGTGGTAGTCTTAGAAGTTAGATTGACGCCGTTTAAGGTTAACAGGCGGCGGCCGGTCGCCAAGGTAGGGCATGGACCGGTGGGGCTAGGGGAGACGGGCAATGAGGATAGCGTTCTGTCTCGCGGCGCTGACGACGTTCGCTTTGACCTCCGCGTGCACGGTTTCCGTGCACGAGGACTACCCCCAGTACCTCGTCAACAATCAAGGGCGCGTCACGCTCCCCCAGGTTAACGAGCCGGTGCGCTACTACCTGAGCCCCCAGACCGAGGGCCACACCTACGGCATCCGGTCGGCGCGGGCGGGCTTCTTCATGAACAGGTGGGTGATCGACTTCGGCAGCATCATGGACACGACCATGAGGAGCGCGGACGTGCGCGACGCCTTCGACTCGGTCCAAAAAACCGCGACACCCTACGACCAGGATGGACTGCTGGTCGCCTTCGATCTGACCAACTACCAGTTCGCCGGCTTCGAGGCCCGCGTGAATCTCAGGATCGACGTTAGGGATGACGGGCGCGAGATCATGTCCAAGACCTACGCCGCCAAGGGGCGCAGTCAGGGCGGCAAGATCTTCTGGGGCGGCTCCTTCCTGATGAAGAACGCCGTTCAGCAATCGACCAAGAACGCGGTCGACAAGATCCTGAAGGAGTTCATCCAGGATATGAATCAGGCGGTCGAACTGGCCCGGCTGGACGACTCGAATCTGAGTCGCGGAGGGGGAAGCTTTGGCAGCGACCCCTATGGCGACGACCGAAGCGCGGAGGACAGGACCTGGCGGTCGCCAGGCGGAGAGACGATCATCTGGAACGATCCCGATCGCGGTGCCGCCAACAGCGAGGGTTCGACAACGAGCCTGGAGTACTGCCGCGAGTACCAGAGCATGGTGACGATCGACGGCCGTTTCGAGGAGACCTATGGCACGGCTTGCCGGCAGCCCGACGGCTCTTGGCGGATCATCGAGTAATCGGCTTCTCGCTCCTCCGGGCGGCAGCGCCCTAAGCGAGCGCCCCGGGCCGCGTCGCGGCGTCAAGTGCGTGTCGCCTGGGCCGAGAGTTCGGGTCTTAGGGCTGTTTCGGCGGCGCGCGTGATCTCCGGGTCGAGCGCATCCATGGCGTCGTGTTGGCTGAGGAAGACTTGGCCGGTCAGATGCTGGAACAGTTCCGATACGACCAGCCGATCCATGACCGGGCCCTTGACCTCCGACAGATGGAGCGCGACACCGGCGGAATTGAGCCGCTCGCTAAGCGACTCGAGGCTCTCCAGCGCACTGGCGTCGATCACGTTCACGGCAGAGCAGATCAGAACGACGTGACGCAGGTTCGGATCGGCGATCGCGCGGTCGTAGATTGTGTCCTCCAGCCAGCGGGCATTGGCGAAGTAGAGGCTCTCATCGACCCTCACGCTCAAGACCGTCGGGCTGGTGATCACTTCGTGGCGCAGGATGTTGCGGTAGTGATGCGTGCCGGGCACCTGTCCAACAACGGCGAAGTGGGGTCGCGCCGAGCGGACCAGGAACAAGACCAGGGACAGCGCGACTCCGCAGATGATGCCGGCCTCGACACCGGCGCCGAGCACGAAGACGATGGTCACCGCCATGGCCGCGAAATCGGCCTTGGAGTAGCGCCAAGTGCGGCGCAGCGCGCCGAGGTCGACGAGGGAGAGGACGGCGACGACGATGGTGGCCGCCAGCGTCGCCTTCGGCAGCTGATGAAACAGCGGCGTGAGCAGAAGCGCCGTCAGGGCGATGCCGGCCGCGGTGAGGACGCCGGCGAGCGGCGTCCGGGCTCCCGCGTCGAAGTTGACCACGGAGCGGGCGAAGCCGCCGGTGACCGGGTAGCCGCCTCCGACCGCCGCGGCGATGTTGGCCGCGCCCAGCCCGACGAGCTCGCGGTTGGGCTCGATCCGCTCGCGCCGTTTCGCCGCCAGCGTCTGGGCGACCGAGACGGACTCGACGAAGCCGACGACCGATATCAGGATCGCCGAGGGGATCAGCTGACGCCAGAGTTCGGGATCGAGCGGGGGCAGGGCGACGGGCGGCAGGCCCTGCGGGATCGCGCCGACCACGCTGACCCCCCGGTCAGCCAGGGAGAGCAGCTCGACCAGCAGGATCGTGGCCAGGACCGTTGCCACGGGACCCGCCTTGGCCAGCGCGTCGGCCACGCGCTCGCCGCAACCGAGCCGCTTCAGGCGGGATTTCAGGTGGCCGCGGACCCAGAACAGAAAGGCGGTCGCGGCGACGCCGATCGCCAGGGTCGGACCGTTCGTTCCTTCGATCCCGCGGTAGAGAGAGGCGACGATCTCGGGCAGGGTGTGGCCGCCGGCATCGATGCCCAGGATGTGCTTGAACTGGCTGGCGGCGATCAGCAGCCCCGACGCCGTGATGAACCCCGAGATCACGGGATGGCTGAGCAGGCTGGCGAGGAACCCGAGGCGCATGACGCCGAGCAGGATCAGGAATAGGCCGGACAGCAGCGCCAGCGCGATCGCGGCCCCGGCGTACTCCGCCGTCCCGACCGCGGCCAGCTCGCCGACCGCCGCCGCCGTCATGAGGGAAACCACGGCCACCGGGCCCACCGCGAGCGCGTTCGACGAGCCGAAGAGGGCGTAGCCGAGCAGGGGCAGCATGCTGGCGTAGAGCCCGACTTCGGGCGGCAGACCGGCGAGCAGGGCGTAGGCCAGACTCTGCGGGATCAGCATGATGGTGACGATGACAGCTGCGAGGCCGTCGCCCTGCAGCGCCTCGAGGTCGTAGCGCCTCAGCCAGGCGATGCAGGGCAGAGCACGTTGGAGCATGAACCCGACGGGCCTTCCGCTTCGTCAGTTGACGATCTCGGGACGGGCGACATCCGGCTTGGCCAGCCATTCGCGGCCCCGCAGCATGGCTCTCCAGTAGATCGGCGGCAGGACCTTCTCCTTGAGCAGCCAGGCGAGACGGCTCGGCTTGCGACCGTCGATCAGCCAACTAGGGAAGCTCGGCAGCAGACGCCCGCCGTAGCCGAATTCCGCGAGCACGATCTTGCCCCGTTCGACCGTGAGCGGGCAGGAGCCGTAGCCGTCGTAGTGCGAAACGCCGGGGCCGCGGCCGATATCCGCCAGTAGGTTCTGCGCCACGACGGGCGCTTGCTTGCGCGCGGCGGCCGCCGTCTTCGCGTTCGGCGCATTCATGACGTCGCCGAGGCTCCATACGTTCTCATAGACCTTGTGGCGCAGCGTGTTCTGGTCGACGTCGACCCAACCGGCCTGATCCGCCAAGGGGCTCACCCGAATGAAATCGGGTGCGCATTGCGGCGGACACACGTGGATCATGTCGAAGGAGCGCTCGACGGTCTCGGTTGCGCCGTCCGCGTCCGTGCGCTGGAAGTAGGCCTTCTTCGCGGGACCGTCGATCGCCGTGAGGTTGTGGTTGAAGTTCAGGTCGGCCTCGTACTGCTTCACGTACTCCATCAGCGCGGGAACGTAGTCCTTGACCCCGAAAAGCACGCCGCCGGCGTTGTAGAAGGCCACGTCGATCCGATCGAGCACGCCGCGGCGCCGCCAATGATCGGCCGAGAGGTACATCGCCTTCTGCGGCGCCCCCGCGCATTTGATTGGCATGGGCGGCTGGGTGAAGAGGGCGTCGCCGCCCTGCATCTCCTGGACCAACTTCCAGGTATAGGGCGCCAGGTCGAAGCGATAGTTGGAGGTGACGCCGTTCTGGCCCAAGGTGTCGACCAGGCCGTCGACCTTGTGCCAGTCCAGCTTCAAGCCAGGGCAGACGACCAGCCGGTCGTACTCGATCACCCTGCAGCCCTCGAGCACGACGGCGTTGCGCTCGGGCTCGAAAGCGGCGACCGCCGCCTTGATCCAGTGCACTTTCTCGGGCAGGACCGAGGAGAGTGTCCGCACGGTCTCGTCGGCCCCGAAAACGCCGCCGCCGACCAGGGTCCAGCCCGGCTGGTAGTAGTGGATATCGGCCGGATCGATCACCGCGACCTCCAGTTCGGGAGACCGGGTTAGGAGCGAGGACGCCACGGCGATGCCCGCCGAGCCGGCTCCGACGACGACCACGTCGAACTTGCCGTCGACCACCTCCGTCGGCGTTTTGCCCTTGTTGGCGACACGCCGCACGACGCCGGACATGTCGTAGCCGGCGCTCGTGGCCTTGGCCAAAATCTCCGGCAAGGGCAGCTTGTGCGCCCGGCTCAGGGACCAGAGGGTCACCGAGCGGGTCCCCGTCCGGCAATAGGCGAAGACCGGCTTGGGCGCGCCGTCGATCAGCTTCCCGAAGTCCGCGGCGTCGTCATCCGTAACCTTTCCGCTTTCGACCGGCAGATAGTGGGCGCCGATGCCCGCCTTTTTCGCGGCCTCCTCGATCTCGTGGAACAGCGGTTGATCGTTTCCTTCGCCGTCGGGCCGGTTGCACACGATGGTTTTGAAACCGGCCTCGGCGATCGCGGCCACGTCGGCGGCGAGGATCTGCGGAGCGACGCTGATCTCGCCGTCCAGCCTGTGAGCTTTCATGGGATCTCTCCTCCGTTGCGTTGCGCGCTTCTCAGAGCGCGTCGAGCGGGATTTTCAGATAGCGCGTGCCGTTCGATTCGGGCGGGGGCGGGTCGCCCGCGCGCATGTTGACCTGCACCGAGGGAAGGATCAGGACGGGCATGTCGAGCTGCTTGTCGCGCTCGCTCCGCATGGCGACGAAGGCGTCCTCTTGCACGCTGTCATTGACGTGGATGTTCTCGGCGCGCTCGGCGGCCACCGTGGTCTCCCACTGATAGTCGCGGCCGTTGGGCCCATAGTCGTGGCACAGGAAGAGCCTGGTCTCGGGCGGCAGCGAAAGGATCTTCTTGATCGACCGATAGAGCTCTCGGGCGTCGCCGCCTGGGAAGTCGCAGCGCGCCGTCCCGAAGTCCGGCATGAAGAGCGTGTCGCCGACAAAGGCGACGTTCCCGACCACGTAGGTCGCGCAAGCCGGCGTGTGGCCTGGCGTATGGATCACCTTGGCTTCCAGCTCGCCGATGTGAAGGGTTTCCCCGTCGTCGAACAGGCGATCGAACTGCCGGCCGTCGGTCGCGAAGGCTTCCTCCGCATTGAAAACCTGCTTGAAGACCGACTGCACTACATCGATGCGCGCGCCGATTCCGGTGCGGCCACCGAGCTTCTCCTTGAGGTAGGGCGCGGCGGTCAGGTGATCGGCATGGACATGGGTCTCGAGGATCCACTCCAGGGTGAGTCCTTCCTGCTCGGCGAAAGCGATCAGCTCGTCCGCCGACGCCGTGGAGGTTCGGCCGGACTTCGGATCGTAGTCCTTGACCGAATCGACCACCGCTGCGTGCCTGGTTTGCGGATCCCAGACCAGATGCGTGGCGGTAAAGGTTGCCTGATCGAAGAAGGTTTTCACGTTCGGCGTCATTTCCTCTCCTCCTGTAGAGCGGTCGGCCCCAATCGACAGTCATAAAAAAAACACGATGTCGGGGACGTTCCGCGCCGCAGCCCCGCTTCGCGCACGAGCGGCGGCGGCGCGCGCTCTGGGAAGTGTGGCCTTGCGGATGCCCTGCGTCTGTGACTTAGTCACGGTTACTGCAAGGTTTGTGGCGAGCGGCCTAAATGTAAGTCATGTCTAGCGGATGGATCAGCCAATTCGCCGATTTGGCGGCCTTGCCGGCCGAGGACCAGCGGCTGCTGACTGAGCGGGCGGTCAACATCTCGCTCCCTGCCGGGACTACAGTGTTCGCGCCCGGCAAGGCGGCGGACAACTTCCTGCTGGTCTTGGACGGCACGATCCGGGTCCATCAGGTCTCGGCTTCGGGCCGGGAGATCGTGCTCTACCGGGTGAGCGGCGGCGAGACCTGCATCATGACCACGGCCTGCCTGCTGGCCGACGAGGCCTACGCCGCGGAGGGGATGACCGAGACCAGCGTGGAGGCAGTGGCGATACCCCGAACGGCTTTCGAGGACGCGATTGCGCGCTCGCCGGGCTTCAGAAGGCTCGTATTTTCCGATTACTCGCACCGGATCTCGGACCTCATGCATATCGTCGAAGAGGTTGCCTTCGAGCGCATGGACAAGCGTCTGGCGCAACGGCTCGTCACCCTGGCTACTGCCGAGGGCAGGGTGGTTGCGACCCATCAGGAACTGGCCGCGGAACTCGGGACGGCACGAGAGGTCGTCGGTCGCCAGCTCAAGGAGCTCGAGCGCAGAGGATGGGTGGCGGTGTCGAGGGGGCAAATCGCCCTGACCGACCGGGTCGCTCTTTCTTCCCTTGCGGAATCCTAGATCGGCCTCGGCCGGCACGCGTGAGATGGAGTGACCCGATGAAGGATACTGTCCGGCAGGCCAGGATCGATCTGGCGGCGGCCCTGCGGCTTGCGGCGCACTTCGACCTGCACGAGGGCATCGACAACCATTTCAGTTTCGCCGTGCCGGGCGAGGACGACCGCTTCCTGCTCAATCCCTACGGCCTCCACTGGTCGGAGATCAGGGCCGGGGACCTGCTGGTCCTGGACGGCGAGGGACAGGTGCTCGAGGGCGACGGCCCGGTCGACCTTACCGCTTTCTGCATCCATTCGCGGATCCACGTCCGCAACCCCCGGGCGCGCTGCGTCTTCCATACCCACATGCCCTACGCCACGGCGCTCACCTCGCTCGAGGACGGCACCTTGGAGCCGATCAGCCAGAACAACCTGCGGTTCTACGGGGACGTCGCCTACGACGGCGCGTACAACGGCCTGGCGCTCGATACGGCGGAAGGCGACCGCATGGCCGAGGCGCTCGGCGACAAACGCATCCTGTTCCTGGCCAATCACGGCGTCGTCGTGGTCGGCGAGACCATCGCCAACGCATTCGACGACCTTTACTTCCTCGAGCGCGCCTGCATGGTGCAGGTCTTAGCCATGTCGACCGGCCGGCCGCTGAAGCGGATCAGCGACAACCTGGCGGCCCATTTCAAGTCGGATTTCAAGCGCGCTCTGAGCGACGACTACGGCAAGGCCCATTTCGAGGCCCTGAAGCGTCTGCTCGACCGCCAGGACCCGAGCTACGTGAATTAGGCGCGTCAGGCGCCGAGAACCAGCTTCACGCCCACGCCGGCCAGGGCGCAGATCGCCAGCGTCCAGAGGATCGAGAGCCTGAACCTGAACACGGTGACCGCGGCCAGCAACACGAGCGCGGCGGCTGCCCAGTCGATCGTTGCGAGATCCGGTTTCAGCAGCCGGAGAGGTCCGAAATGCCGGTCTTCGAGCTTGTCGAAGACGACGTGCAGTCCGAACCAGAGCGAGAGGTTGAGGATCACGCCGACCACGGCCGCGGTGATGGCTGCCAGAGCCCCGGCCAGGCGCGGCGCGCCGCGCAGGCGCTCGATATAGGGCGCGCCGACGAAGATCCAGAGGAAGCAGGGCGCGAAGGTCGACCAGAGCGCGACCAGGGCCGCCAGCAGACCGAGCAGGAAACCGCCGCCGTCGGCCTGGAAGCCGGCGAGGAAAGCGACGAACTGTGTGACCAGGATCAAGGGTCCCGGCGTTGTTTCCGCCAGCCCCAGTCCGTCGAGCATCTGCCCGGTGCTCAGCCATCCGAAGGCTTCGACCGCCTGCTGGGTCATGTAGGCGAGGACCGCGTAGGCGCCGCCGAAGGTGACGACGGCCAGCTTGGAGAAGAACAGCGCGACCTGGGCCAGGAGATGGTCCGGCCCCAGGGCTGCCGCGATGGCGATCAGGGGCGCGAACCAGACCGCCAGCCATAGCCCGATGGTCCCGGCGGTGCGGGGCCATGTCGGGCGGCTCGTCGCGGCACGGTCGCCGGGCTGCGCCTTCGCCAGGAAGAGGAAGCCGATCACCGCGGCCCCGAGCACGATCAGGGGAAAGGGCAGGTTGAAGAAGAAGATCGCCGCGAAGGCCCCGCCGGCGATCGCCCAGTCGAGAGGTATCTTCAGCGCCCGCTTGGCGATTCGCAGCAGGGCCTCGATCACGATCGCCAGAACGGCCGCCTTGACGCCAAAGAAGATCGCCTCGACCAAAGGAACGCCGCCGAAGGCGGCGTAGCCGGCGGAGAGCGCGAGCACCACCAAGGCGCCCGGCAGTACGAACAGCAGGCCTGCGGCCAAACCGCCGCGCCAGCCATGCAAGAGCCATCCGGCGTAGGTCGCGAGCTGCATGGCCTCGGGGCCGGGCAGCAGCATGCAGAAGTTGAGCGCATGAAGGAATCGGTCTTCCGGCAGCCACTTGCGCTCGTCGACCAAGAGGCGATGCATCAGGGCGATCTGCCCGGCCGGCCCCCCGAACGACAAGATGCCCAGTCTGGCCCAAACCTTGAGGGCCTCGGTGAAGGGAACGTCGTGATCCTGGATCCGGCTCATGCCCCGGCGTCTCCTTGGTGGCGCCGGAGGGATCGGTAGAGCGCATCGAACAGCGCCAGGCTCGCATCCGGCGAGGAATGACGAACGCCCGGCCCGGCCGCGAGACCGTCGAACAGGTGCGACCCGAAAGGCGTCGATCCGGCGTCGCCGAGCAGGTCGGAGAGCGCCCGAAGGGAAGGATCGGCGAGACCGAGCTCGTCGAGCAGGGCCGGAAAGGCGGGCTCCGGTCGATCCGTGACCAGGCAGCGCGCGTCCAGCTCGTCGGCCCCCGCTTGGCCCTGCGCGGCCTCGAGGCTCAGGGCCCGGGCGTTGGGATCGAGAAAGCGCCTGACCAGCCAGAAGCAGGCGAGCTCCTGGGCCCCGGGCTCCAGTGACAGCGTCCAGCGGCTGCCTTCGCAGCGCTCGGACGCGGTGTCGCCGCCGTTCCGGATGACCGGTCCCCCGGCGTTGCGCCAGGCTTCGATGCCGCCGCGCAGCACCCGGGCGTGCAGGCCTTCGGCGCGCAGCAGGGCGGCCGCCGACTGGCTCACCTGATGGCCGTGCACGCAGTAGACCAGGACGTCGCCACCTGGCGGCAGAGCCGCCGACCAGGTTTCGGCTTCCTGGTGGTTGCGCCACCGGGCCGCCGGGAGCCGCTCCCCGTCCGCCTCGAAGGCTTCACGGCGGCGCACATCGAAGATCACGGGTGCCGCCATCGTGCCCACCTGCGCCACCAGATCGTCCACGTCCATGAAAAAATCGCCCATCGCAAATGCTCCGTGTTAGACAACGGAGCGGCGCTTGGGCGATCGAGCCTCACGGGGCGGCCGCTTTCAGCCCCTGGGTCGGAGCTTAGGCGCGCGGGGAAGGCTTGGCAACCAAGGGGGGCTGACATGGCGGTGCTGAAGGGCGGATGCCTCTGCGGCGCGCTGCGCTACACGGCCGAGGGCAAGCCGAGCTTTCCCCATCTCTGCTCCTGTGTCATGTGCCAGAGATGGTCGGGTGCGCCCACGGTGGCCTGGTTCGAAATGCCCGCGGATGGAGTTTCCTGGGACGGGCCCGGCGGCGAGCCGCGCTACTTCCGTTCCTCGGAGAAGACCCGGCGGGGCTTCTGCCCGGACTGCGGCGGCACGCTCTGCGCGCTCGACGACGGCTACGACAAGATCTCCCTGACCATCGCTTCGCTCGACGAGCCCTCCGCGATCGTGCCGGGCAAGCAGCACAGCTTCCATAAGGCCGCGCCGTCCTGGTGGTCGGTCCGGATCGAACCGGGACCGCGAAGCCGTTAAGCGCCCGATGTCTCCCGGTCGAGGGTGGCCAGCGTGTCGTCGTAGAGCCGCTGGGCCTGCTCTGGCGAGGCGGCCAGGCAGACCATGCCCAGCTTGCCGAACTGCGAAAGGGCGCCGATCATGTGGAACACGACGCCCTGCTGCGTGCTTCCGTGGAAGTGCAGGCCGTTCATGACGGCGATGTCGATCAGGTCGTCCGGGGTCAGGCCGCGATAGCGGTCGTTCTCGATGTTGTCCGACGCGCAGTAGTAGCAGGCCTGGCCGCTCGGCGAGTGGTAGAGGCCGCTCGCCCGGTCGTAGCGGCCGTCGGTCAGGAACTGCAGCATAAGGTAGGGATGGGTCGTTCCACCCTTCCTCAGATTCACTTCGATGGCGTAGTGGGTCCAGCGGTCCTTGTCGCGCACCGAGATGAAGTCGACGCCGAAGCGGCCGATCACTCCCTGGTCGCGCAGCAGCTCGGCGGCCTTGAAGCCTTCCTCCTGGATCTGGAGGCGATAGGCCTGGTCCGCCGGGAAGCGGCAGCCGAGGAAGATCTGGCCGTTCGTGCCGCCGAGCACCTGGTCGTGGGTTGAGATGACCTCCAGCGTCCCCGCCGGATCGACCCGGTACTGACTGGAGGGCGAGCGCTTGTCCTCGCCTTCGCCCTCGATGAAGGCTTCGACGATGGCGCCCATCTCGTCGATCTTGGACCGGTAGAGCTCCCAAGACATGCCGGCCGCCTCGAAGCTCATGCCCTTCAGGCGGTCTGCGACCCAGGGGCCCAGCCGTGTCCCGCTCGGCGCGCCGCTGTATGAGAAGGTCGCGTTGCCTTCGCCGGAAAATCCTTCGTTCAGTTTCACGACGGCCTGGCGCAGGTCCGGTTGCCGGGCCTTCAGAGCGCTCAGCGCTTCCGCCACATCCTTGGCGTCGGCGAGGTCCTCGAAGCCTTCGGGGATGGTCAGGCCGGCCTCGCGAAAGAGACGCCGCGCCCCGCTCTTGGACCCCAGGTGAAGGAGCGCCGGGTCACAGCCGTATATCGGGATGCCGAGCCTCATGGCCAGATCCCGTTCCGCTTCCGAGACGTTGAAGCAGGTCAGGTGGGCGGTGGAACGGTCGGGGACCGCCGCCAGGATGCGCTCGATCAGCCGCGGCCGCTCGAGGATCTTCTCGCTCAGCGGCCTGGGCGAGGTGTCGTGGCAGGACAAGAGGGTCAGCCGTCGGCGCGCGTGGCGCACCGGCACGCCGGGCAGCAGGTGGAGATAGTAGTCGACCACCGATTCGGGAATCGGGTCGCTCGACAGATAGATCAGATTGGTCTTGGGCAGGCGGAGCAACAACAAGAGGCAGAGCATGCGCTCCTCATAGTGCTGCACGCCCGTGATCTTGGCGATGACGTCGGCATCGAGACTGAGGCTGGGCAGCACGACAACGCTGCGCGGGATGCCGGGGTCGGTGAAGACCGAGCGGAACATGGGCGCCAGCTGAGCTTGCAGGCGGTCGAAGGCCTGCTGCTCTCCCTCCGGGAGCGGTTGCGGTGGCTCAGGCAAAGGCAGACGCCGGGCTAGGCCTCAGCTTTCTTCTTCTTCTTGGTCTTAGGTGCGTTCTTCATGGTGAAGCGGTGCCCTTCGACCAGCTTGAGAAGATCGAAGGAACTGATGATCCCCACGACCTTCTTCTCATGGGTCACGACCACATGGTGGATCTTGTGCTTGCGCATGATCCGCGCAGCGGCGCTAACGTCGTTGTAGGCAGGCACGCAGAAGACGCGGTCGGACATGATCGTCTTCGCGGGACTCTCGTTCTTCAGGTCGCGCGCGAGATCGGCCGTGGTGACGATCCCGTCGGCCTCGCCCTCGGGCCCCACGATCGGGATCGCGTGGATCCGATTCCGCTCCATGATCCCGCGGATGTGGTCGACGCTGTGATGGGGCTGCGCCGTGATCACGCGCTTTGCCATCAGGTCTGCGATCTTTACGTTCATCCCCTGCCCCTCTGTTGACCGACATTGGCCGGCAAGACCTGCCCGCGGCCGCGGGCCGGCCCACCCGGCCGTGACATCATCCTGTCTCCGCCCCGATAAGCCCTTGAGGTGAATCAAACAGAGCGCAATTGACGGGACCGCTGCAAGAGTTGATTGCCGGTCGGGCCGGCACCCCCGCTTCCGATTTAGGCCGCGATGGTCGCGCGATCCCGTTCGGCTTCGAGTTCCCGGCCGAGATAGTCGGCGAGAGCGCCCATGCCGGTCTTCTCAACGCCGGCGGCGCGCTCGGCTTCGGCGTTGTAGTTCGTGTTGGTGTTGACGTCGTAGGTGAAGATGCGGCCTTCGGCGTCTCGGATGAACTCGATCCCGGCGACGGCGACCCCGTTCCGCGCCAGGAAGTCCTGGTAAAGCTCGAGAATGGGGTCGTTGAACGCCGGCTCGACCGTGAACTTCGAGGTCTGCGGCGCCCCGGCCGGGCAGAAGGCGTTCTCGATGTTGCAGGCATCCGCCGGGCAGAGCTCGAAGCCTTCGCTGGTGTCGACCCGGACGGCGTAGAGGAAGCGGCCGCCGACGAACTCGCAGCGGGTAATGAAGGGCTCGGGCGAGCGGATATAGTCCTGGATCAGCCAGCTGCCGTCGATCGGTGCCTCCTCGGGCGGAAGGTCGTCGAGATAGGCCGAAATCGCGTCGGCGTTCTGGAACAGCTGGACGCCGAGGCCCTTGCCGCCGCGGTTGGGCTTGAGGATGAAGGGGCCGGGCCCGAACTCCCGGGCCGACGACAGGACCGCTTCCCGGCCCACCGCAGCTACGGTCCGCGGCGTGGCGATCCCGGCGCTTTCGAGCGCAGCGTACTGGGCGACCTTGCTGACCTCCAAATAGAGCGCACGGTGGTCGTTCACCACGCGCCGGCCGTGGCGGGCGAGCCAGTTGAGCACCAGATGGGCCAGCTCGGGAGCGTAGCGGTGTCCGCGCGTGTGCGAAGAGGCGCTCATCCGGTTGTAGAATACGCCCTCGGGCGGCGCCTGATCGAAAGGCACGGACCCTTCATGAAGGAACCACTCCTCGTAGGGAAGGTCGCGCTCGGCGAAAGCGGCCCGCAGAGGTTCGACCCAGGGGCTGTTCTCGTGCAGAACGTGGATCTTGCTCATTGAAAATTCGCCTTTCAGGTGTGAAATATCATATTATCCATCATATAAGTGTAAAATAAGCGACATCTACGCTGGAAACAAGCGAAATTGGGTGCGCCGGCCCGATTGACAGAACGCGAACCCCGGCGGCACAGTCTGGGCCAAGCCGGAGCACCGTTTCATGGAACACCGTATGCAATGGCTGCAGTCCGAACTGATCGATCAGATCGTCGACGGCAGCAAGACGGCGAGCGTGCGCCGCATCGAGTGGAGCGAGGGGATCGATGCCTTCAATACGCCGCTGCATGTCGGCGCGGTCTACCGCGTCTATGACCGCGACCGGCGTCCACGCTGCCGCCTGCGCCTGACCGGAATCGAGCTGGTGCGCTGGGGCGCCATCCCGGAGCGGCTCTGGCGCGAGGATCCCGCGGCCTCTGGCGAAGTCAGCCTTGCGGCCTTTCGCGCCGACCATGACGACTTCTTCGACCGACCCGACGACAATTTCGAGTTCCTCGCCCTCTACTTCCATCTCGTGGCTCCTCGGGCAGATCCCGGGTGACTCCGCTGACGTTCTTTCTGGACTGGGAGGTGAACTGCCAGTTCGCCGGGCTGGTGTGGGCCCGGGACCGCGGCCTCTACGCCCGACGGGGGCTTGAGGTCAGGCTGGTCGCGCCCCACGAGAATCCGGGCCGCACGGTCCTCGATTTGGTGCTGGAGAACGAACTCGCCGCAGGCTGCATGGAGGACAACCTGATCGTGCGCGCAAGCCTGGCGGGGAGGGAGGTGCGCGCGATCGGGGCCATGCTCCAGGACACGCCCATGGTCCTTATGACGGCGGCTGATAGCGGTATCGCC
>JAAUYK010189554.1_pt1 | contig 14810 bp, 10 predicted proteins | sample 7278021 | NCBI WGS metagenome assembly JAAUYK01 (sample SAMN14350223, study PRJNA611818) | marine sediment metagenome | isolation source: surface marine sediment (1.8m) | place: French Polynesia: Moorea | collected 2018-08
CCGCGCAGTAGAACGCCTGCACCCCCGTCACCACCGCCGCCAGGGCGGCCGCGAACGCGATGCGCGGCCCCCGGGCCACCGGGAGGCGGCGCGCCAGCCCCACCAGGCCGAGCCCGGCGAGGAGCTGCACCACCACGACGCTCGGCAGCAGGTAGCGCTGCGACACGATCGCCGAGGTCTGGAGGAAGAGCGCGTAGCCGACGGGAAAGGCGACCAGGAGCTTCGCCATCGCGTCCCCGCGCGGTCGCGCGGCGAACACCAGCAGCGCCTGGGCGCCGGCCAGAATCGCGACCGGCCAGACCACCTGCATCGCAAAGGCGCGCAGGTAGAAGTCCTGGAAGAAGGTGTGGACGGCCCCCGAGTGACCGGTCGTGGCGTGGTTCATCTCGTAGCCGAGTCCGGAGAGGAGCACGTGGAACTCGCTCAGCATGGGGAGGTTGCAGAGCGTCGTCGCGACCGCGAGCCCGATGCCTGCGCGGAGGGCCCGACGACCGCGGGGGCCGGCCTCCGCCACACCGGGCGAGAGCAGGAAGGGAATCGCCAGCAGGGGCGCGACTGCGCCCACGTACTTGCCCGAGAGCGCGAGACCACTTGCCACGCCCAACGCCCACTGGCTCGCGGGACGCCGGGTCTTCCAGAACCAGGCGAGCGCCAGGAAGAACACCGCGAGACCGAACGCCAGGGTCGCGTCCTCCTTCAGGTAGTGCGCGTAGACGAGCAGCGACTTCGAGAACGTGACCGTGAGCCCCACCGCCAGCGCCGCCGCAGGCCCCTCGAGCAGATAGGCGAGCTGCAGCAACGCCACCACGGCCAGTGCCGCGAGCAGCGCCGACGTGAAGCGCCCCATCTCGACCACGGCCTGGGGCTCGTAGGGCGTGCCGGTGAGGGCCACCGCGAGCCGTGTCGCGCTCAGCATCAGCTGGGGATGGCGGAAGTTGAAGGAGCTCTCGCCCTCGGGCCGCTCGCCGCCCCAGAGGTAGGCCTGCTCCAACGCGGATCCGTCCGCCTTGATCACCTGGGCGGCCTTCCCGGGCTCGTCCGGGTGGTAGTCGACGGGAAAATCGTTGTGGCGGGTGAAGAGCGCCAGTGCCAGCGCGAAGAACAGCGCCGAGAGCAGCCAGCGATCGCCGCGGAACCACGGGGCCCGCCCCAACAGGTCCATGGGGCCGACCGGCTCCGGTGCGGCGTTTCGCGCGCGTCGGCGCGCCCGGGAACGACCGCGCCCCTTCATCCGACTCGCACCGCGGCGGGCGGCGCCAGGTCCCGGCGCGCCCGACGGATCATCTGGAGGTTTCGCGTGTACACGAACCAGCCCACGGACTGCCCGATGGCGCCCACGGGCTCGCCGCGCAACAGGAAGTAGACGAGCAGCATGCTGGCTCCCACCAGGCTCATGACCCAGAAGGCGGTCGGCATGGTCGACCGACCGCGGCGCTCGCTGACGAACCACTGGAGCAGCCAGCGACCGAAGAAGGTCGTCTGGGCCCCGAGCCCGAACGCGACCAGCCACAGCTCGGTGCGGCTGTCCACGCGCGCCCAGCTCAGCAGCGCGTCGACGAGGGAAGCGGATTCGGCGCCGGTCATCGCACCTCTCGCCCGGGACGGGTGTTCCGCCCTAGGAGGAGGTGCCGATACGAGAGAGGCGGGTGACGCGATCGTGTGACGAGCGGCAGCGCGGGTGCAGGACGCGCGCAGACGGCGCGCAAGGAGGCTCTAGGCGGACCTGGGCCGGCGGTGCCTCCGATACATCTCCCGCACCCACGCGGCGCCGGGGAGATCCGCCCAGCGGGCGCGAAAGAAGCGGACCTCGTCGGTCTCCGGATCCCGGGGCCCACCCCACTCGGCGACCGCCACGCCGGGCATCAGCAGGGCGGCGCAGACGAGGTCGGCGACGCTGAAGCGATCGCCCACCAGGTAGCCCGAAGGGCCCGCCTGCTTCGCGACGAACTCGAACGCGCGCGCGGTGCGCTCCCGGCCCCGCGCGGCGCTCCGCGCGTCGATTCCCATGGAGCGACGCATCACGCCTTGCACCAACGGAAAGCAGGCGCGGTACAGCGCGCGCGCTGCGGCGCCGCGATCGTCGCAGAAGGCCGCCGTCGCGTAGTCGGCCTCCATCACGTCGAAGAACTTCGCGCAGCGGATCGCGGGCCCGACCTCGCAGTCGAATTCCGCCTGGATCTCGAGGGCGCGTCGGCGCGAAGCGGGATCCTCGGGAACCAGAGCGGGCTCCGGGAAGCGACGCTCCAGGTGAGCGAGGATCCGGGCCGAGCCCGCAATCACCTCGCCGCGGTCGCGCAGCACCGGGGTCTGCGTCTGGCCGCTCAGACGCTGGGTGGTGATCGCGTGGGGCCCCGGCAGCAGCGAGATCCGCTCGTGGCGCACGCCCTTCCAGTCGAGCGCCCAGCGCGCCTTCTCGTTGAAATGGGAGCCGCGGAACTGGAAGAGCTCGATCTCGGCCATGGCGCGTGAAGACCGGTCGACACCGGTTGATACCGGTTGATACCGGTCGATCGCGTGGCGGGGCGCAGCGCCCGCTCGCTGCGCCGCGGGCCGGCCCGTACGGGTATTCTTCCACAACCCCACACCGCGTCCAGCCTCGACGGCGCCTGGCGGATCACTCACCGCAGGGTCCGGGTCGACGGCGCAGCCGCGAGCTCGCGGATGGCTCGCGGATGGCTCGCGGATGGCCGTGGATGGCCGTGGATGGCCGTGGAACACCGCGTGCGGGTATGATGGGCTCCCGCGAAGGAGTCCGAGTTGAAGGCTGAGGGAGTCGCCGTCGTCACGGGAGCCCGTCGCGGGCTCGGCCGCGCGATCGCGCTCGAGCTTGGCCGCCGCGGCTTCGACGTGCGGGCCACGATGCGCGATCCGGAGGCGGGCACGGACCTGCTCGACGAGGCGCGCGCGGCGGGCATCCGGCTCGCACTCGAGCGGCTCGACGTCACGCGGGCCGAGGCCTTCGCGCCGCCGGAGGGGCTGCGCGTCCTGGTCAACAACGCGGGGGTCGACCTCGAGTACCTTCCCGTCGAGCACGCGCCCCTGTCCCTGTGGCGCGAGATGTTCGAGACGAACCTGTTCGGCGTGGTCGAGGTGTCCCGTCGCGCGATCCCCGCCCTGCGCGCGGCGGGAAGCGGCGTGATCTGCAACGTCACCTCCTGCTCCTACCTGAGCGCGGTCCCCTTCTTCGCCCCCTACCGGGCCAGCAAGGCCGCGGTGGGCGCCTTCGGGGAGAGCCTGCGCGCCGAGCTCGCACCCTGCGGCGTCCGGGTCCTGGAGGTCCTGCCCGGCCCCATCGCGACCGATATGCTGGCGTCGTCGGACCGCCTGCCGGAGGCGGCGCGCCACGCTCCGTACCGCGAGAAGGCGCAGGCCCTGCTGCGGGGTCGGCGCGGCGTCGCGCACCTCACCACGCCGCCCGCGCGCGCCGCCGCGGAGATCGTCGACGCGATCCTCGACGACGATGCCCCGCTACGCTGCGCCTGCGATCCTCTCGGGGCGGGACAGCTCGAGGCCTGGCGCAGCCACCCCGACGAGGAGCTGATGCGCGCCATGCTCGACCTCGAGAAGTAGAGGCCGCGCAGATCCATTCCGGGATCGGAGATCCGACCCGACCGAGTCATGCCACCGAGCGAAGGAGAGAGACGAGGACATGGACTTCAGTCTGGCCGAGCTTCACGACCAGGTCGCCGGCGAGATCGCCGAGCGGGAGGTGATCGCCTTCGGAGATCGGAGCCTCAGCTACGGCGATCTGCGGGACCGCTCCCGTCGGCTCGCGAACCACCTGCTCTCGAAGGGACTGCGGGTGCGGACCGAACGCTCGGAGCTCCACGGCCACGAGTCGGGTCAGGACCACCTCGCGATCTACCTCCACAACGGCAACGAGTACGTCGAGGGCATGCTCGGCGCCTTCAAGGCGCGCGTCGCCCCCGTCAACGTGAACTACCGGTACGTGGAGGAGGAGCTCGTCTACCTGCTCCGCAACGCCGGCGCCCGCGCCATCCTGTACCACGCGGAGTTCGCCCCGCGGCTGGAGAAGATCCGCTCGGAGCTGCCCGATCTCGAAGTGCTGCTCCAGGTGGAGGACGGATCGGGCCACGCGCTGCTGCCCGGCGCCGAGGACTACGAGCAGGCGCTGGCCGCCGCCTCGCCGGAGCGTCCGGAGGTCGCCTGGTCCCCGGACGACCTCTACATCCTCTACACCGGAGGCACGACCGGCATGCCCAAGGGCGTGCTGTGGCGCTCGGCGGACATCTTCGTGGCCGCCATGGGCGGCCGCAAGATGGATCGCAGCGAGTACACGGCGATGGATCAGGTGGTCGAGAACGCGCGCAACGGCGGCGCGCTGCGCCTGCTGGTCGGGCCGCCCCTGATGCACGGCGCCGCCCAGTGGGCGGCCTTCAGCCTCATGGCCGGCGGCCAGACCCTGGTCTTCCCGAGGCAGGCCCGCCATCTCGACCCGCACGACTTCTGGTCGACCATCGAGGAGAAGCAGGCGACCGCGGCGGTGATCGTGGGGGACGCGTTCGCGGTGCCGATCCTCGAGCAGCTCGACCGGAGGTCCTACGATCTGTCGCGCCTGTTCATGATCTCGTCCGGAGGGGCGCCGCTCTCCACGGCCCACAAGCAGGCCTTGCTCGACCGCCTCCCCGACATCACGGTGATGGACGCCATCGGCTCCTCGGAGACCGGCGCCCAGGGTGTGAATCCGAGCAGTCGTGCCGGAGGCGTCAGCACGGGCGACTTCACTCCCATGCCCGGCAGCGGCGTCGTTTCCGAGGACCTGAAGCGCGTCCTCCGCGCCCCGGACCCGGAGCTGGGCTGGTTCGCCCAGAGCGGGCGGGTCCCGCTCGGCTACCTGGGAGATGCGGACAAGACGGCCCGCACCTTCCCGGTGATCGAAGGCGTGCGCTACTCGATTCCCGGAGATCGCGCGCGCTTCCGCCAGGACGGGAGCATCGAGGTGCTGGGCCGCGACTCGGTCACCATCAACTCGGGCGGCGAGAAGGTCTTTGCGGAGGAGGTGGAGAACGCGCTCAAGCTCCATCCGGCCGTGTACGACGCCGTCGTGTGCGGGCGTCCGAGCGAACGCTGGGGCCAGGAGGTGGTGGCGGTCGTGCGCTTGCGCGAGGGCGTCCGCGCCAGCGAGCGCGAGCTCCTCGACGCGTGCGCGAGACACCTCGCCCGCTACAAGCTGCCCAAGGCCTTCGTGTTCCGCGAACAGATCCAACGCAGCCCGAGCGGCAAGGCCGACTACCGATGGGCCCGGGCCCAGGTTGGCGGCGACGGCTAGGCGCTGCGATCGTGCTCGCCGGGCTGGCATGACGTTACAATCGGCGTCTCGCCTGCACCGAGAAGGAGGCCCCGTGTACGAGCAGATCCGCTACGAGGTGGTGGACCCGATCGCCACCATCACCCTCGACCGTCCCAAGTCCCTCAACGCCTGGACGACCCGCATGGGCGCGGAGGTGCGACATGCGATCGCCGCGGCCGAGCGCGATCCGGCCGCCGTGGCGATCGTCCTCACCGGAGAGGGGCGGGGCTTCTGTGCGGGCGCGGACCTCAAGGACCTGGACAACATGAGCCTCGGTCGTCGCGATACCAGTCCCCCGGCGGAGCTCGCCGCCGAGCCGGGCGACCCGGAGGTCGGCGAGGACTTCCGCGGCACCTACACCTACCTGATGTCGGTGCGCAAGCCGGTGATCGCGGCCATCAACGGCCCCGCGGCGGGCATGGCGATCCCGATCACGCTGGCCTGCGACATGCGCTTCGCATCCGAGCGAGCGGTGTTCACCACTGCCTTCTCGCAGCGCGGTCTCATCGCGGAATGGGGCATCGCCTGGCTGCTGCCGCGGCTGGTAGGCCCCGCCCATGCCCTCGACCTGCTCTTCTCGGCCCGGAAGATCGACGCCGCGGAGGCGGAGCGCATGGGCCTGGTGAATCGGACGCTGCCCCACGACGAGCTGCTGCCCTACGTGAACGACTACGTGCGAAGCCTGGCGGCGTCCTGCTCGCCGACCTCCATGTCGATCATGAAGCGCCAGGTCTACCAGCAGCTCACGCGCGAGCTCGGTCCCTCCGAGCGCGAGGCGGTGGAGCTGATGGTGGAGAGCTTCGACCGGCCGGACTTCCGCGAGGGCGTGAGGTCCTTCCTCGAGAAGCGCCCGCCGAAGTTCGAGCGTGTCTAGGAGTGGAGGAGAAGCGATGAGCACGACGCCCCGAACGGAGCTGGTCACGCTGGACTTCGATGGCCCGGTAGCCGTCCTGAGCAACAACCGCCCGCAGAAGCACAACGCCGCCAACGACGAGATGGACGAGCAGCTCTGGGAGGCGCTCGAGGAGCTCCACGGGCGCGACGGACTGCGCGCTGTCATCTGGCGCGGCAACGGCGCTTCCTTCTCCTCGGGCCGCGACACCAGCCAGCTCGGCATCCGCAGCGAGGACATCAGCAACCTCGACTTCATCGAGCGCGGTCACCGCGGCGCCCGGCAGCTCTTCAGCATGCCTTGTCCCATCATCGTCGCCCTGAAGGGCTGGGTGATCGGCGGGTCCTTCGAACGGGCGCTGCTCTGCGACATGCGCATCGCGAGCCACAGCGCGAAGATGATGCTCCCGGAGGTGCGCCACGGCGTGGTGCCGGATTCGGGCGGGACGGCCCGCCTGTTCCAGATGGCAGGACACGGCCTGGCGGCGGATCTGGCCCTGACCGGCCGCGTCATGGACGCGGAGGAGGCGTTCCGACACGGCGTCGTATCGCGCCTGGTTTCCGACGACCAGCTCGACGAGACCTGCCTGCAGATCGCCCACGAGATCGCGAAGCTGCCGGCCTTCACCGTGAAGATGTTTCGCCGCACCCTGGGCCGCATGGCGAATCCGCTGGTGAAGGCCTCGATCCAGGAGGAGGCCGCCACCCAGACGCTCACCTTCGCCTCGGACGACTACGCGGAGATGAAGGCGGCCCACGCCGAGAACCGCGAGCCGAAGTACCGCTGCCGTTAGCGCGGCGCTGCAGAAGCGCCGCGACGCCGTGGCGCTCGGACGTTCAGGGTCGGGCCGCGTAGGCGCGCGGACCTGGAAGGCGTGCCAGGCGGGGCTGCGCGGCCTCGAGCCAGTCGCACAGCACGGGCCGGGTCTCGCGCGGGTCGATCAGGTCGTGCACCCCGAAGTCCTCGGCGCGCGGAAACACGGACTGGGCCGCCGCCATCTCCGTCTCGAGCTCGCGGCGGCGCGCCTCCGGGTCCGCGGCGGCCCGGATCTCACGACCGTAGGCGAGCGCGACGCCGCCCTCGAGGGGCAGCGCGCCGCTCTGCGCCGAGGGCCAGGCCACGACGGTCCCATCGGGTCCCAGGTGCACGCCCGCCGCCACGCCGAACGACTTGCGGACGAGCACCGTGAACCAGGGCACGCGGGTCTGGAGCACGGCGAACACCGCCTCCATCCCATAGCGGATCGTCGCCTCGCGTTCGGCCTGGCTGCCGATCATGAAGCCGGGCTCGTCCGCGAAGCTCACGATGGGCAGGTGGAAGGTGTCGCACAGCTCGACGAAGCGCCTCACCTTGCGGGCGCCGTCGGCCGTCATGCTGCCGCCGTACACGTAGGGATCGTTCGCGATGATCCCCACCGGACGTCCGTCGACGCGGGCCAGACCCGTGATCTGCGTACGGCCGTGGTGGGAGCCGAGCTCGAAGAAGGAGTCGCGGTCGACCACGGCCTCGACGATCCGCCGCATCTTGTAGGCGCGGCGGTGCTCGCGCGGAACGATGGAGAGGAGCTTCTCCTCGCGTCGATCGGGAGGGTCGTGGCGCTCGCCCCGGGGCGGCAGCTCCCAGACGTGGCTCGGCAGGTAGCCGAGGAAGCGGCGGACCTGACGCCAGACGTCGTCCTCGTCCTCCGCGACGTTGTCCACCACGCCGCTGCGACCGTGGACCCGTGCACCGCCCAGCTCCTCCTTGCTGAGCTTCTCCCCCGTGGCGCGCTCGACCAGCACGGGACCGCCCACCAGCACCTGGGCGGTGTGGCGCGTCATCAGCGCGAAATGCGACGCCACCAGGCGCGCCGCCGGGAAGCCCGCCACCGGTCCGAGCGCGGCCGCCACCATGGGCACACTGGCGCGACACTCGATCAGCGCGAGCTGGGAGGTGGAACCCGCCACGAAGTCGTAGCCCGAGCGGCCCCTCACGCCGCTGATCCCCGACACCGAGGCCCCGCCCGCCTCCAGCAGTCGGATGATGGGGATGCGCGAACGCGCCGCGAGACGGTCCGCGTACTCGGCCTTCTGCATGCCCGCTGGCGAGTAGGCGCCGCCGCGCACGGTGAAGTCGTCTCCACACACGACGCAGCTCCGACCGTCCAATCGCGCCGTTCCGACGACGGCGTTGGTGGGCGTGAAGGAAACGAGGCGGCCCTCGGGGTCGCGCTCGGACTCGCCCGCCAGGCGCCCCTGCTCGCGGAAGCTGCCCGGATCGACCAGCGCCTCGATGCGCTCCCGAACCGTCAGCCGGCCTCGCGCGTGCTGCTTCGCGACGGCCTCGGGTCCGCCGTGCTCCGCTGCGAGCGCGCGACGACGGCGGATCTCCTCGGCCTCGCGCTCCCAGCTCATGCGCGCAGTCTACCCAGCGGATTCGTGCGGATGCCAACGCGCTCCGGCTTGCCCGGCTCGGGGCGGCCGTGCATGATGCCGCGATGCGACCGCTCGAAGGCATCCGCGTGCTCGACGCCAGCCGGGTGGTCTCGGGCCCCGTGTGCTGCTTCTTCCTGGCCGCGCTCGGCGCCGAGGTGGTACGCGTCGAGGCGCCCGGCGGCGACGTCACCTGGCTCACGGCGCCCTTCGTGGGTCCGGACGGCGTGCACTCGGGACTGCGCGGACCGCGCGACATCGGTCTCTCGCCGCTGCGCAAGGGACGAGGCAAGCGCAGCGTCGTGCTCGATCTGCGCAGCGAGGCCGGTCGTCAGGTGTTCCGGCGCCTCGCCGGCGTCTCGGACGTGCTGGTGGAGAACTTCGTCCCGGGAACGATGCAGAAGCTCGGTCTCGACTACGCGTCGCTCGAGCCCGACAACCCGGGCCTCGTCTACTGCTCCATCACGGGCTACGGACCCGACGGCCCCTACCGCGACCGGCCCAGCATGGACCTGGTCGTGCAGGCGGTGTCCGGAATCATGGCCAAGACCGGCTTCCCCGACGGACCGCCCACCAAGGTCGGCGCCACCATCGGAGACCAGGTGCCCGCCATCTTCGCCGCGCTCGGCATCGTGGCCGCCCTGCGACAGCGCGACCGGGAGGGCCGCGGCCAGTACCTGGACGTGGCGATGCTCGACAGCCTCGTGACACTTCTCTGGGACGAGCCTCTCGACCACTACGAGGATCGCGGGGTCCCGGAGCGGGTGGGGAACTCCGATCCCCGGGGCGCGCCCCTCGACACCTACCGCACGCGGGACGGCTGGGCGGCCGTGGTCGTCACGAGCGACGCGCAGTGGCGGGAGATGGCGCGGATCATGGGCGAGGAGGACCTGGCGGAGCGACACCCGGACCACCGCTCGCGGGCCGCGAACCGACACGCGATCAACGCGGCCGTCGACGCCTGGACGCGCCGCCACGACACCGACGTGGTGGTGGCTCGGCTCCTCGCGATCGGCGTGCCCGCGGGACCGGTGCGCTCCGCCTGGTCGGCGCGGCGCGACCCCCAGATCGCGCACCGCCGTGCCCTCGAGTCCCTGCGCCATCCGGACTGGTCGGAGCCCACGCCCTATCTCGGGCCCGCACTTCCCCTGCGCATGTCCCGCGCCGACCTGACGCTGGCGGCGGCCGAGCCCCTGGGCGCCAGCACCCGCGCCGTGCTGCGCGATTGGCTCGGGCTGGACGATCCGGAGATCGAGCGTCTGGCCGGACGGGGAGCACTGGGCCCCTGAGCGCGGGGTGCGTGCAGGCGGGTCCCAGGTTTCCCTGTCCTAGACTGATGCCATGAAGGCGATCCGCCAGAGCGCCGTCGGCGCGCTGCGGGCGGGCCTGATCCCGGTCGCGTGTCTCGCCGTCTCGCTGGCCTCGCCGGCCTGTGGAGACGGCTCGGGCATCCGGTCCCAGGAGGAGAGCCCCGCGGATGCAGCGACCCGCTCTGCGGCGCTCGAGAACTTCGTGGCGAGTGCGAGACGGCTGGTCCCGCGGCTGCTGCAGGAGGAGAACGTGGCCGGCGCGGCGCTCGGCCTGGTCGAGCGCCACGGACTCGTCTGGGCGGAGGGGTTCGGCTTCACCGACCGCACCCGCTCGCGGAGCGTGGACCCGGACACGCTGTTCTCGATCCAGTCGCTGACGAAGAGCGTCACCGCGACCGCGGTGATGAGCGCGGTCGAGGATGGAGTGCTCGATCTCGATCGACCGGTGTCGGCCTGGCTACCGGACCTGCGGATCCGGACCCGCTTCGACGGGGAGCCGACCGAGCAGATCACGCTCCGCCACCTCCTCTCCCACCGGGCCGGACTCACGCACGAAGCGCCGCTGGGAAACAGCTTCTCTGCAGACGCTCCGTCGTTCGAGGCGCACGTGGCCAGCATCGGGCAGACCTGGCTGCGCTATCGCGTGGGGGAGCGCTTCGCGTACTCGAATCTCGGCTTCGACCTGGCCGGTCGCATCCTGGAGCAAGCCTCGGACCGGCCCTTTGCCACGGTCGTGGCGGAGCGGGTTCTCGAACCGCTGGGAATGGAGCGCAGCCGCTTCGACGCGGAGGCCGTGCGCGGCGACGAGAACCGCGCCGTCGGAGAGCGGGACGGGGTCACGGCGATCCCGATCGAGATCCCGTCACGGGCCGCGCGGGGCCTGTACGCCTCCGTGCGCGACCTGGCGCGCTTCGTCGCCTTCCAGCTCGCGCGTGGACAGCCCCTGCTCTCGGACCGGACCTGGCGGGCGATGCATACGATTCCGATGCCGGTCTCCGACCACCAGCGATCGGGCTACGGACTCGGGGTGACGATCCACCGGCAGGGCGACGGCGCAATGGTGGCGGCAGGCCACGGGGGCGGGGGCTACGGGTTCCTGGCGAACGCGGCCTGGATGCCGGAGCTGGGCATCGGATACGTGGTCCTGCAGAACAGCGAGGGCTCGGATCGCCTCATCGGCGAGGTCGATCGCCTGTTCACCCGGGCCGCCCTGGAGGCGTCGGGAAGCCCGCTTCCGGGAGGGCCCCTGCCCTTCGAGTCCGACTCCTGCCTGGTTCGAGACGCGTCCGCGGAGTCGCGCTACCAGGGGGTCTACGTGGGGCGCGCCGAGCGGGTCCTGCTGGTGCGTCGTCACGGCGTGTTGGGCGTGGAAGACGCCGGATTTGCGCCGCTCTGCTTCCTGTCGGAGGAGTTCGCGGTGCGACGCGGAGAGGGGCCGGCGCGCCCGCTTCGATTCGAGTTCGATCCGGGCGGTCGGCCGACGCGACTGGTCGAGCTCGAGTCGGGCGCCTCCTTCGACTACAACGACGGCCCGGAGGATCCCGCCGGCGTGATGGATCCGCGCTGGGAGGCCTATCTCGGACGCTACGCCCATGCGTGGTACGGAGAGGCCACCGAGTACCTGGATCTCCGCGAGCTGAACGGCCACCTCTACTTCGACGGGCTGCGGCTCGTCTCCGAGGCGGAGCCGGGGCTGTTCTTCGCATCGAACGGCGAGGTCCTCGACCTGCGCGGCGAGCCACCGCGATGGCGCAGCGTCGCGATCCGGCGCGTCGGGCGGCCCCTGGCAGGGGCCGAGCGCCGGCGCGCCGTCGAACGCGCCCGCAGCTATGCGAAGCTGCTCGAGGCGCGCGATCTCGAAGCCTTTCTCGGCGCCTGCACCGGAAGCGCCCGGACCGAGCTCGAAGGACGGCTGGGAACCATCTGGGAGGCCCTCGTCGCGCGGCACGGCGCGCCCCGCGGCGAGCTCGAGCCCCACGCCAGCGCGCTCGGCCCCTCCACGCTCGTCATCCTCACCCAACGCCTCGCGACGGGGCTGCTGGACTTCCGGATCGTCATGGGCCCCGACGAACGCATCGAGGGTGTCGCCCTGGACCTGGACCCGCCGACCCGCTCCTGGTGGCGCCTCGCTCGCGCCCGGAGCTAGGAGATTCCCCCCCGCTGAGTCCTCAGCCTGTAAGCTCCCCGTGAAGTCGCGCCACCGGAGCCCGGGGCCAGGTGGAGCCGCGAGAGGGTGGAGCCGCGGGAAAGAGGCGAAGGGGAAGACGTATGACGGAAGCGGGTTCGAAGCAGGCACTCGAGATCCTGGCGAAGGCACCCACCTGGGCCAGCGCCGTCCGCTACCTGACCGAGCGCCATCCGGACCGGGTAGCGGTGCGATCGGTCGACGACGCGATCTCGCTCAGCTGGCGCGACGCCCTCGCCCGCGCCGACGCGATCGCGGGAGGCCTGGTGCGACGCGGGCTCCGGCGGGGCGACTCCCTCGCCCTCATGCTCTCGAACCGACCCGAGTTCCATCTCTGTGACATCGCGGCGAGCACGCTCGGCGCGACGCCCTTCTCGATCTACCAGACCCTTCCCGCGGAGCAGATCCAGTACGTCGTCTCCGACGCCGGTGCGCGCATCGCCATCCTCGAGTCGGCCTTTCTCGAGCCCTTCATGAAGGCGCGCGCCGACCTGCCGGAGCTCGAGCACGTGATCGTGGTCGACGGGAAGGGTGAGAACGGCACCCTGAGCCTCGACGAGCTCGCAGCCGACAGCGGGGACTTCGATGGGGAGGCGGCCGCCGCCGCCGTCGAGCCCGACGACCTCCTCACCCTCATCTACACCTCGGGCACCACGGGACCGCCGAAGGGCGTGCAGCTCTCGAACCGCAACCTGTTCGCCGTCGCGAGACAGATCTTCGAGGCTGCCGACCTGCCGCAGGAAGGCCGCGTGATCTCCTGGCTGCCCACGGCCCACATCGCCGAGCGCGCCCTCAACTACTACGTGCCGCTGCTGCTCGGTGGGACCGTGACCACCTGCCCGGATCCGCGTCAGATCGTCTCCTACCTCCCGAAGGTACGACCGACCTTCTTCTTCGCCGTTCCGCGCATCTGGGAGAAGCTCAAGGCCGGCATCGAGGCCCAGGTCGCGACACTGCCCGAGGACAAGCGCCGGAATACCGAGGACGCCTTTGCGGCCGCGATCCGGCGGCTTCGGCTCGAGCAGGCGGGCGAGCCGGTCCCCGCCGGGCTGGGGGAGCAGGTCGACCGCGCGGAACGGGAGATCTTCGCAGGGCTGCGGGCCCTGCTCGGGCTCGACCAGATCGCGGCCATCATCGTGGGCGCCGCCCCCACCCCGCTCGAGGTGCTCGAGTTCTTCCACGCCATCGGTCTGCCGCTGGCCGAGGGCTGGGGGATGTCCGAGACCTGTGCGACGGGCACGGTGAACCCGCAGGGAGCCATGAAGCTCGGCACGGTGGGCACGCCGCTGCCCGGCGTCGAGATCCGGCTGGCCGCGGACGGAGAGGTCCTGGTCCGCGGCGGAAACGTGATGGTCGGCTACCGCAATCTCCCCGAGAAGACGGCGGAGACCCTCGACGACGAGGGCTGGCTGGCGACGGGAGACATCGGCGAGCTCGACGCGGACGGATACCTTCGCATCATCGATCGCAAGAAGGAGATCCTCATCAACGCGGCCGGCAAGAACATGTCGCCCACCAACATCGAGAGCGCGCTCAAGGGTGCGTCGCCGATGATCGGTCAGGTCTGCGTGATCGGGGACGCGCGTCCCTACAACACGGCGCTGATCGTGCTGGACGCCGACTACGCTCCGGTCTGGGCCGCTCAGAACGGGCTCGCGGGGCGCTCCCTCGAAGAGCTGGCCGGCGAAGAGCAGGTCGCGGCAGCGGTGCAGTCCGGCGTCGACGCCGGAAACGCCCGGCTGGCCCGCGTTGAGCAGATCAAGAAGTGGACCCTGATCCCTGGAGACTGGCTGCCGGGCGGTGACGAGCTCACGCCGACGATGAAGCTCAAGCGCCGGCCGATCGCGGAGAAGTACCGCAACGCGATCGAGGCCATGTACGCGTAGAGATCGTCGAGGCGGACGTGTTCGAGCGCTACGCAGACTACGAGTACTGGCTCGCCTCGGGCCAGCTCGCCCTCGCCATGCTCGCCATGGGCGCGCTCCTCACGCCGCGCGATTTCGTCCGCGTGCTGCTCCAGCCCGGCGCCCTGTTGCTGGGGCTCGCCCTGCAGCTCTGCTTGGTCCCCCTCCTCGCCTGGGGGATCGGCAGGGCTCTGCCCCTCGAGGCGGGCGTTGCGGCCGGCCTGGTGCTGGTCGCCGCCGTGCCGGGTGGAACGATCTCGAACCTGATCACCTATCTGGGTCGGGGCAATCTCGCCCTCTCGATCTCCCTCACCTCCATCACCAGCGTCGCCTGCCTCGCCACCACGCCGCTCATCCTGCGCCTGTTCGTCGGCGCCCACCTCCCGGCGGAGTTCGAGATGCCGGTGGCGCGCGTGGCGCGCGAGATCGCCACGACGCTGCTCCTGCCCCTCTCGACCGGCATGCTGCTGGGCTGGCGCTTCCCCGACTGGCGCGAGGCGATCTCGCGTTGGGGCGTCCGCGCCAGCCTGACCCTCATCGGCGTGATGGTGGTCGGCGCGGCGGGCAGCGGGCGCCTCGACCCGAGCCTCTACGGCCCGCTGGGACCGGCTTCGACCCTGCTGCTGTGTTTCGGAATCCAGCAGATTGCCATGGGAGTGTGTCGCGCGGCGGGGTTGGCGGGGCCGGATCGTCTGGCCATCGGCGTCGAGGTGACGGTGCGCAACACCAACCTGGCCATCATGCTCAAGGCCTCGCTGTTTCCCGCGGTGGCCGGACGACTCGATCCGATCGGCGAC
>JAAUYK010081521.1_pt1 | contig 14797 bp, 12 predicted proteins | sample 7278021 | NCBI WGS metagenome assembly JAAUYK01 (sample SAMN14350223, study PRJNA611818) | marine sediment metagenome | isolation source: surface marine sediment (1.8m) | place: French Polynesia: Moorea | collected 2018-08
CCTGGAGCACCTGCGGCGCTTCCCCCACGCCTTTTCCGGCGGCCAGCGCCAGCGCATCTCGTTCGCCCGGGCTCTGGTCTGCCAGCCCAAGTTCCTGGTCGCCGACGAGAGCGTCGCGGCCCTCGACGTCTCGATCCAGGCCGACATCCTCAACCTGCTGAAGTCGCTGCAGGAAGAGATGGACATCACCTTCCTCTTCATCAGCCACGATCTCAGCGTGGTCGCCCACACCTGCGACCACGTGGCGGTGATGTATCTCGGGCGCCTGGTCGAGACCGCGCCGACCCGCGAGCTCTTCGCCGCGCCGCGCCACCCCTACACCAAGGCGCTGCTCTCGGCGATCCCATCGCTCGATCCGGATCACGGCGCCGAGGCCCAGAAGCTCGAGGGCGAGATCCCGAGCCCGGCCAACCCGCCGCCCGGCTGCAAGTTCCAGACCCGCTGTCCCCATGCGATCGACATCTGCCGTACCGCGGAGCCCAAGCTCGACCACTTCGGGCTCGAGCACGACGTCGCCTGCCACCGCTGGCAGGAGCTGGCGGACGAGCTGGAGCCGGCCGAGTAGCGCTCGGCTATCGATGTGGTTCCAGCATCCCGGACACACCGGATTGGTCCAGCAGGCTGATAGAGGACGCTTGGGCCCTTGACGACCATCATCCTTCGACAAAGGGCGAAGCCCGGCGCAGCGCGCGGATGAGGGTAAACGATTGAAATAGTTCGCCCTCACCCTGAGCTTGTCGAAGGGTGAGGGTGTCGGCTAAGCAGCATTTGAGCTCCAGGCCGGTTCAAGAAGGACAGGTGAGTCCATGGCAACCAAGGTGCCCGCCACGCCTGCGCAGAGCGAGGGCGAGTCCAACATCTCCGAGCGGCGCGACACCTGGTCGGCAAAGGCGGTCGGCCCGGCCTCTCAGCCACTGCTCGAAGAGGACGCCGAGCGCTTTCTGCACCAGTCGGTTTCCACGCCCTGCCTTTCGGTGATCCGCAAGGCCGAGGGCATTTGGATCGAGGACGCCGAGGGCCGGCGCTTCATGGACTTCCACGGCAACAGCGTGCACCACATCGGCTACGGCCATCCGCGCCTGCTCCAGGCGATCAAGGATCAGCTCGACGAGCTTCCCTTCGCGCCGCGCCGCTTCACCTGTGAACCGGCCGTCGCCCTGGCCCGCAAGCTGGCCGAGATTTCGCCCGGCGATCTCGGCAAAGTGCTCTTCGCCACCGGCGGTTCGGACGCCATCGAGATCGCCCTGAAGGTGGCGCGCGCGGCGACCGGACGCTTTAAGACCCTGTCGTTCTGGGATTCCTTCCACGGCGCTGGCTTCGGCAGCGCCTCGGTCGGCGGGGAACAGCTGTTCCGATCTCACCTCGCCGGGCCGCTGCTGCCGGGTACCGAGCATTTGGCGCCCTTCGCCTGCTACCGCTGCCCTTACGGCCATCCGGAGCGGGACGGTCAGCCGATCCTCGAGACCTGCAAGCTCGCCTGCGCTCAGATGGTCCGCTACGTATTGGAAAAGGAAGGTGACGTGGCGGCCGTGATCGCGGAACCGGCGCGGGCCGTGCCGACGCCGCCGCCGCCCGGCTTCTGGCAGGCCGTGCGCCAGGCCTGCGACGAGACCGGGACGCTCCTGATCTTCGACGAGATCCCCACGGGGCTGGGCAAGACAGGGCGCATGTTCGCCTGCGAACACGACGAGGTCTGCCCGGACATTCTGGTGCTCGGCAAGTCGCTCGGCGGTGGCGTCCTGCCGATCGCGGCTACGCTCTGCCGACCGGAGCTCGATGTCGCGGGCGCCTTCGCGCTCGGCCACTACACCCACGAAAAGAACCCGGTGACGACGCGGGCCGCCCTGACCACGATCGAGATCATCGAGGACGAGGGCCTGGTCGAGAGCGCCGCGGAACTCGGCGCGAAGGCCCTGGCCCGCCTGCAGGACATGAAGCAGCGTCACCGGCTGATCGGCGATGTGCGCGGACGCGGCCTGCTGCTCGGCGTCGAGCTGGTGCTGGACCGGGACGAAAAGACCCCGGCCCAGGACGCCGCCGAGGCGGTCTACTACCATGCCCTGGAACAGGGCCTCAGCTTCAAGATCACCATGGGCAACGTGCTCACGCTCTCGCCGCCGTTGACCATCACGGAACCCGAGTTGAACCGCGCCCTCGACATCGTCGAGGAGGGAGTCGCGGCAGTTGGTATCTAGACGGCGCGACTGCCTCAACCGAGCGGTGTGTGGTTGAAGCTCGGCATGGCGAGCACCTTCTCCGCGCCGCCCAGGGCCTCCAGCTTCGCCTTCTGCTCGGCGAAGGCCTGGGCGTTGACCGCCTCCGGGTCGAGCACGCCGTTCAGGCGGGCGAGGAGCGTCGCGCGCAGATCGGCGTAGCCCGGATCAGTGCCCAGGTCGTTGCGCTCGCCAGGGTCCTTGTCCAGGTCGAACAGCTGCGCCGGGTGGCCGCCGGCGTAGTGGACGTACTTCCAGGACCCCTGGCGCAACATGGTTAGGCCGGTCGGGCTGCCGCCGTCGTGGTACTCGCTGATCACCAGGCGCTCGGGCTCGGGCCGCGCCGCGAAGTCCTGGAGCGGCCTGGCCTCCCAGGGCTCGACCACCGCGCGGGGGCCCGGCGCAACGGCCTGCTCGACGGTCGCCGCCAGGTCGTTCAGGGAGACCGGCGTCGGGTTGATGCCGGCCGGAATGCCGGGCCCGGCCAGAAGCATCGGCACGGCCACCGACTCCTCGTACATCACCGACTTGGTCCAGAAGCCCTGCTCGCCCAGCATCTCGCCGTGATCGCTGGTGTAGACGATGGTGGTGCGCTCCGCCTGCCCCGAGTCGTCCAAGGCCGCCAGGACCTGGCGGATGTTGTCGTCGAGGAAGGAGCAGAGGCCGTAGTAGTTGCGTCGCGCCAGGATGCGGGCCTCGTCGTCCTCGAAGTAGTCGTCGTAGTCCCAGAAGCGGCGCATCTCGCGGAGCACGGGGTGCTCGACCGTGCCGTTGCGCGGCGGCGGCACGTCCAGACCGGCGTAGAGATCGAAGAACGCCTGCGGCGCGGTCAGGGGAAAGTGCGGGCTGACGAAGGAGACGAAGAGCGCCCAGGGCCCGTCCTCCGTCCCGCCCTCCTCGCGCAGCCAGGCGCAGGCCCGCTCAGTGATCCGCCGGTCGTAGCGGGTGTAGTCGCTCTCGCCGGGCCCCAGCTCCCGGGCCAGTTCCACGGCCTCCGGAAAGGGCGGCAGGGTGTCGCGTATCAGGCTCTGGGACCAGCCCCGGCCGTTATTGGCCAGGTACATGGGCAGCAGCTCCTCGCTGAAGCCGTTGTCGTCCTCACCGGAGCGGAAGTGCAGCTTGCCAATGGAGACCACGTGACGTCCGCGCTCCCTCAGCCGGTGCATCCAGCTCTCGTGCTGGCCGTGGTAGGGCTCGGCCGAGGACCAGCAGCGGTGCCGGAAGACCGGCAGGCCCGTGGCCAGGCTGGCGCGCGCCGGGATGCAGATCGGCGAGGGCGTATAGGCGCGGGTGAAGCGCTGGCCGCGCGCGGCCAGACGGTCGAGCGTCGGCGTTCTCACCAGGGGGTGGCCGTAGCAGCCCGCCGCCGAGCGGGCATGCTCGTCGGAAAGCAGGAAGAGAACGTTGGTCGCGGTCATGCCCCAGCCTATCCCGGTGCGAACTGCGCCTTCAACCAGGCGCAGAAAGTCAGGGCCGCCGTGTTCATACGGCTGTCGCGCGGCCCCAGGAGATAGTAGCCCTCGCGCGCCGGCACCTCGCCCTCGAACAGGCGGACCAGCGAACCGTCGGCCAAGGGCTCCTCGACCAGCAGATGGTGCGCCATGGCGACGCCAAGCCCGCGCTCGGCCAGGTTCAGGGTCAGCACGTAGGTGTTGCAGGCGTGGTTGCGCCGGCCACGCAGCGGCGCCACGCCCCGGCTCGCCAGCCAATGCTCCCAGTCGTAGAGCAGGCTGTTCAGGTGCAGCAGCGTCTCACCCGCCAGGTCCTCGGGCTTCGCGATACGCCGCGCCACGGCCGGGGCCGCCACGGGAAAAATCCTGGCCTGGGTCAGCAGATCGCCGGTGTCGCCGCGCCACTCTCCCCGGCCGAAGCGGACTTCCACGCTGCCGGGGCCGCCGGTGAAATCCGCTTCCCACATGGTGGTCGAGAGGTTGACCTCGATCTCCGGGTGGGCCGCGAGAAAAGCCGGCAGCCGCGGCGTCAGCCAGAGCACGGAGAAGGCATTGTTGGCTTTGATCTCGACCCTGTTCTCCGGGTTCGGCCCGAGGAAGCGCGCAGTGCCGCTGGCCAGGACCGAGAAGGCCTCGTGCACCGTCGGAAGATAGCCCAGGCCCGCCTCGGTCAGGACGAGGGAGCGCGCCCGGCGCAGGAACAGCGGTTGGCCGAGAAACTGCTCCAGGGCCTTGATCTGCTGGCTGACCGCCGACTGGGTCACACCGATCTCGGCCGCGGCGGCGGTAAAGCTGAGGTGCCGGGCCGCGGCCTCGAAGGAACGCAGCCATTGCAGCGGCGGCAGGGTTCCTTTCAGGCTTCTGCTCCCTCGAGAACCATTCAGAAGTGATACATAAGTAAGACTTATGACTTGGGTCAAGATTAGTCGTTTGCAGGCGGCGCGCGGCCGACGCTAGCTTCGTCACGAAACACCGATCCCTCTCGCGAGGTCGCCATGGCCCCTCCGAATGTCCAAGCCCTGCCGAGCCGCGGCGCAAAGCCGGATCCCGAGGCCCTGCGCCGGGACCTCGCGGCCGCCTTCCGCTGGGCGGCGCGCTTCGGCTACCACGAGGGCGTCGCCAACCACTTCAGCCTCGCGGTCGGCGAGGATGGCGGCCGGTTCCTGGTGAACCCCTACGGCCGGCACTTCTCGCGCCTCAAGGCGAGCGACCTCCTGCTGCTCGATGCCGAGACCTCGGCCGCCGCGACTTCAACCACCGAGGCCGCCGCCTTGCGGGTCGATCCCACGGCCTGGTGCATCCACGCGCCGATCCACCGCCTGGTGCCCCGGGCCCGCTGCATCCTCCACGTGCACACGAAGTACGCCACCGTCCTGACCTGCCTGAAGGACAGCAGCCTGCCGCCGATCGACCAGAACACCATGCGATTCTACGGCAAGGTCGCGATCGACGAGGACTTCGAGGGCATGGCGCTTACCGAAGCCGAGGGCGAACGCCTGGCCGGGCTGCTCGGCGACAAGCCGGTGATGCTGATGGGCAACCACGGCGTCATGGTGGCCGGCCCCACGGTCGCCCAGGCCTTCGACGACCTCTACTACTTCGAGCGTGCCTGCGAGACCCTGGTCACGGCCTACGCGACCGGTAAGGAGCTGCGCGTGGTGCCGGACCAGGTCGCGCGCCAGACCGTCGCCGACTGGGAGAGCTACCCTGACCTGTCGGACCGTCACTTCGCCGAACTGAAGGCCATCCTCGACGAGGAAGAGCCGGACTACCGGAACTAGATTGATGGTAAGGGCGTCCATAGTCGGCACCGTCACCCTTCGACAAGCTCAGGGTGAGGGTGAGGTGTTTCAGCAGAATTCCCTCATGCTGAGCCTGTCGAAGCATGACGGTGATCAAAGGGCTCGATAGGACCCGAGCATGACCGATACCCTCGCCACCACGCCCGAGTCCTCCGGCGTGGAGATCGACAAGAAGGCCCTGAAACAGCTGATGCGCCGCAGCGACCGGCCGGGGCTGATCCATCTCGGCCTCTGGATCCTACTGCTGGGCGCGAGCGGCGGCCTGCTCGCCGCCAGCCTCGGCACCTGGGCGGTGATCCCGGCGATGATCTTCCACGGAACGGTGCTGACCGTTCCGGCCTACGCCTTCTCCCACGAATGCGCCCATGGCACCGCCTTCCGTACGCGCCGGCTGAACGAGGCCGTGTTCTGGATCACCTCGCTGATCTACATCCAGCCGCCGACGTTCCGTCGCTTCGCCCACGCCCGGCACCACACCTATACCTGGATCCGCGCCAAGGACGCCCAGATGCCCTTCGAGACTCCGCTCACCATTAGAAGCTGGCTTCTGGAGCTCTCGGACCTGGACCAGTACCGCTACGACTTCGGCCACATGCTGCGCAATGCCGCCGGTCGCTTTTCGCCGGAGGTGATCGACTTCACGCCGGCAAGCGAGCTGCCCAAGCTGAAGCGGGAATCGCGGATCTTCCTCGCTGCCTACGGCCTCGGCGCGCTCGCCGCGGTGGCCACCGGCGCGCTCTGGCCGCTGATCTACATCGCGATCCCCCGCCTGGTCGGCGGCGTCGTGATGCAGCTCTACACCATCATCCAGCATGCCGAGCTGGCCGAGGACCAGGCGGACCTCACCAAGTCGACCCGCTCCTTCACGACCAACGCCTTCTCCCGCTTCCTCTACGCCAACATGTCCTATCACCTCGAGCACCACCTCTATCCCACCGTGCCGTTCCCCGCGCTGCCGCGGCTGAACGCGGCCCTCGCCGAGCAGTTGCCCGCGCCGAGCCGGGGCCTCTTCCGCACGAACCTCGAGGTCCTCCGCGCCGTCCTCAGGCGCAGCCTCGGGCGCGAGCGCCTGCCGGTGGCCGGCACATGAGCGGCGACTGGCACCCGGTCTGCGCGGCCGGCGAGATCGACGAGGAGGACGTCCTGGAGTTCAAGCAGGGCGCGCGCCGCTTCGCCGTCTACCGCCTGGCGGACGACCGCTACTACGCGACCGACGGGCTCTGCACCCATGAAAAGGTCCCGCTCAGCCGCGGCCTGGTGATCGACGACATCATCGAGTGCCCGATGCATCAGGGCCGCTTTCACATCCCCAGCGGCGCGGCCCGCGGCGCGCCGGCCTGCGTCGACCTCAAGACCTACCCGGTCAAGGTCGAAGGCGGGCAGGTCTACATTCAGATCTAGAAAGTGGTGGACCCGTGCATCCCGGAAAGCACAATTTCTTTCTTGTCATTGCCGGACCTGATCCGGCAATCCAGGGTCGGCAGGAAACTCTGGATGCCCGGATCAAGTCCAGGCATGACAAACTGCCAGTGACGCACCTGTCGGATCCGGAACCTCAATTGCCGTCGAACGCATGAACGCCCCCAACAAGCCCACCCCCGCGGCCCTCACTCTCGAGCAGGCGGCGGGCAAGACGCCGCCGGTCGTCCTGACCGATACCGAGGCCATGGTCGATCTGGCCAAGCTGCGCCGCTACCGCCTCGGCCGCCTGCGGGCGCAGCTGGCGGCGCAGGACATCGCCGCCTGCGTGCTCTTCTCGCCGCTCTCGATCCGCTATGCGACCGGCGTGCGCAACTGCGCCGTGTTCCAGACCCACATCCCCTCGGGCTACCTCTTCGTGCCGGCCGAGGGCCCCCTGGTGCTGTTCGATTCCGAGCCGGGCCGGCTGACCGCCGCGGGGCTCGGGACGGTCGACGAGATCCGCGACGACATCCTGCCGCTCTCCTTCATGTTCGCCGGGTCGCGCTACGGCGAGTGGGCCGGAAAATGGGCGGCCCAGATGGACGACCTCCTGCGCCGCCACGGCGGCGGCAACCGGCGACTCGCCGTCGAGCGCGCCGGCGCCGGCCCGACCCTGGCGCTCGAGGCGCTCGGCGTCGAGGTCAAGGACGGCTCCGACGTGATCGAGCCGGCCCGGGCGATCAAGTCGCCGGAGGAGATCCTCTGCATGAACCACGCGATCGCCGTGGCCGAGGACGGCATGGCCCGGATGCGCGCGGCGCTGAAGCCGGGGATCAGCGAGGTCGAGCTCTGGTCCCTGCTCTGGCAGGCCAACATCGCGGCCGGCGGCGACTGGATCGAGTGCCGCCTGCTGTCGTCCGGCGACCGCACCAACCCCTGGCAGCAGGAGGCCTCGAGCCGCCGGGTGCGGCCCGGCGAGCTGGTCTGCTTCGACACCGATATGATCGGGCCCTTCGGCTACGCCGCCGACATCTCGCGCGCCTACTTCTGCGGCCCCGGGAAACCCTCGGCGCTGCAGAAGGAGATCTACCGCCTGGCCCACGAGGAGGTGCACTACAACATCGAACTGATGCAGCCCGGCGCGAGCTTCCGCGAGATCGTCGAAAAGGCCTACGAACGGCCCGAGATCTATCGCGCCCAGCACTATCCCGTGCTGGCCCACGGCATCGGCATGAGCGACGAGTGGCCGGCGATCTTCTATCCCGAGGACGCGGCCTTCGCCTACGACGGCGTGCTGGAGCCCGGCATGACCATGTGCGTCGAGAGCTACATGGGTGCGGTCGGCGGCCCCGAGGGCGTCAAGCTGGAGCAGCAGGTCCTGGTGACCGAGTCCGGCCCCATCGTGCTCAGCAAGTTTCCGTTTGAGGAAGACCTTCTGGGATAGGGTGCGAACTCAGGCGTCGATCACTGGTCCAGCCGCGTCTGCGACGCCCCAGAGCGGGACTGGGCGTTAGAGTCGGAGACGGCGCCGCGCTCGAACAGGAGCGACAGGAGCCTCGGGATCTCCGAGCCCTCCCGGCACCATTCCCCGACATGCGCGATCCGGAACCCGGCCTCGAGACCTCTGGTCGCGTACTCGGACACGCTGTGGCGGTAGGCGCGAATCGGCACGCCGGCGTCGCTGCTCGGCTCCGAGTACTGCGCCTGGGCGCCCCGGAGCTGCCGATAGGGATGGATCTCGCACAACAGGAATCGGCCGGCGGGCCGTAGCACGCGGGCGGCCTCGCGGTAGACCGGACGCAGGTCTTCGATGTGCTCGAGGATCAAGTTGCAGGTCGCGAGATCGAACCGCGCCGTCTCAAGCGGCCAGGGCTGGAGGATGTCGTGCTGAATGAACCGGGCCGCGTCCGGGCCGAGCTTGGCTCTCGCCTGCTCCAGCATGGCGCCGGAGAAGTCGAGAGCCGTGACCCTGGCGAAGCGCTCGACGAGAAAGACCGTGTTCTTGCCGGTGCCGCAGCCGATCTCCAGCACGTCCTCCGCGCGCGAGTCACCCAGCAGACGTCGGACCACCAGGGCGTCCAGGTCCCGGGTGGCGTTTTCCACCTGGTCATAATGGGCGGCCCAGGCCTCGTAGCCCGCCTTGACCTCCAACAGGTCCTCGCCAGAGGTCATCACCTCCCCCAAATCACCCGCGCAGGACGCGCCGCGCCGCCCCCCTCTATCCTATCTCGTCACTTCTCCACGGTCTTGCGGTAGAGGTGCCAGGTGGCGTGGCCCAGGATCGGCATGATCACGATCAGGCCGAGCAGCAACGGCAGGGAGCCGATCACCAGTCCGGCCGCCACGACGAGGCCCCAGAGCGCGATGGGCACGGGGTTGGCGCGCGCGACGCGGAGCGATGTCCAGATCGCCGGGCCGAGGCCGACATCGCGGTCGAGCAGCAGCGGGAAGGACACTACGCTGGTCGCCAGCACGAGAAGCGCGAAGAGGAACCCCACCCCCATGCCGACGACGATCATGGTCCAGCCCGGACCCGTGGTGAAGACGTCGCCGAGGAAGACAGCGAGCGAGGCCGGCGGCTCGGGCCCCAGGGTCTCCAGATAGATCAGCTGCGCCATGCCCATCCAGCCGAGAAAGATCAGCATGAGGACGAGGCCCAGGATCAGGACCGCGCCGAAGGCCGGCGAACGGACGATGCCGAAGGCGTCGGCCCAGCTCGCCTCCAGTCCCTTCTCCCGGCGCCGGCTCATCTCGTAGAGCCCGACGGCCGCGACCGGGCCGAGCAAGGCGAAACCCGAGACGATCGGAAACAGCAGGGGCACCAGGTCGTAGTCGAACGCGAAGCGGGCCAGGACCAGGCCGCAGAGCGGATAGACGACGCAGAGGAAGACCACGTCGGTGCGGCAGGCCTTGAAGTCCTCGACTCCCTGCTCGAGAACGCCCCGGATATCGGAAACCTCGATCCGGCGGACCGCGGGCAGCTCGGCCCTCGTGTTCGCCTCGCTCCCGGCGAGGGAGCGAAAGACCTGCTCGATATGATGGGCCGCGTGGCGGAGCTGGTCCGCCCCCCACTCGGCGGGGTTCCTGATGGTGGCCATGGTCGTTCCTCCAGGTTTGAGGTTGGAACGGCCGCGGTCTCACCTCGCGTCAGCCTGCAGACAGGGACCTCGCGGGTGCCGCGGCCTGCCACGGCGAGTATCCTACCACGACGGGCAGGAGGCGTCTCCTCACAACCGGTGGATCCGCGCTTCGCGCGCGCGGCAGACGCGCTAGACGGCTTGGCGCGCGTCCTGCGCCGGCAAGGTGGTCGACGAGGTCCAGATCTTGACCGGCTCGGCGCGGTTGCGCAGGTCCTGAGGCGAGTCTTCCCGGAAATCCGCGAGCAAGGGCGCCGCGGCCTCCGCGTCCTGCTTCCGGGCGGCGGCGACCAGGTCGTTGCTCAGCACCGTGCAACAGCCGAGCCGCCGAGTCAGCGCCTCGAGCCGGCTCGCCACGTTGACCGCGTCGCCGAGCACCGCCAGCTCGAGCCGCCGCGCCGACCCGATGTCGCCCAGTACGACCTCGCCGAAGTGCAGGCCGAGCGAGACCGCGATCGGCGGGTCGCCGGCGCGCTCCCGCTCGGCGTTCCATGCCGGTATGTCGCGCTGGATCGCGCAGGCCGCGGCCAGCGCGTTGACCGCGTCGCGCGACCCCGCCTCGGGCGCGCCGAAGGTCGCCATGACGCCGTCGCCCAGGAACTTGTCGAGGGTGCCGCCGAACTCGAAGATGCAACGCTCGATACGCGCGTGGTAGGCGCGAAGGGTCTCGACCACCTTCTCCGGGGCCGTGGTCTCGGCGAAGCGCGTGAAGGCGACGATGTCGACGAAGAGGACGGCGACCGGCTGGGTACGCACCGCGCCCAGCGGCTTCTCCTGGCGCGCCAGGCGGTCGACCACGCTGGGCGGAAAGTAGCGGGCGAGGTTGGCCCGCTCGCGGGCCACCGAAATCTGGCGGATCACCAGGCGCCGCGAGCGCCAGACCACCAGGGCGAGCACCGCGGCGAACAACAGCATCACGATCACGTCCTGGATGCGCGCCTCGACATCGACGAAGCCCGGCTGGAGATAGAAGAGCAACAGCTCTTCCGTGCTCGCCTCGTCGAGACCGGGCATGTCCGCCCAGGTCAGGGTATCGGGGAGCGACACCGTCCAGAGCACCCCCAGCGACCAGAAGACGGCGCAGCAGAGCCCGGCCCAGGCCATCAGGCGCGGCGAGTAGCTGAGCGCGACCGGCGCCAGGAAGGCCATCATGTAGACGAAGTTGCCCAGGCGGAAGCGCATGGGCACCGGCCAGTTGCTGACGAAGGGGTTCGGTATCACCAGGGTGAAGGCGAGCAGCGCCGCGGCCAGCGCGATGAAGAGATAGGGCTGCCACGGCCGCGCGTAGCGGCTGATACTCAAGCGGTAGTCTGTATAGAAGATCAGCGCGAAGAGCGCGAGAATCACCTCGTAGAACCAGACCCGCTGCCAGCCGATCTGCACGAAAAGCCAGACCGCGATGACCGCGAGGCCCGCCAGGATGGTCCGGGTCGCGAGGCGGCGGCCGGCGATCGCCTCGGCTTCGAAAGCGCTCTTGTGCTGCTCCGCAACCGGCGCCTCGAAGCCTTCGGCCGGGTCCGCCGGGGCCTGTTGCGTATCCGCCATGGGCAGCCTCCTCCGCCTCGGGGTTATCCCCGCTAGAGATGGTGTCTTCGCCATCAACGGCCAACGGTTGAGGAGCCTCGGGCACGCGACCTGCCGACATTGTGATACGAGGCCCAAAGCGCTGCTCACGTCCCAACCTTCGCGCGGCGAAAGAAGCCTCGACGATGCGATTGCGTGTCACTTCGATGGAGTCTCCGGGCCGGGCCACGGCCGGGGTTGAATGGCCCCCACTTAACCGAAGTTTCGCAACTGATCCCTATGATAGAAGAGTCGCGCGCAGCGCGCGGGGCAATGAACAACCCTCTGGTGTAAGGCCCTATCGCAATGCATCTCGGAACCCTCCTCGCCGCGGAAAACCTGGTCCAACCCGAGCAGCTCGAGCAGGCGCTGGCCCGCCAGCGCGAGGCCGGCGGCGAGCTGGAGCAGCACCTCCTCGCGCTCGGCGCGGTCGACCCGGAGCAGCTCCGCGCGGTGCTCTCGAAGCGGCCGCAGCGGCCGAAGTCGATCGAGGAGACCGGGCTCGGCCTCAGCTTCCTTCTGGGTCTCGCGCTGAAGAGCATGCACCTCAACGGATTGGACTCGGCCGCCGCGCTGGTCGAGGAGCTCAAGCTGTCGCCGACCATCGTCCAGGGCCTCGTCGATCTCATGCGCGAGCGCCTGCTGATCGAACCCCTCGGTTCGGCGGCCAGCCCCGAGCGGCCGCTTGATGTGCACTTCGTCCTCAGCGACACCGGCCGGGCGCGGGCGGCCGAGGCGGTCGAGCAATCGGAGTACGTCGGGCCCGCGCCGGTGCCCCTGGCCGCTTTCGAGCAGCAGATCATGAAGCAGAGGCTGGCCGACGAGCGCATCGACCGCGAGGCGCTGACCGGGGGCCTGTCGGACCTGATGGTGTCACCAACGCTGGTCGACCGCGTTGGCACGGCTTTCAACGCGGGCCAGCCGATCCTGATGTACGGCCCGCCAGGCAACGGAAAATCGTCGGTCTCGCGCGCCGCCGCGCGCTGCTTCCGGCAACTGATCTACCTGCCGCGCTGCATCGAGGTCGACGGCCAGGTGATCAAGATCTTCGATCCGACGATCCACGAGGAGGTCTCGCTCGCGCCCGAGCAGAGCGCGGGGCCCTCCGTCGTGAAACACGGCGTCGACGATCCCCGCTGGGTCTGCTGCCGCCGACCGACGCTCTCGACCGGCGTCGAGCTGACCCTCGACATGCTCGACCTGAACTTCCATCCGCGCGCGCACTTCTACGACGCGCCGCTGCAGATGAAGGCTTCGGGCGGTGTGCTCTTCGTCGACGACTTCGGACGGCAGCTGCTCCGTCCGATCGACATCCTCAACCGGTGGATCGTTCCCCTGGAGCACGGCCGGGACTACCTGACGCTGGAGACCGGGCGGAAGTTCTCCTACGCCTTCGACGTGCTCTTGATCTTTTCGACCAATCTGCCGCTGAAGAGCGTCATGGAGGCCGACATCCTGCGGCGGATCCCCTACCGCATCGCGGTCGGGCCGCCGTCGCGCGAGGAGTTCGCCCACCTGCTCCAGCGCGAGTGCACGACGCGGCGGGTCGACCTTCCCGCCGACGTCCTGACCTATCTCATCGAGGACCTCTACGTCGCCAAGAAGCGGCCCTTCGCCCGCTACCATCCGCGCTTCATCGTCGAGCACGTGATCGCCAACGCGAAGTACAATAAGCATCCGCCGCGCCTCGGCCGGGAGATCCTGGCCGAAGCGATGGAGGACCTCTTCACCGAGGCCTGACTTCAGGGCGGCGCGCCCCTCGCCAGGGCGCCACCTTAAGCCTTCGCTCACAACACGGGGACGTGAACCGGCGTGATCGCACCGGGTCTGCCCCCTTCCGTAAACTCTCGCCGTCGGACCCATATGGAGTCGTGGCGAGCCATGAAGCGCCAGAAGAATCGAAAGCGGCAGTCCCGCAAGCCGGCGGCCGGGGCCGCGGCCCGGGTGGCGGCGCCATCGACCGCGCCGGAGCGTCCGGGCCGGCGGGACTTTCTCCGACGGGCCCGCAACGGCGCCCTCGTCGGGGCCGGCGTCCTGGGCGCCGGCTGGTACCTGGTCGAGGACGTCAACGCCCATCGCCGGGAGCACGATCTCGCGCGGATCGGCAACGGCATACCGGCGGTGGTGCAGATCCACGACCCCGAATGCCCCCGCTGCCGCGCCCTGCAGCGCGAGACGCGCCGCGCGCTGGAAGACTTCGAGCCGGGCGAGATCCAGTACCTGGTCGCCAACATCCGCACCGACGAGGGCCGGGCCCTGGCGGCCAAGCACGGCGTCGGCCACGTGACCCTCCTGCTGATGGATGGCGCGGGCAAGCGCAACCATACCCTGCGCGGCGCCAATACCAGCGAGTCCCTGAAACAGGCCTTCCGCCTGCACATCAACGCGCTCAACCGCGGCGCCCTCACCAACTAGCCGGGGCGCGGCCGGCGCCGCCCGTTCACAATCCTGTCATGACCCGGGCGCTGTTCGCCGACCAGGCGGCGCCTTCCCGGCGCTTTTGCGCGCCCTGATCGTCCCTAAGCTCACGCATTGTTGAGACGGCCTTACCGAAACTTTAGACGAACTTTAAGCGCAGCTTACAGAGCCCTTCCATCATCCCGCGCGGTCGAGACCGCCCGCGCCCCAGCGCGGGCCCAACCCAGGGAAAGGAAGTCAGCATGAGCAGAGTCTCCCGTTGGAGCCGGGTCGCCCTGGCCGCCGCCGGTCTAAGTCTCTTCGCCGGCGTGGCCATGGCCGATACCTTCAATGTCACGATCTATAATCTCACCAAGGGTCAGATCATCTCGCCGCCGGTCGTGGCGGCGCACGATCCGGCCGTCGCGATCTTCAGCGTCGGCGAGCCGGCCTCAGATGAACTGGCCGCCCTCGCCGAGGACGCCGATGCGATCGGGCTCGTCGCCCTGCTGACCTCGGTCGGGGCCAACGTCGAAGTCGGCGCGGGAGTCATTCTGCCGGGTGAAAGCGCCACGGTCCGGATCGAGGCATCCCGCGGCAACCGCGTGCTCTCGGCGGTCGGCATGCTGGTCACCACGAACGACGCCTTCTTCGGCCTGAACAGCCAGCCGCTGCGCGCCCGGACCCGCACCACCCGCGTAGCGGGCTACGACGCCGGCAGCGAAGACAACAACGAGGACTGCGACTTCATTCCGGGACCGCCCTGCGGCAACGCGGGCGTCCGCGATACCGACGGCGCCGAGGGCTTCGTCCACATTCACAACGGGGTCCAC
>JAAUYK010171189.1_pt1 | contig 14782 bp, 10 predicted proteins | sample 7278021 | NCBI WGS metagenome assembly JAAUYK01 (sample SAMN14350223, study PRJNA611818) | marine sediment metagenome | isolation source: surface marine sediment (1.8m) | place: French Polynesia: Moorea | collected 2018-08
GATGGTGAAAATCTCCTTGTCCGGATCTGGAGAGGGCCCGGGGTGGGTGACTGCCCCGGGCTACTCGACACGGGGGCACTCTACGTCCGGTAACGCCCGAAGTGTCAACTTTCCTTTGGGGATGCCCCTGCGCGGATCCAGCGCGGCCGCGATCTCTTCTTCGGCCCCGACGCCCAGTGCGGCCGCTGCCACAACGGCCCCGTGCTCGCCGACTCCGACGGCAGCCTGGGCACCCCGCAGATCAACTTCAACTTCGACACCGCCGTCGAAGACCTGGACGTGAACCTCGACGACGGCTGCGCCCGCGGCCCGGGCGACCCCACGGCGCCGCTGCCGATCGAGGGCGACGGCGCCCGTGCCTTCAACACCCCACCCATGGTGGGCGTGACGCTGACCGCCCCCTTCTTCCACGACAACTCCGTCGAGACGCTCCAGGAGGCCGTCGAGTTCTACGTGACCGACGCGTTCCTCAACTCGCCCGCGGGACAGGACATGCCCACGGAGATCGAGATGAGCTTCTTCGACATCCTCGACATCGTGGCTTTCCTCGAGGCCATCTCCGTCGACCCGCGCGACTGCGACGACGGCATCGACAACGATGGCGACGGGAACATCGACCTGGAGGATCCGCGGTGCGTGGCGGCCTACATGTTCCGAGAGGGGTGCGGGCTGGGGTTCGAGGCCGCTCTCATCGTTCCGCCCCTCGTGTGGCTTGGAGACAGGCGAAGGCGCCGCTCTCCGAAACAAGAGAACACCAACTGATTCGCAATCAGCAGGTCAGCGGTACGTGAAGCTCCCCAGCGCCAAGCGCAGTCGGGCCGGGTGTCGAGTACCCTCCGCCGTCTCCACGACACTGTGCGTACGGCGGTCCTAGGCTGATATCCTCCGGGTATTGGTCACAGCGCGACGTTCTCGGACCTAGACCTCGCAGGGGATATGCGGATGAATCAGCCTATTCGGAAGCGTCCGCTCGCGCTCCGCAAGGAGCCAAAGCAGGATCGCGCCGCGTTCACTGTCGACGCGATCCTCGAGGCGACGAGCCTGCTGCTCAAGCAGCACGGCTTCGACCGCCTGAACGTGAACGATGTCGCAGAACGGGCTGGCTTCAGCGTCGGCTCGCTCTACCAGTACTTCTCGAGCAAGGAGGCGCTCCTCGCCGAGCTTCGCCGTCGGCATCATAGATCGGTCGCGGAAGCGCTTCGCCGTGCGCTCCGGGCAGCGCCAGACGAGCCGTTCGAGTCGGGTCTGCGCACAGTCATCCGCGCGAACGTCCGCGTGCACGCGCTCGACCCGGAGCTCCACCATCTGCTCAACCAGCGCTACGGAGACGTCGGGTTCGAGATCGACGCCGACCAGCCCAGCACGGCGCTCGCAGCGGCCGTCGCGAAGGAGCTGGCCGCGGGTTTCGCCGAGTACTTCGATGTCTCGCGATCGCGAGCCATTGAGATGCTCCGCGTGCTCGCGACGATCGTCGAATCGATCACTCACGCGGCCGTTCTGGACGGCACCCTATCGCTGGACGAAGACGCACTGGTGGAAGAGATCGCAGCCGCCGCGCTCGGCTATCTCGATCGAGCCGCGTCGCCGAGTATCGGATCGAGCCAGGCCAGCACCGCCGGGATCTCGAGGGACCGCGCGAGGCAGTGACCGTCGTGGTCTCCGAAGAGCGCGAGGGTTCCGCGCCTCGAGGCCTGCGTCGCCATGACACTGTCCGAGACGGGCACGTACGGGTCCGCCTGGGTGTTGATCGTGAGCAGGGGCACTGGTGTGCGCACGGTCCCGCCGATCAGTCCCTGGTGTTTGAGCGAGATTCGACGCGCGCGTGAGCCGAGGTCCAGCAGCGAACCGGGCTGCGCCCGGACGCGATCGACGTACACCGGGAACTGGAAACTCGATTGCAGCGCCCGGAACTGCGGATCCGCCTTGATCCGGAGCTCGATCGCTGCGATCTCGAGCCGATTCAGGTCTCCCGCATCGTATGCCTCGATGGCCTTCGCATACGACGCGGCCTCCTCCGGACCGGCCACCTCGAACACGTGGAGCGCATGGAGGACCCCGCAGCCGTTCACCACCGCGGCGAGCTGATCACGCCGTTCGATCGCAACCTTCACCGCTGGAATACCGCCGAGGCTCTCGGACCAGACGGCGATCCGCTGCGGATCGAAACGCGGATCCCCGACGACGCGATCGAGCACGGCCTCGTGGTGAGCCTGCGCGTCTGCATCGACGATTCCGTCGTTGCCGGTCCCCGGCATGTCGAAGGCGATCATCGCGATGCCGCGGTCGTTCAACGCCTGAGCGAGCGGTCGGAACTCGATTCCGGGCACGTCCATCCCGCCCGTCTTGAGCACGACTGCGAAGGGACCGACTCCGGCCGGGAGATGGACGAACGCAGGGAACGAAACGTCGCCGAGCTGCATCTCCCAGATCTCGAGCGGGACGTCCGCATCGTCCCCGGCACGCGCGTAGCTCTCGTAGGCGCGGGCCAGTGCCGCACGGGCGTGGCGTCCCCGCAGATGGGGGTAGCCCGCGATCGCGAAGTACACCGCCGCGCGCCCGAACGCTTCGTCTGCGGCACGTCGATCGGCCACCCGTTCGTGCGCGACGCCCTCGGCAAAGGCGACCTCGCCCGAGGCCGCGAACTCGTACACCCAGTGGCCGGGCCGTTGGTGATGAGCGTGTCGGCGGCGCCCCTGCGTTCGCGCTCACCCGGGGCCGACTCGATACGCGCGAGCGTCGCGCGCAGAATCTCCGGATCGGCGCCTTCCCACGTCCACATGTCGAAGCGCACGTCGCGGTACCACCCCGCGTACTCGGGGTGCCGTGCCTCGGAAGCCACGAGCGAAGACATCGGCGACCCGGACGCCTCGGGCGACGGCTGCGGTGCATCGCACGAAACGATGTGAAGCGCGACAAGGACCGCGAGTGTCAGACGTCTACGAATCATGGGTCTCCCCGGTGCTCACCAAGGCAGACTACCAGCGCGGCGGCGCCGCTCGGCTCGCTTTCCCACGCGGACGGCGTGCGTTCAAGGTCTCGACCTACAACGGGTTTCCGGTCCGATGCCCGTCCGGCGAGCGGGCCGACTCAGCTTTCACCGGATGACAGGAGGGCGCAGGGCGCCGCGGGAGCTTCTGGGCACCTCGCGAGCCGCTGAGCGACGCTGTCGAAGGGTGTCCGCCCTCGGCTGCCCGCCCGGTATCCCCGGGCGCAGTAGGTTCGGGAGGAAGCGCGGGACCCTGCGGCAATAGAGATCTCAAGCGGATTCCTCCGCGGCCGGCCAGGTCCCCAGGGAGGAACGCGTGTCGGACGGGACCAGTCGCCTCACCTCGGCGATCAGCTGATCTCGGGTGAATGGCTTCTGGAGAAAACCACTCACGAGATCGGGCGAGATGTCGACGAGCACCATCCCTGCCGAGAACCCGCTGATGACCAATCGTGGGACCCCGGGGCGGTCGCGGCCAACGCTCCTCAGCAGGCGCTCGATGCCGGCGCCCGGCATCGTCGCGTCGACCACCACGAGGGAGAGATCGCTGGGAGCATGGACGAGGGCTTCGAGAGCCTCATGGCCGTTCGCAGCCTCGAGCACCGAGAAGCCCGCGGCCTCCAGGGCGCGCCGCAGGCTGCGCCGTATGGGCCGCTCGTCGTCGGCCACCAGAACGCACCCCCTGCCACGCCAGCCGTGATTCGCCTTGGCGGTCGCCACTGGCTCCGCCTCTCTCGCCTGGCTCGCGACGGGCAAGAACACCGTGAACCTGGAACCCTCTCCGAGTGTCGATTCGATCAGGAGAGCGGCCTTGTGCGCGCGCAAGATTCCTAGCGCTGCCGCTAGCCCGAGGCCCCGACCGGCGAATTTGGTCGTGTAGAAGGGCTCGAAGATTCGGGCCACCGCGAACTCGTCGATGCCGATACCATCGTCGAGGATCGTGAAGTACACCATGGGACCGGGCGGGCAGTCGCTCCCGACTACCGCTGACGCAAGCTCCCGTTCGCTCACCACGCAGACGCCGGTCTCGACCTCGACGCTGCCCTCGCCGTCATCGATCGCCTCCGCGGCGTTGGTAATCAGGTTCATCACGAGCTGTTGGATCTGCACCGGATCCCCATCCACGAGAGGGAGAGCCGGATCCAGTCGCATCTCGAAACGCGCGAGCCTGGACAGCACCGTGGCGAGCAGCTGTCTCACTTCCTCGACCGTGCGCGACAGATCGATTGGCTTCCTCTCCGAAGGCGCCTTGCCCGCGTATACGAGCAGCTTGTTCACCAGCTCGGCGCCACGATCTGCAGCGTGCATGACGCCTTCCACTTCCTCTCGAGCGGCGGAATCCTCCGGTAGCTCGCCCAACGCGAGCTCGCTGCCTCCGAGAATGGCGGCAAGGATGTTGTTGAAGTCGTGAGCGATTCCGCCGGCGAGGATGCCAAGGCTTTCGAGGCGCTGCGTCTGCTGCAACCGCATCTCGCTCACGTCCTCGAGGCGCAGCGAGATGGCCGCCGGGGCACCGCCATCGGTTCGGATCGGGAACGCAGAAACCTCGAGCCAACGGCGGGGCTCGCGACTCCAGCGGAACAGGGCGCGTTCCGGCGAAGCTGCGTCGTCTCTGCGGAGCCTGGTGATCCACGCGCCCGCTTTCTCGCTGGAGCTCTGGACTGATTGCAGGAACTTCCCCAGCAACCCGGCTGCATCGTGGGAGGGGACGGCCGCCTCGTTACCGAGCAGGTGCGAGGCCGCGGGATTCGTGTAGCGGATCTTCCCGCGGCGATCGACGAGGATGATGCCGTTCGGGTCGCGACGAAGAATCTCCGGGAGGGCGAACGGCAATAGCGAGAACAGCTGCGTTCGATGGATGGCCAGAAAGGTGATCATGCATGTGAGGCAGAGGCCCACGACCAGCGGGTCGCCAGGCAAAGTGAGAGGTGAGAACACGTAGACCCAGTGACTGCCGGCAGTGATGCCGAAGGCCGTGAACAGGACTCCAGCATTGATGCGGTCCGCGCGAACGCGCTCGCGTGCGATGAGGAATCCAAAGATCGCGATGGCGCCGATCATGAAGAGGTACCCAACCCCCATCACTCCCCACCACGCCCAATGGTACTCGTTTCGCCCGCCGATCACGGGCGTGAGGAACTGCCCGTGCCAAGGATTGGTGACCATTACCAGCCAGCCGACCGCCACGTAGAACGGAGGAGCTCGCCGGAGACGCTCGACGAATGTGAAGGTGTAGCCCCGCTCCCGAGCGTACTCGAGCGCGAAGAGCCAAGCGGCTACGGTGATGGGAATGCCACCGCTGTAGAGAACGGTGATTCCGAGGACTTCCACGTCCATGTCGCGAGCGGCGAACGTGATGGCATCGCCGATGACGTAGATCAGGGCGCAGACCAGTAGCGCCTGCAGGGCGAGCCACACTGTATTGGGCGGCCGGCGCCATGCGAGCGCGACCGCCAGGACCGCAAGCAAATACGCCGCGATCAGATCAATGAGCAGCCAAGTCTTCATTCGATAGCGACTCGCCACCGCCCGGCAGCCGGTTCCAAGCGGCCTGAGATGCAGCCAAGCCGCAATGTCAAGGCTGTGTCCACTTGATTTCCAGAAGGGGGTAATCGGTCGTGAGAAGGTCGAGTACGTGCTTGCGAAATGGGTGCCGTCTATACGTGGTGAGTGGGTCAGGCCTCTCTCGGCAATAGTCGCCATACGCCTTCACACAGCAGTCCGCTACCTCCGCAATGGCCACGCGCTTCCCCTTCCGCTCCCCTTCCGCCGGAGCGACCGATGCCGAAGTCGAGTCAATCGTATCGTGACCTACGATCGTGTGGCTAGCGAACCGTTCGCCGTCTATGCGGTTGATTTCCGAAGGCTTTTGAGCGGATCTCGAGGATCCACGGTGTATGGCGGCGTCCGCGCGTAGGAAGAAGAACGGGGGCATTCTACGTCCGGTAACGCCCGAAGTGTCAACTTCCCTTTGGGGATTCCCCTGCGCGGACGTGACGGCGCTGCGTGGCCGGGTCGGGGTGGGCGACGAGGTCTTGCTGATCGCTCGGCAGGGCGACGAGACGCTGACCGCCATACGTTGGCCGAGACGCTCGGGACCATCAACTACGAGGTGCTCACGGCGATCTCCGGGCGCGTGCCGCGGATCGCGTGGGGCCACGAGAGCTGAGATGACCCGCGGCATTGTCGTGGGCTCCGGAAGAACCATAGTCGCCACCGTCGTCGACTTGGCTTCGTGTATGATGGCGCGGTGAGCCGACCGCTATCGGCCGAAGCCGGAACGACCATGCGCCATGTGCTGCACGAGCTGCGCACGTCGCTCACGCAGATCGTCGGCTACAGCGAGATGCTCCAGGAGGAGGCTCGGGACCGCAGTCAAGACGAGCTGGTCCCGGACCTGGAGCAGATCCGGACCTCGGCGCGGCAGATGCTCGACCTCGTGGAGAGCGTCTTCCGACCCGACGGCGCGTCCGAGGGCGGAGGCGTGGGCAACGCCGACGCTTCGGGCCCCGGCGAGGCCGCCGGCCACGTGGCCCCGGCCGAGGCTGCCCCCGAGCCCGACAAGGTGTCGGGATCACTCCTCGTCGTCGACGACGAGGCGAAGAACCGGGAGGTCCTGGCGCGACGCCTCTCGAGGGTCGGCTACGAGGTGACGACGGCCGGCGACGGTCGCGAGGCGCTCGCGGCCATCGAGGCGGGCGGCTTCGAGCTCGTCCTCCTCGACGTGATCATGCCGGGAACGAGCGGGCTCGAGATCCTGGAGACGATCCGCCGGACGCGCTCGGCCTCGGAACTCCCCGTCGTGATGGCGACGGCCCTCGGCGCCAGCGAGGACACCGTCGCGGCCCTCCGACGGGGCGCGAACGACTATGTGACCAAGCCCTTCGACTTCCCCGTGCTCCTGGCGCGCGTCGCCACACAGCTCTCGCTCCGTCGCGCAGCGCAGGAGATCGCGGGTCTCGCTCGGCAGCTCGAGATCCGGAACGCCTTCATCCGCCGCACGTTCGGCCGGTACGTCTCCGACGAGGTGGTCTCGAGCCTCCTCGACGATCCGACCGGGCTGGAGCTCCGCGGGGAGAAGCGCCGCGTGAGCATCCTGATGAGCGACCTGCGCGGATTCTCGACGCTCACCGAGTGGTTGACGCCGACCGACGTGGTCTCGCTCCTGAACGGCTACCTGGGAACCATGGCGGACGTGATCCAGTCCCACGGCGGGACCATCGACGAGTTCCAGGGCGACGGCATCCTCGCCTTCTTCGGGGCGCCGCTCTCCCGAGACGACGACGCGGAGCGCGCCGTCGCGACGGCCGTGGCGATGCAGCTGGCCATGGAGGGCCTGAACGAACGCAACCGCGCGGTCGGCCTTCCCGAGGTTGGGATGGGGATCGGGATCGCCACGGGAGACGCCATCGTCGGCAACCTCGGCTCGGAGAAGCGCGCCAAGTACGGCGCGGTCGGGACCACGGTGAACCTCGCCGGCCGCATCGAGTCCTACACGCTCGGCGGCGAGGTACTGGTAGACGACGTGACGCGCGACGCGGTCGGCGACGCCCTACGCATCGACGGGACGCGGCAGGTGCATCCGAAGGGCTTCACCGCCCCCCTCCGGATCCACCGCGCCACGGCGCTCGGGGACGTCGAGGTCCCCGAGCGGGACGAGTCGCTGACGGAGCTGGTTGCACCGATTCCACTCCGCTACGCCCTGGTGCGCGGAAAGGAAGTCGGCGGGCACACGTTCACGGGCGCGTTCTCGGCGCTCTCGCGTACGGGAGCGCGTCTGCGCTCCGACGGGGCGATCCCGGACCTCGCGAACCTGCGCGTCGAGCTGCTCGACGCGCGCGGAGAGCCCCTGCCGGGCGCGTTCTACACGAAGGTCGTCGACGGGGAAGCAGGTCTCGTGCGTTTCACGACGCGGTCGCCGTCCCTGGAGACGGCGCTCGAGCGTGCCCTCGCCGGCTAGGCGCCCTCGGCGCCATCGCCGAGGAGTGCCTCCATCTTCCCGAGCAGGCGAGGCATGTCGTACGGCTTGGTGTCGAAGTCGTCGCAGCCCGCCTCGAGCGCCTTCTCGCGGTCGCCGCTCATGGCGTGCGCGGTGAGCGCGATGATCGGGATGCCACTCGTGTCTGTGCTTCCCTTCAGCTCGCGTGTTGCGTCCCAGCCGTGCATCACGGGCAGGCTCATGTCCATGAGGATGATGTCCGGCTGCTCCGCCCTCGCCGTGGCCACGCCTGCGGCCCCATCCCCGGCGACGCACACCTCGTAGCCCCGCTTGCTCAGGCGCCGCGCGAGCATCTTCCGATTCACCTCGTTGTCCTCGACCAGCAGCACCTTCGGCATTTGCCCCTTTCCTCCGTGGCGTCAAGAACCCCGCCCCTCGCGGCCGACGACGCCGAGGACCTGGTCGACGAGCTCTCGGGGGCTCCAAGAACGCTTCTCCACGACCCGCGCCACGCCGCCGTTCAGGCGGGCACGGTCCTCGGGCGTGAGGTCCTTGGCGCTCACGACGACGACGGGGATCTCGCGCCAGGCCTCCCGTTCGCGCAGCGTCTCGAGGAGCTCGAAGCCGTCCATCTCCGGCATCATCAGGTCGAGCAGGAGCAGGTCGGGTGTCGTCTCGTTCACGCGCGAGAGCGCGACGCGCCCGTTCTCCGCTTCCATCACGCTCCATCCGGCGCGCTCGAGGCCGCGGCGCAGCATCTGGCGGATCCTGGGGTCGTCGTCCACGACGAGCGCCGCGCGTCCCGGGCCGTCGCCGCCGTACTTCTCGAGGACGGCAGCCAGTCGCTTCGAATCGATCGGCTTGGTGAGGTACTCGGCGGCGCCGAGCGCGTGGCCCAGGTTCCGTTCCTCCGTGATCGAGACGACGACTACGGGAATGTCCGCCAGCTCGGGGTCTGCCTTGAGCTCGCCGAGCACGGCCCAGCCGTCCATCTCCGGCATCACCACGTCGAGCGTGATCACGTCGGGACGCCGCTCCCGGGCGAGCTCCATCGCCTGGCGACCGCCCGCGGCCGTGACGACGCGGACGCCCTGCGGCGCGAGGATGCGGCTGATCAGGTCCCGGGCCGCGGGGTCGTCGTCCACGATGAGCACGGTCTTCGCGCCCGGCTCGCCGCCCGCGTCTGTCGTGGCGGTGCCGTTGGGCCGGCGCTCGAGCTGCGTCTCGGCCGGAAGACGGACCGTGAACGTCGTCCCCTGGCCGAGTGCGCTCTCCACCTCGATCGAGCCGCCGAGCATCTCGCAGAACTGCTTCGTGATCGCGAGGCCGAGCCCCGTGCCGCCGTACTTGCGCGTGGTCGTGGCGTCGGCCTGCGCGAAGGCCTCGAAGACACGACTGGACTGCTCGTCGCTCATCCCGATCCCCGAGTCCGCCACGCGGAACTGGAGCCAGTCGCCCTTGTCCCTCGTCGCCCGCTCGGCCTCGAGCCGGATCTCGCCCTCCTCGGTGAACTTGGTGGCGTTGCTCAGCAGGTTGAGCAGGGTCTGGCGTAACTTGGTGACGTCCGTGCGCATGGCGCCCAGCCCGGCGAAGTCGCCCACGATCAGTCGGTTCGAATTCTGCTCCACCAGGGGCCGCACCGTGTCCGCCACGCCATTCACGAGCTCGCCGACGTCGCAGTGCTCGACGTAGACGTCCATCTTGCCGGCTTCGACCTTCGAGAGGTCGAGCACGCCGTTGATGAGCTCGAGGAGGTAGTTGCCGGAGCTCTGGATCTGCTCGAGATCCTCGCGGTGGTCCGCGAGCTCGTCGCCCACCTCTTCCGTGAGCATCTCGGCGTAGCCGATGATCGCGGTGAGCGGCGTGCGCAGCTCGTGGCTCATGTTCGCCAGGAACTGGCTCTTGGCCTGGTTCGCTTCCACGGCTGCCCCGCGCGCGGCCTCGGCCTCCTCGAAGAGGCGCGCATTGCGAATCGCCGTGGAGAGGAGGGTCACGTAGCGGCGGATCGTCTCGATCTCGGCCTCGTCGAGGTCGAAGGGCTGGCGGGTGTGCCCGAAATAGATGACCCCGATCGCCTCGCCTTCGATCTCCAGCGGGCAGATCAACAGCGCCTGTGGCGGGTTCGCCTCGTAGAACACCCGATCGCTCGGGCTCTGCGCCAGCTCGGGAGACATTCGCGGGACGTAGACGGGCTGGCGCCTTCGCACCGCGGCGACGAAGGCGTTCCCCTGCTCGTCGGCCGGAATCATCAGGCCGGCGATCTTCTCTCGGATGCCACCTTCGAAGCCCGCTCCCCGCATGTACTCGAGGACCAGGTGACTCCGCTCGGCGTCGAAGAGGCCGATCGCCAGCTGGTCGAAGTGGAAGATCTTCTGGAGGGCTTCCATCACGCGCGTGGCGACCCGGTCGAGGTCGAGCGTGGCATTCGTCGTCTGCACGATCTCGTGCATTTCCGACGTCTCGGCGAGCGCGGCCTTCGCCTCCTCGAAGAGCCGGGCGTTGCGGATCGCCGTCGCAAGGGGTCGGATGTAGCGCCGGATCCGTTCGACGTCGCTCGGCTCCAGCCCGATCGCCTCCCGGCTGTTGGCGAATATGATGAAGCCGATCGGCTCGCCCTCGACTTCCAGCGGGCAGATCAGGAACGACCGGGGTCGGCTGTTCTCGAAGACCACCCGGTCGCTGCGGCTCATGGCGGCCTCGGTCTCCGGCCCAACCTCTCCCACGGCGAAGGGTCGGTTGGTCCGTGCCACATGGGCGAGGGCGCTGCCCTCCTCGGACATCGGTACGCGCAGGCTGCTCACCGCCTCGACCCCTTCGGCGGTCCAGCCCTCGCCCCGTGGATAGTCGAGGTCCAGGAACTCCCGTCGCTCGTCGAGGAGACCGACGCCCGTGAGGTCCGACGGGAAGATCTTCTGGATGGCCCCGAGCGCGACGTCCACCACGCGCCCCACGTCGAGTGTGGCGTTCGCCGTCCGTGCGATCTCATCGATGTCCTCGACCTCCGCGAGCGCACGTTCGAGCTCCCGGCTTCGCTCCAGCGCCTCGGCTCGGGCGGCCCGCGCCTCGTCCAGGAGTCGGGCGTTGCGGATCGCGATCGAGAGGTGCGTGAGGTAGCGGCGGACCGTGCCGACGTCGCCGCGCTCGAGACCGATCGTTCCCTGGGAATTGGCGAACGCGATGACCCCGACCGTCTGGTCCTCGATCTCCAGGGGGCAGATCAGGAGGGAGTGCGCCTGGAAGGCGTCCTGGAGCCGGCGGTCGGACGCGCTCATCGCGGCCTCGATCTCCGGCGTGATCGACTTCAGCAGGAAGGGCTGGCCCGTCCGCGCGACGTGGGCGAACGCGCTGTCCTCCTCGCTCAGTCGGACCGAGAGCTGGCTCAGCGCCTCGACGGCTCCCGGTGGGAAGCCCGGGCCCACCGGATTGCGGAGGTCCAGCACCTCTCGACGCTCGTCGACGAGCCCGATCCCCATCATGTCGAACGAGAAGACCCGCTGAAGCGCCTCCATCACCGTCTCGGCGACACGGTCGATATCGAGCGTGGAGTTCGCCGTGCGTGCGATCTCGTGGAGGCTGGCGCTCTCGGCGAGGGCGTCCTCTGCCTCGCTCTTCCGCGCCGCGATCTCGGCCGTGCGCTCCTCGACCTTTTGCTCGAGCCCACGCTCCGACTCGATGAGCGCGCGGTTCGTGGCCTGGGTCTCGGTCAGGCTCTCGCGAAGCCGCGACCCCACGTGCCAGAGAGCGGCCAGCGACAGACCGACGACGATCAACGTCAGTGGAACGGCCAGGATCGCGAGCGCCCGCTCCGAGAGCGTCGAAGGCAGGAGTGGGCCGGCCGCCGCGATCGCCGCGCAGCTCACAGCCACCGCGGTGGCGCCGAGCGCCAGGCGCAGGAGCGCCCGGCGCGAAAGGTTTGGAAGCGCCACGATCACAGGCAGCAGGATCAACGCGATGGCCAACACGAGGGTGACCGACCCGCGCGTTGCGACGAGGAGGGCGAGGAGCCACGTGGTTGCGCAGGCGGTGGCGATCCCCCGGGTCACCCGGCCGCGCTGAGCCGCTCGGACACCGTAGAGAACGGTTGGCGCAAGTACGCCCAGCAGGCTGGCGCCGATGATCAGGGACGCCGGGCTGCGCAGCAGCGCGAAGAGGGCGAGGAAGAAGACGCCCAGGCCGACCATGGTGCGCAGCAGCCAGCGAAGCCAGTCGACAAGCGTCTGGGGGTCACCCGCGACCGGGCTGGCGTCCGGCCGTCTCGCGCTCTCTCCCGGGCTTTCGGACCCGGCCCCCGCCGCCATGAGCATCTCCCCTGGGTTCGAATCTATCACCAAAATCTACGTTCTTGTTAGACAATGCGCGGTGCGCGGGCACCAGGCGCCCCAGAGACAAAGAGCGTTCGCACCGCATGACGCCGAACACCGTCGACCCGTCGCTCACGGCCGCTTCCGAATCGGCCGAGACCGATCCGCAGCGCTTCGACGCCTGGCAGCGCGCGTTCGCCGTCAGTCGCCTGCGCATCGTCTCGCTGGTCGGGATTGTCGTCGTCGGGAGCTACGCGGTGGCCGACGGGCTCCAGCTCGGCTGGAGCTCGCCGGGCGTCCTCTATCGCATCCCCTCCGTACTGGCCCTGGTCGTCGTGCTCGTCCTGCTCGAACGGCGGCGGGAATGGACGCTGCGCCACGTGGACCTCGCCCTGGTGGTCGCGGCTTCCATCGTGGCGTGCGTGTCGATCGCGGCCGTGCCCATTCCCGCTGCCTTGGACCTCGAAGCCGCGCTGCTCGCGTTCAATCAGGGCCGCTGGGGCATCGCGCTCGTCCTCGTCGGGCTCGCCGTGATGCTGCCGGCGCGCCTGCGCGTCCATCTCACCGTCCAGCTCGTCGCCCTCGCTTTCTTCAGCATTCGCATGTGGGACGTCCACACCGTCGCCCACGGTGCGGGCGAGCTGATCGCGCACGCCATGGGCCTCGTGTGGGTGTCCTTCTTCGCCGACCTGTCGGTCGTCATGTTCACCCGGCTCCAGCGCTCCGAGTTCGTGGCGCGCGCCCAGCTGGAACGCGAGTCGGCGCAGCGGAAGGCGTACCTCGACGGGCTGGTGCGGATCGGTACCTCGGCGACCGCGACGGACCCGGACGAGCAGGCCCGGGCCGTGCTCGACGAACTGGTTCGGCTCCTCGGCGCCGACCGCTCACTCCTCCTCCTCGCCACCGGGAGCGGCAGCCTGACCTTTCGGGCCGGCCGCGATGCGGCGGGCGAGGACGTCTCCCCGGACGAGTCCACGGCGGCGCCCGACGCCGTCCGCGTCCCGCTGCGCATGCGGGACCACCGGGTCGGCGAGATCGTCCTGGAGCGGAGGCCGGGCGCGGACGCCCTGGCGCCGGCGGACCAGGACTTCCTGGACACCCTGGCGAGCCACGCCGCCATCGCCTTGGAGACGCTCCGGACGGCCGAGGAGCTGCGCGTCGCCCACCATGAGGCCCTCGACGCCTCGCGCGCCAAGGACACCTTCCTCCAGACGATGGGCCACGAGCTGCGCACACCGGTCACCACCATGCTCGGCTACACCGAGATGCTCGCCGAGGAGCTCGCGGAGGCGGGCGACGAGGAGCACGCGGCAGACGCGAAGAGCGCGCGCGACGCGGCGACGAACCTGCTGGCGATCGTCTCGGACGTCCTCGAGCTCACCCAGCTGGAGACCGAACGCCACGCGCTGAAGGTGAGCTCCTTCCCGGTGGCGGATCTCCTGAGCGATCTCGAGACCGGGATCCGACCGCTCGCCGAACGCCAGGAGAACGGGCTCACGGTGACGGTCGACGCGGCGGCGGGTGCCATGGTCTCCGATCGCGAGCGCGTCACCACCACCCTGCGCAAGCTCCTCGAGAACGCCTGCAAGTTCACGAAGGGCGGCATCATCACCTGCGAGGTGAGCCAACGGGACGACGCGGTCCAGTTCCGAGTGAGCGACACGGGCATCGGGATGACCGAGGACGAGCTCGCCCACTGTTTCGACCCCTTCTACCAGGCCGACCCGTCCGCCACCCGCGCCTATGGCGGCGCCGGGCTCGGCCTCACCACCGTACGGCGGCTGGTCGAGACGCTCCGCGGGGAGATCACGGCGCGCAGCGAGCCCGACCGCGGCTCTACGTTCGTCGTGACGCTCCCTGCGGTCGTCGATCGCCAGCGCTCGACGAAGCGCTAGGGGATCTCGCCGAGGGCCGCCGCGATGCGCCGGGCGTTCTCCGCGAGCCGGGCCGGGTCCCCCTGGCGGCGCCCGTGGAAGGCGATCGGTTCGCCGTGGTTCCGGGGGATCAGGTGCATGTGGTAGTGGAACACCGTCTGGCCGGCGGCGGCCCCGTTGAGCTGATGGACACCGATGCCGTCCGGCGCGAGCGCCCGTTTCAGCGCGAGCGCCAGCCGTCGCGAGGCGCGCATCACGGCGTCGAGCGCGACGGGATCCGTCTCGAGCAGGGTCTCGGAGTGCGCCTTGGGGACGATCAGGAGGTACCCGTCCCCGACCGGCGCATGTCCATGAACGAGACGACGAGCTCTTCTTCGTGGACCCGGTGGCACGGGGCTTCGCCGGCGACGATCGCGCAGAAGATGCAGACGGGGTCGCTCACACGTAGCGCAGCCAGCGCTCGTACTTGCGCTCGCGCCCGGCCACCACGTCGAAGAACGCGTCCTGCAGCGTCTTCGTGACGGGGCCGCGGCGCCCGGCGCCCACCTGGCGGTGGTCCACCTCGCGGACGGGCGTCACCTCGGCGGCGGTGCGCGTAGGGAGAAGAGTGCGACCAGGCTCTGCTGGTCGATTGGGATTGGAGGATTTGCGATGACTCCATGAAACTTCGATTCGTCGTCCA
>JAAUYK010108790.1_pt1 | contig 14777 bp, 14 predicted proteins | sample 7278021 | NCBI WGS metagenome assembly JAAUYK01 (sample SAMN14350223, study PRJNA611818) | marine sediment metagenome | isolation source: surface marine sediment (1.8m) | place: French Polynesia: Moorea | collected 2018-08
ATCGTCGGCATCATCGGGCCGAACGGCGCCGGCAAGACCACGCTGTTCCGCATGATCGTGGATCAGGAGCAGCCCGACGACGGCGCGCTCAAGATCGGCGACTCCGTGGTCCTTGGCTACGTCGACCAGTCGCGCGACGAACTGGCCGCCGACAAGACCGTGTGGGAGGACATCTCCGGTGGCAACGACACCATCGAGCTGGGCAAGAAGACTGTGCAGTCGCGCGCCTACGTCGCGGCCTTCAACTTCCGCGGCCCGGACCAGCAGAAGAAGGTCGGCCAGCTCTCGGGCGGCGAGCGCAACCGGGTGCACCTGGCCAAGATGCTCAAGTCCGGCGCCAACGTGCTGCTGCTCGACGAGCCGACCAACGACCTCGACGTCGACACCTTGCGGTCGCTGGAGGACGCCCTGCTCAATTTCGGCGGCTGTGTCCTGATCACCAGCCACGACCGCTGGTTCCTCGACCGCCTGGCAACCCACATCCTGGCCTTCGAGGGCGACAGCCAGGTGGTCTGGTTCGAGGGCAACTACGACGACTACGAGGCCGACAAGAAGCGCCGCCTCGGCGCCGAGGCCGAACGGCCGCACCGCATCAAGTACAAGCCGCTGACGCGGTAGCCGCCCGCCCAGCCGGATCCGCGCTTACAGGCGCATCCTTTCGCCCTTCGGGTCGTAGGGGCTGTCCGGGATGATCTGGACGCCGCGCTCGACGCCGACGATGTGCGCCGTCAGCCCCGAGTCGGCCTCGGAGTGCTCCACGTCGACCAGCGCCATGGCGAGGCTCTTGCCCAGGTGGTGGCCGTAGCCGCCAGAGGTGATGTAGCCGACCCGCTTGCCGCCGCGCCAGACCGGCTCGTAGCCCGAGGCGTCGGCGTCCTTGGCGTCGACTTCGAGCGTGACCAGCTTCTGCGGCGCGGTGTTCTGCTCCTTCTCCTTCTGGGCCGCCGCCTTGCCGACGAAGTCCGACTTGGCGAAGTCGATCCAGCGGTCCATGCGGGTCATGCCGGGGGTGTAGGCCTGCATGAACTCGGCGTTCCAGATGCCGAAGCTCTTCTCCAGGCGCAGGGAGTTCATGGCGTAGAAGCCGAACTCGCGCAGGCCGTGGTCCTTGCCGGCCTCCAGCAGGATGTTGCGCAGGGTGATGTGCTCCACCGGCGAGCAGTTGATCTCGTAGCCAAGCTCGCCGCAGACCGAGAGCCGACCGACCCGGGCCCGGATCAGGCCGATGTCGATCTGGCGGCAGGCCAGGAAGGGCATGGCCTCGGGGCCGATGTCCTGATGGGTCAGCGGCTGCAGGACGTCGCGCGCCTTGGGCCCGGTCAGGCCGAAGCCGACCACGCCGTCGGAGATGTCGCGCACCTGGACGCCGTCCTCGAGGTGGTCGTGGAACCAGCGCATGTGCCACTCGCGCAGGTAATAGCTGCCCATGATCCACCAGGTACCGTCGCCCCAGTTGAACAGGGTCAGGTCGCCCTTGAGCCGGCCGCTCGGCGCCAGCATCACCGCCAGGCGTGCCCGCCCGGCCTTGGGCAGGCGTGTCGCCATGAGCCGCTCGAGCCAGGCCTCCGCGTTGGGGCCGGTCACCTCGTAGCGCGAGAAGCCGGAGATATCGACCATGCCGACCCCCTCGCGCACCGCCGCGCATTCCTCGGCGACCAGCGGGAAGGCGTTGGACCGCTTTAGCGTCGGCGTCTCGCAGAAGCCCTCGGGCGCGAAGACCAGCGGCACCTCGAGTCCCCAGCTGACGCCCCACAGGGCGCCGCTGCGGTCCATTCCCTCGAAGGCCGGCGTTTTCCTCAGCGGCCTGCCGGCCGGCAGCTGCTCGTTCGGATAGGTCATGACGAAGCGGCGCGAGTAGAACTGGCCAGTGGTCTGCTTGATGTACTCGCGGTTCGAGGCGAAGTCGCCGTAGCGCGCGATGTCCATGGGCCAAGCGTCGGCCTCGGTCTCGCCGTGGATCATCCATTCGGCCAGGGTCTTGCCGACGCCGCCGCCCTGCAGGAAGCCCGCCATGACGCCGCAGGCGAGCCAGTAGTTCCTGACCCCGCGCACCGGCCCGACCAGGGGGTTGCCGTCGGGCGAGAAGGTGAAGGCACCGTTGACCCAGTTGCGCACGCCGACCCGCTCGAGCACGGGATAGCGCTCGTAGGCCATGGTCAGCTCGTTCTCGATGCGGTCGATGTCCTCCTGCAGCAGCTCGATGCCGTAGTCCCAGGGGGCGCCGTCGATCTGCCAGTGCTGGTGGTTGATCTCGTAGATGCCGATCAAGACGCCGTTCTGGTCCTGGCGCATGTAGGTGAAGCCTTCCAGGTCCACCGTCATCGGCACCTCGAAATCGAGCGCGGCGACCTCCGGGATCTGCTCGGTGACGAAGTAGTGGTGCGCCAGCGGCGATACCGGCAGCTCCAGCCCGGCCATGCGGCCGACCTGCTTGGCCCAGAGTCCGCCGGCGTTGACCACGTGCTCGGCGTGGACCGTGCCCTTCTCGGTGACCACGTCCCAGGTGCCGTCAGGCCGCTGGTTCAGTTCCTCGACCTTGTTGTGCTCGATCACCTCGGCGCCGCGCATCTTGGCCGCGCGGGCGTAGGCCTGGACCGTGCCGGTGGTGTCGACGTAGCCCTCGCGGTCCGCCCAGAGGCCGCCGATCACGCCCTCGGTGTTCATGATCGGGCAGCGTTCCTTGATCTCATCGGGCGTCATCAGGTGGCAGTCCTCGATGCCGATGGTCTGGAAGATCCGGTAGGCCGACTGCAGCCACTCCCAGCGCGCCGGCGCCGAGGCGACCGTGATGCCGCCGGTCATGTGGAGGCCGATATCCTGACCCGACTCCTTCTCGATCTCGGCCAGAAGATCGATCGTGTAGGCCTGCAGGGCCGCCATGTTGGGATCGGCGTTGAGCGCGTGGACGCCGCCGGCCGCATGCCAGGACGAGCCGGCCGTCAGCACCGAGCGCTCGATCAGTGCGACGTCCTGCCAGCCGAACTTGGCCAGATGATAGAGCACGGAGGCGCCGACGACGCCGCCGCCGATTACGACCACGCGGTATTGAGACTTCATTTGTTCCTCCCGTATCCGGCCGGTCCCGGCGACCCGGCCTCTGGCCCAGCGGCGGCTATCTTGCCTCCGCTTTCGGCGTCTTCCAAGGCGCGCCGTGCACCGGCGCCGTAACGCGTGCGGCAGCGGCCCCGTGCCGCCGGTGCGAGCCCTCGGCCGGGTTTCGATGCCTAATTGCACGTCAGGACAGTGTGCGCCGCACAATTATTGAGCAGGTGCGGTTGCGCGCCGCGCACCGTGAAAACCACGGCTCTCAGGGAATTTTCCCCGCGTGACAGCGGCTTGCCGGTTCCGAGCCGGCCGGGAGCGCGCTTGGCATGCGTTTTGCGATGCAACATGGCAACGACAATTACGCGCTTTGGAGGCCTTAGATGCAGCTTCTTGGAACTTCTGCCCGCGGTGCGCGATCGCTCGCGCTCGGCGCCGCATTGGCGTTCTCCGCCTTCTCGCTTCCCGCTAAAGCCGAGGAGACGATCAAAGTCGGGATCTTGCATTCCCTCTCCGGGACCATGGCGATCTCCGAGACCACGCTGAAAGACGTGATGCTGATGCTGATCGAGGAGCAGAACGCCAAGGGCGGTCTGCTCGGCAAGAAGCTGGAGCCGGTGGTCGTCGATCCGGCGTCGAACTGGCCGCTCTTCGCCGAGAAGGCGCGCGAGCTGATCTCTCAGGAGAAGGTCGCCGCCGTATTCGGCTGCTGGACCAGCGTGTCGCGCAAGTCGGTCCTGCCGGTCTTCGAGGAGCTGAACGGCCTCATGTTCTATCCGGTGCAGTACGAGGGCGAGGAGAGCTCCAAGAACGTCTTCTACACCGGCGCCGCGCCCAATCAGCAGGCGATCCCCGCGGTCGACTACCTGATGGAGGAGGAAGAGGTCGAGCGCTGGGTCCTGGCCGGCACCGACTACGTCTACCCGCGCACGACCAACAAGATCCTCGAGGCCTACCTCAAGGCCAAGGGGGTGGCCGAGGAAGACATCCTGATCAACTACACGCCCTTCGGCCACGCCGACTGGCAGACCATCGTTTCGGAGATCAAGGACTTCGGCTCGGCGGGCAAGAAGACCGCCGTGGTCTCGACCATCAACGGCGACGCCAACGTGCCGTTCTACAAGGAGCTGGCCAACCAGGGCATCAAGGCCGAGGACATCCCGGTTGTCGCCTTCTCGGTCGGCGAGGAGGAGCTGGCCGGCATCGACACTCTGCCGCTGGTCGGGCACTTGGCCGCCTGGAACTATTTCCAGAGCGTCGACGCGCCGATCAACGAGGACTTTGTCGCCAAGTGGAAGGCCTTCATCAAGGACGACAAGCGCGTCACCAACGACCCCATGGAGGCCCACTATCTCGGCTTCAACATGTGGGTGAAGGCGGTCGAGAAGGCCGGTACGACCGATCCCGACGCGGTCGGCGAGGCGATCATCGGCGTCGCGGTGCCGAACCTGACCGGCGGCTACGCCACCATGATGCCGAACCATCACATCACCAAGCCGGTACTGATCGGTGAGATCCAGAAGGACGGCCAGTTCGACGTGGTCTGGGAGACGACCGGAACTGCGGTCGGCGACGCGTGGTCGGACTACCTGCCCGGGTCGAAGGACCTGATCTCCGATTGGCGCAAGCCCATGTCCTGCGGCAACTTCAATGTCGCGACAGGCAAGTGCGGTGGCGAATCGGGGTAGCTGGCTAGGCCCCTGAGAGGCCCCGGCGGTTGGTTCTCCGGCCGCCGGGGCTTCAACCGCTTACTCCAGCCCCGCTTGGAGATGCCATGCTGCGACCCCTGCTGCTCTCGCTCGCGCTGCTGTTCTGCTGCGTCGCGCCCGCCGCGGCCGACGACGCGAAGCTGATCGGCGCGCTCGACGCCAAGAGCTACAACAAGAAGGCCAAGGCGGTGGAGGCCCTGGCGGCGAGCGGCGCGCCGCGCGCCGCGCCGGTACTCGAGGCACTGGGCGATGGTCTCCTGTTCCGCCGCAAGGCGGACAAGCGCCTGGTGATCGGTCGCGAGGCGGCCGGCAGCTACGCCCTGGAAGACGCGGTGACCGGCGATCCCCTGGGCGAGGCGGCCGCCGGCGCGCTCAAGAAGGTCAAGGTCAACAACAAGGTGCGTCGGGCGATCCGCGCCGCGCTCGGCGCGCTTACGCTGCTTAGTCCGGACCCCGCGGTGCGCCTCTCCGCCGCCGACGCGGTGTTCAAGAGCGCGGACCCCGGGGCGCTGGACTCGCTGAACGAGGCGATCGCCCGCGAATCTCTGCCCAAGCTGAAGCAACGCCTGGCCGAGGCGCGCGCCGCCATCGTGCTGAACGGCGATTTCGCCGAGCCGGAGAAGCTGGCCGCCGTCGAGACGGTGCAGCGGCGCGGCGACCGCGCGGCGCTCTCGCTCCTGGCCGCCGTTGGCGGCGCCAAGGGGCCGGTCGCCGAGGCGGCCGCGGCGGCGGCCGCGCTGATCGAGCGCGAGCGCGAGCTCTGGGGCGCCGTGCAGAACCTGATCTACGGCCTCAGCCTCGGCTCGGTGCTGCTGCTGGCGGCGATCGGGCTGGCGATCACCTTCGGGGTCATGGGGGTGATCAACATGGCCCACGGCGAGATGGTCATGATTGGCGCCTACGTGACCTTCGTCGTGCAGGAGACGATCCGCACGGCCGCGCCCGAGCTGTTCGGCGCCTCGCTGTTCATCGCCATGCCGCTCGCCTTCCTCACCGCCGGCGCCATCGGCGTCGGGATCGAGCGGGGCATCATCCGCTACCTCTATGGCCGCCCGCTGGAAACCCTGCTGGCCACCTGGGGCCTGTCGCTGGTGCTGCAGCAGGCCGTGCGCTCGATCTTCGGGCCGACCAACCGCGAGGTCGGCACGCCCGAGTGGATGACCGGCGCCGTGGAGCTGGGTCCCCTTGCGCTGACCTACAACCGCCTGGCGATCATCGTCTTCGCGCTGGTGGTCTTCGCGCTCCTGCTGGTGCTGCTGCGCCGCACCGCCTTCGGGCTGCACATGCGCGCGGTCACCCAGAACCGCGAGATGGCCGGCGCCATGGGAATCCGCACCGGGCGCATCGACGCGCTCACCTTCGGCCTCGGCTCCGGCATCGCGGGGCTGGCCGGCGTGGCGATCAGCCAAATCGACAACGTCAGCCCCAACCTCGGCCAGGGCTACATCATCGACAGCTTCATGGTCGTGGTGTTCGGCGGCGTCGGCAATCTCTGGGGCACGCTCCTCGGCGCGCTCAGCCTGGGCGTCGCCAACAAGTTCCTCGAGCCCTACGCCGGCGCCGTGCTGGGCAAGATCCTGGTGCTGGTCTTCATCATCCTGTTCATCCAGAAGCGGCCGCGCGGACTCTTCGCGCTCAAGGGCCGGGCGGTGGAGACGTGACCGCGCCCGGCGACCGCCTCGGCGCGCTCAGGGACCGCCGCTCGTCGATCTTTCTCGGACTGCTGCTCGCCACCGCGGTCCTGGTGCCGCTCGGCAACCTGGCCCTGCCGGCCGACCACCCGCTGCACCTCTCGGCCTTCACCGTCACCCTGCTCGGCAAGTATCTCTGCTACGCGCTGCTCGCCCTCTCGGTCGACCTGATCTGGGGCTACTGCGGCATCCTCTCGCTCGGCCACGGCGCGTTCTTCGCGCTCGGCGGCTACGCCATGGGCATGTACCTCATGCGCCAGATCGGCACCCGCGGGGTCTACAGCCATCCCGAGCTGCCCGACTTCATGGTCTTCCTCAACTGGCCTGAGCTACCCTGGTACTGGTACGGCTTCGACTCCTTCCTTTTCGCCCTGCTCATGGTCGTGCTGGTACCCGGCGCGCTGGCCTTCGCGTTCGGCTGGTTCGCGTTCCGGAGCCGGGTCACCGGCGTCTACCTCTCGATCATCACCCAGGCGATGACCTTCGCGCTCATGCTCGCCTTCTTCCGCAACGACATGGGTTTCGGCGGCAACAACGGGCTGACAGACTTCAAGGACATCCTCGGCTTCGACCTGCAGGCGGACGGCACGCGCGCCGCGCTCTTCGTCGCCTCGGCGCTGGCGCTCGCCCTGGGCTACGTCCTCTGCCGCCTCTTGACGACCTCGCGCTTCGGCAAGGTCCTGGTCGCGGTCCGCGACGCCGAGAGCCGGGTGCGCTTCCTGGGCTACCGGGTCGAGTCCTACAAGCTCTTCGCCTTTACGCTCTCGGCCTGCCTGGCCGGTGTCGCCGGGGCGCTCTACGTGCCCCAGGTCGGGATCATCAATCCCAGCGAGTTCGCGCCGGCCAACTCGATCGAGGTCGTCGTCTGGGTCGCGGTCGGCGGCCGCGGCACCCTGGTCGGGCCGGTGATCGGCGCCCTGCTGGTCAACTTCGCCAAGACCTGGTTCACCGGGGCGCTGCCGGAAGTCTGGCTCTTCGCGCTCGGCGCGATCTTCATCGGCGTCACCCTTTTCCTGCCCAAGGGCGTGGTCGGCCTGTTCAGCCAGATCAGCAGGCGCCTCGCCGAACGCCGGCGCGCCGCCGGGAGGCTCGCGCCGGAACCCGAGGCGGCGGAGTAGGGGCCATGACGCTCGCGGTCAGCGATTCGATCCTCTACCTCGACGGCGTCACCGCCAGCTTCGACGGCTTCAAGGCGCTGAACGGGCTCTCGCTGGTAATCGAGCCGGGCGAGATGCGGGCGATCATCGGCCCCAACGGCGCTGGCAAGACCACCATGATGGACGTAATCACCGGCAAGACCCGGCCCGACGAGGGCGCGGTGCTGTTCGACGGGGCCGTCGACCTGACCGGGCTCGACGAGGCGGCGATCGCCGAGCTCGGCATCGGCCGTAAGTTCCAGAAGCCGACGGTGTTCGACGGCCACACGGTGGCCGACAACATCGAGCTGGCCCTGGCCGGCGACCGGCGGGTCGGCGCCAGCCTGTTCTGGCGCCGGGACGCGGCGATCGGCGCACGATGCGAGGCGATCCTCGAGCGGATCAAGCTGACCGCGCAGCGCGACAGCCTGGCCGCGACCCTGTCCCACGGCCAGAAGCAGTGGCTCGAGATCGGCATGCTGCTGGCGCAGAACCCCAAGCTGCTGCTGGTCGACGAGCCGGCCGCCGGCATGACCGACGCCGAGACCGCCGAGACCGCGGCGCTGCTGAAGGATATCGCCGTCGACCACTCGGTGGTCGTGGTCGAGCACGACATGGCCTTTGTCCGCGACCTCGGCGTCAGGGTCACCGTGCTCCACGAGGGTTCGGTCCTGGCCGAGGGGCCGCTCGAGACGGTCAGCGCCGACCCGCGGGTCGTCGAAGTCTATCTGGGGCGCTGAGATTTGCTGGCGGTCAGGGACCTCGACCTCTACTACGGCGCCGCCCAGGCGCTCCGCCGGGTGTCGCTCGAGGTGCCGCCGGGCCGGGTCACCTGCCTCCTGGGCCGCAACGGGGTCGGCAAGACCAGCCTGCTGCGTGCCATCGTCGGCCACCTGCCCATCGCCGCGGGCGCGGTCGAGTGGGAAGGCGAGGAGATCTCCCGCCTCGGCCCGCCCGAGCGGGCGCGGCGCGGGCTCGCCTTCGTGCCCCAGGGGCGCGAGATCTTTCCCCTGCTGAGCGTCCGGGAGAACCTCGAGACCGGCTTCGCTCCCTTGCCCCGCGAGCGCCGGACCATCCCGGACGAGATCTTCGAGCTCTTTCCGGTCCTGAAGTCCATGCTGGCGCGCCGCGGCGGCGATCTCTCCGGCGGGCAGCAGCAGCAGCTGGCGATCGCCAGGGCCCTGGTCACCCGCCCCCGCCTGCTGATTCTCGACGAGCCCACGGAAGGCATTCAGCCCTCGATTATCAAGGACATCGCGGCGGTCATCGCCCATCTGCGCGCCAAGGGGGAGCTGGCGATCCTGCTGGTCGAGCAGTACTTCGATTTCGCCCGCGACCTGGCCGACGGCTTCTCGGTCATGGACCGGGGCTCGATCGTGCTGTCGGGAGACATGGCCGCGGCCGACGAGTCGCGGATCAAGGGTCTGCTGACGGTCTAGCCATGAACCAAGAAGACTGAAGGAGAAGGAGAAAAGCCATGCCGATTCGGCCGTTTCTCGCAGCACTGACCGGCGCCCTGCTCTTTGCGGCGCCGCGGGCGTTCGCCCATCCCGGCGGGCACGTCGCCGGCCTGGACCAGTCCGGGCTGTCGCATCTGCTCACCGACCCCTATCATCTTGTCGTCTTCGGAGCCTCGGCGACGCTCATCCTGGCCTGCCTGGAGTGGCTGAGGCGCCGGACCGGAAAGTAGGGGAAGCAGCGCGGTGCCTGGATTGCCGGATCGGGACAGCGGCGCCCGGGTCATTCCGTTTCCAAAGCCGCCCCGTCTCGAACGGGCGCGCGGCGAGGCCGCCGTCGCCTTCGCCGGCGGCGCGCGGGGCACGGCCGTCGCCGACCTCTATCAGGCCGGCTGCGCCAAGCTTCGGCTGCCCGCCCCGGAGCCGGGCCGCCCGCGGGAGGCGGTTCTGATCAACACGGCGGGCGGCCTGACCGACGGCGACCTGCTGCGCCAGCGGGTCGCCTGGGAAGCGGACAGCGAGGCGTTGGTGACGTCCCAGGCAGCCGAGCGGATCTACCGCTCGCGTCAGGACTGGGCGGCGATCGACACGGCCCTGACCGTGGGCCCGCGGGCCCGAGCTCTCTGGCTGCCCCAGGAGACGATCCTGTTCGACGGCGCGAAGCTGCGGCGCGCGACCGAAGTGGAGATCGACGGCTCGGCCGAGTTGATCGCCTGCGAGGGTCTCGTCTTCGGGCGCCACGCCATGGGCGAGGAGGTGAACCAGGGCGCCATCACCGAGAGCTGGCGGATCAGCTCCGCCGGCCGGCTGCTCTTCGCCGACACCTTTCGCCTCGAGGGTCCGATCGCCGGAAGTCTGGCGCGGCCGGCGGTCGCCGACGGGGCGAAAGCCCTGGCGACTCTGCTCTATGTCGGGCCGGACGCGCCCGGCCGACTCGCGCGGCTTCGAGACTTGCCGGAGGAGGGGGCTCTGCGCGCGGCCTCGAGCGCCCTCGGCCCCGTTGTGGTGACCCGCGTCCTGGCCGACAGCGGGGCGGCGCTGAGGCGCGCGGTTACGGCCGCGCTGGCCGCCCTCAGGGGCACCTCGGACATGCCGCGGGTCTGGTCCTGTTGAACGAGAGGGGAGGGAGGAAAGCGTGAACTTGACCCCGAGAGAAAAGGACAAGCTGCTGATCAGTATGGCGGCGATGGTGGCGCGCCGGCGGCTCGAGCGCGGCGTGAAGCTGAACCACCCGGAGGCGATCGCCTTGATCTCGGACTTCGTGGTCGAAGGCGCCCGCGACGGCCGATCGGTGGCCGACCTCATGGCCGCGGGCGGCAAGGTCCTGACCCGTGAACAGGTCATGGAGGGCGTGGCCGAGATGATCCACGATGTCCAGGTCGAGGCGACCTTTCCCGACGGGACCAAGCTGGTCACCGTGCACGAGCCGATCCGGTGAGGGCCCGGGAGATGAGGAGAGAGCGATGATCCCGGGCGAAGTTCTGGTGGCCGATGGCGAGATCGAGATCAACGCCGGCCGGCCGAGCGTGACCCTTCAGGTCGCCAACAGCGGCGACCGGCCGATCCAGGTCGGCTCCCACTACCATTTCTTCGAGACCAACGAGGCCCTGACCTTCGACCGGGACAAGGCCCGCGGCATGCGGCTCGACATTCCGGCCGGAACCGCGGTGCGCTTCGAGCCCGGCCAGTCGCGCGAGGTCACCCTGGTCGCCTACGCCGGCCAGCGCCGGGTCTTCGGCTTCAACGGCAAGGTCATGGGAGGCCTGGACTGATGGCGGCGAGACTCTCCCGCCACGCCTATGCGGCGATGTACGGCCCGACCGTGGGCGACCGGGTGCGGCTGGCCGACACCGAGCTCTTCATCGAGGTGGAGCGCGATCTCACGACCTACGGCGAGGAGGTCAAGTTCGGCGGCGGCAAGGTGATCCGCGACGGCATGGGTCAGAGCCAGGCGTCGCGCGCGGAGGGCGCCGCCGATACCGTGATCACCAACGCGCTGATCGTCGACCATAGCGGCATCGTCAAGGCCGACGTCGGGATCAAGGACGGCCGGATCTTGGCGGTCGGCAAGGCCGGCAACCCCGATACCCAGCCCGGCGTCGACATCGTTGTCGGCCCCGCGACCGAGGCGATCGCCGGCGAGGGCAAGATTCTGACCGCCGGCGCCTTCGACGCCCACATCCACTTCATCTGCCCCCAGCAGGTCGACGAGGCGCTGATGTCGGGCGTGACCACCATGCTCGGCGGCGGCACCGGTCCGGCGACCGGCACCAACGCGACCACCTGCACGCCGGGCGCCTGGCACATCGGGCGCATGCTCCAGGCGGCCGAGGGCCTGCCGGTCAACCTGGCCCTCTCCGGCAAGGGCAACGCAAGCCAGCCCACCGGGCTGGTCGAGCAGATCGAGGCCGGGGCCGCCGCGCTGAAGCTGCACGAGGACTGGGGCACGACGCCGGCGGCGATCGACTGCTGCCTCTCGGTCGCCGACGACATGGACGTCCAGGTGATGATTCATACCGACACGCTGAACGAGTCCGGCTTCGTCGAGAACACCATCGCCGCGCTCAAGGGCCGCACGATCCACGCCTTCCACACCGAGGGCGCGGGCGGCGGCCACGCGCCGGACATCATCAAGGTCTGCGGCGAGGCCAACGTCATCCCTAGCTCGACCAACCCGACCCGGCCCTACACGGTGAACACCCTGGAAGAGCATCTCGACATGCTCATGGTGTGCCATCACCTGGACCCGAGCATTCCCGAGGACATCGCCTTCGCCGAGAGCCGGATCCGCAAGGAGACCATCGCCGCCGAGGACATCCTGCACGACCTGGGCGCCTTCTCGATTATCGCCTCGGACAGCCAGGCCATGGGGCGGGTCGGCGAGGTGATCATCCGCACCTGGCAGACCGCCGACAAGATGAAGCGCCAGCGCGGGGCCCTGGCCGGCGAGAGTGGCGACAACGACAACCTGCGGGTCCGCCGCTACGTCGCGAAGTACACGATCAATCCCGCCATCGCTCACGGCATGGCTGGGCAGATCGGCTCGGTCGAGCCCGGCAAGCTGGCCGATCTCGTGCTCTGGTCGACCGCGTTCTTCGGCGTCAAGCCCGACCTCGTGCTCAAGATGGGGACCATAGTGGCCGCGCCCATGGGCGACCCCAACGCCTCGATCCCGACGCCCCAGCCGATGCACTATCGGCCGATGTTCGGCACCTTCGGTCGGGCGCTGCAGAGCAGCAGCGTGACCTTCCTGTCCAAGGCGGCGATCGAGGCCGCGGTGCCCGAGCGGCTTGGCCTGGCGAAGCCCGTGATGACGGTCGAGAACACCCGCGGCGGCATCGGCAAGCAGGACATGCTTCTGAACGACGCGACCCCGGCGATCGAGGTCGATCCCGAGACCTACGAGGTGCGGGCGGATGGCGAACTCCTGACCTGCGAGCCGGCCGAGGTGCTGCCGCTCGCCCAGCGCTACTTCCTGTTCTGAGGCGAGGCCATGTCCAATCCCGTCAATCACGTGGCGCGCGCGGTCAGGCCGGCCGGTCAGTGGAGCGGCGCGCCGCTCGACAGTGCGACGCTGGACTACGAAGAGCGATTCCGGCGCCGGATCGTCCTCACCTGCGACGGTGGCACGCGGGTCCTGCTGGACCTGGCAGACGCCCAGCTGCTCAACGACGGCGACGCCCTGGTCTCCGAGGCGGGCGCGCTGATCGCGGTCAGGGCCAAACCGGAGGCCCTGCTCGAGGTGCGCGGCGCCAGCCCGCGGCATCTCTTGCGGCTCGCCTGGCACCTCGGCAACCGGCATCTGCCGACCGAGATCCATGGCGATCGCCTGCTGGTGCGGGACGATCACGTGATCGCCGACATGCTGATGAAGCAGGGCGCCGAGGTGAGGGCGCTCGTGGCGCCCTTCAATCCCGAGGGCGGAGCCTATGGCCCCGGCCGGACCCATGGCCACTGACGACCTCGACCCTGCGGCATTCTACAGGCTGGTCGCCTGGCTGTCGCCGGCCTACCCGGTCGGCGCCTTCAGCTACAGCCACGGGCTCGAGTTCGCGGTCGAGTCCGGCCAGGTGCGCGACGCCGAGACGGCGCTGCTTTGGATCGAGGACGTATTACGCCTGGGCGGCGCGCGCAACGACGGTGTCTTCCTGGCCTGCGCCCACCGGGCGGCCGGCCGGAAGGACCGCGCGGCGCTGATCGCCGTTGCCGAGTTGGCGGCGGCCTTCGCGCCCAGCGCCGAGCTGGCCCTGGAAACCGGTGCCCAGGGCGCCGCCTTCCTGCAAACCACGGGCCGGGCTTGGCCCTGCGCGGCACTGGACTGGCTCGCCGAGAGCTGGCCGGGCCCCTATGCCTATCCGGTCGCGGTCGGCGTGGCGGCGGCCGGCCACGGAATCGCCGCCGAGCCCGCCTTGACCGCCTATCTCGGCGCCTTCGCCGCCAACCTCGTGTCCGCTGCGGTGCGTCTGGTCCCGCTCGGCCAGAGCGACGGCCAGCGCCTGATCGCGGCGCTGGAGCCTCTGGTCGTGGAAGGGGCGGGCGAGCTCCGCGCGGCCACGCTCGAGGAGGTCGGCACGGCGAGCTTCATGGTCGACTACGCGTCGATGAAACACGAAACCCAGTACACGAGGTTGTTCAGATCATGATGACCAAGGGTCACGGCCCGCTCCGGGTCGGCATCGGCGGGCCCGTCGGGTCCGGCAAGACGGCGCTGACCGACGCACTCTGCAAAGCGCTGAGAGACCGCTACTCCGTTGCCGCCATCACCAACGACATCTACACCCGCGAAGACGCCGCCTTCCTGACCCGCTCGGGCGCCCTGCCGCCAGAGCGGATCCTCGGCGTCGAGACCGGCGGCTGTCCCCATACGGCGATCCGCGAGGACGCCTCGATCAACCTGGCCGCGGTCAGCGACCTGACCGAGCGCTTCCCGGGCCTCGATCTGGTCCTGATCGAGAGCGGTGGTGACAACCTCGCGGCCACCTTCAGCCCGGAGCTGGCCGACCTGACGATCTACGTGATCGACGTCTCGGCTGGCGACAAGATCCCGCGCAAGGGCGGCCCGGGCATCACCCGCTCGGATCTCCTGGTGATCAACAAGATCGATCTGGCGCCCCTGGTCGGCGCCAGCCTTGAGGTGATGGAGCGCGACGCGCGCAAGATGCGTGGCGAGCGGCCCTTTCTCTTCACCAATCTCAAGGCCGGCCGGGGCGTTGCCGAGGTCAGCCTCTTCATCGAGCGCACCGGCGGCCTCGGCCTGACCGTCGCTTCCTGACGGGCTGCGGGGCGGCATTATCGGGCCGCGCCGTCGACGAGGACACTCTCCCAGCCGCTAATGGAGGCTGCGCGGCGCGGCGTCGGCCAAGAGCCGCCCTGCCTTGCAGAGGGCATTCCGGTCATTGCATCCTAAGGCCGGTAGGCGCGGGGTCTGGAGGATGATCCCGGACGCGGAAGGGAAAGATCATGAAGCTCGAACGAGGGGGTCTCGGGGTTCTCATTTGGACGACGTGTCTCGTCGCCTTGTTCCTCTTCCCGCCGAACGGGCAGGCCGAGACCGTCAAGGTGGGAGACATAGAGATCGACCCTCAGGATTTCTCGTCTCAGCAAGACCCGCAGGCGAGAGTGGCCAAGTGTCTGGCGTGCCACGGCGAGCATGCGGGCGGCGACATCGATTTCGGCCCCGACGTCCACTTCGGCACGCCGGCCTTGCGGGGCATGGAGCAGGAATATCTCAAGCAGTCGCTG
>JAAUYK010002937.1_pt1 | contig 14775 bp, 9 predicted proteins | sample 7278021 | NCBI WGS metagenome assembly JAAUYK01 (sample SAMN14350223, study PRJNA611818) | marine sediment metagenome | isolation source: surface marine sediment (1.8m) | place: French Polynesia: Moorea | collected 2018-08
ATAGACCTGTTGAATGCTTGATATAGTTAAATTCGCGTATGTATGAAGCGTATATCTGCTGTTTTGTTAGCTAGAATAGAATAATGTATCTCTTGCTCTATTTCGAGGACGATAACTCCGGTTAAAGCTTAATAATATACGACCAATTCTGCGTAACATTTGCCCGCCCGCCTTGGTAAAATTACATTGTCCGCGGTCTTGGGTTGCAGACGGGTCGGATTAGAAACTTGCGTCCAGCCGAGACGAGATCGAGGCTGGGTGGCAAAACAAAGAGCAACATGATTGGAGAATTCCGATAGATAGTATGGTCTGCCTATATAGTAGCTCGGCTGCTTGTGAACAACTCACTGAACTGACTGACAGACCGAGGGGGGAGTTACTTTTTGCATTGCGTTGTACCCTATATAGCTCGGCGTAATTAAGGCATCCACCGACCGTTTCGTCGTCATCATTTCTATTCAACTGCGGTGCTGTGGAGAACGGAAGGAATATAGGCCAATGGTGAGCTCTACTACGTATACGTACTAGAGAGAGAGAGAGAGAGAGAATACAACTTCAATCAATCGCGTATGAGAGCTTCGATGCGGCGGCGACAGAAGTGTTAATTATTTGGCGATCATCTCACGGATCGGAAACGGTACTTGACTGATCGACAATGGATGCAAAAGAGGAAGAGTCTTCGGCGTCGGCAGTCTCTCTGCAGGCGCAGTGGGGCGACGGCGAGGCCAAAGACTTTGAGGACTTGCACGCGGCCATCGCCGAGGGAAGGACGGAAAAGTTCAATGGAGCTGGAGGAGACACGGCGGATTCGTCGTCAGAAGAAGAGGAGGAGGAAGAGCCCGAGGCCGGCGAGCCGGGCAAGCGGCTGCTCTGGGCTGCCCAAAGGAACCGCACCGACGTCGTGGAGGAGATCCTCAACGCCGCCGGACCCGTTGTGGACAAAGTCCTTTCCTACCGGGACTCCGACGGCTACAGCGCCCTCCACCGCGCCTGCTACTCCGACCATGCGGCCATCGCCGAGCGGCTCCTCCGGGCCGGGGCGGACGTGTGCGCGCGCACCTCCGACGGGTGGACGCCGCTGCACTCTGCCTGCAGGTGGAACGCCTTCCGCTGCGTCGAGGCGCTCCTGGCGGCCGGCGCCGACGTGAACGCCGTGTCTGAGGGCGGGCAGACCGGGCTGCACCTGGCCGCCTTCCACGGCGCCGCCACGGAGACGCTGGAGCTGCTCCTCTCAAGGCCGGAGGTGCGCGCCGCCCCGAAGAACGCCCAGGGAGACAGCCCGAGGGAGATAGCGCTGCGGAGGGGATCCAAGTGTCTCGCCTACTTCGATCTCCTGGCCGACTCGCTGACAAAAATCGATGAGTGCTGAGCGGTCGGAAGTATTAGTGATCGAGAAAGACACTTGTGCTCCAATTGACGGACAGCTAGACGAGCACGCGGTTCACATTTTCTCACACGTACGCCGAGGCCCCTCTCCCTATGCAGCATATTCGACCTGCTCTGCGGCCTTACTGTAACAGATGTTGCTGGCTGGAGAAACGATCGATCCGTCCTCTTGTCTTGCCCCCTAGCTTCCTCCACTTGCTCGTCGCTAGCAATTGTCTATTAGTTGTACTACATAGTACATACTACGTACAGTACCTGCAGCCCATTACGAAATGCAGATCATGTGATAGGGCATAAAAAAGTGCGTGTGATCGAGCGATCGAGCCATGATGCTGTGCATTCCATTCCAGCCCGAGGAGCCCTCGCGAAGATGCCCGTCGGCGGCCAGACGGACGACGGCGATGAAGGCGACGCACTCGCTCCTCCTCCGGCGGCCTTCAGCAATCCTCTGAGCGACGACGGGGAAGAGGAAGAGACAGGCGAGGAGGAAGCGGACGACGTGTCGACGGAAGAGGCTGAGGAGGTTGACGAGATGACCTTCCGGGCGGAGACCATGCTCCGAGAGACGGTGTCGGCGGTGCACCGGGCGACGGCGAGCCCGAGTGGCGCCGTCCGCGCGGCCGCGCTCTCCTCCGTCGAGGCCATGGCCAGGGAGTGCCCACTGGTCGTGCTGCAGACTTGGCTGGACCAGTTCGCGAGGACGAACGGCGGCGTGTCGCCAACCGAGTACGTGGCCAACGACCGCGTTCACCTGCTCACCTCGCTGGCCCGGATCGCGGAGGTGCTCCTGCCACAGCTGGACGACACGCAGCCGGGGCAGAAGGCGTGCATAGAGAGGATCATCGCGCTGTCCGCCGTCGAGATGACGCGCCAGCCGGACGTTATACCGAACGTGCAGAAGCCCTGCTCCCAGGTGCTCGTCACCCTCTCGGAGAAGTTCATCAACCGCGTGATGGACTCGCTGGTGGGAAAGTTCCAGCCCGGCGTCTCCGTCCACTACTACGTGGTGGTGACGCTGAGCAAGGTGGCGCAGGCCAACGCCATGGGCTTCCTGCCCTTCCTGAAGGGCCTCCTTGGCACCATGGTGGCGAACATGCGCTCGGTGCGGAAGGACAACATGCGATACGCCTACGCCGAGGCCATGTCCAGGTTCAGCGAGGCACTCACTGAGTACCTGATCAACGTGAGGGAGACGCCGGACCCGTCGGTGACGCGGGAGCACTTTGAGCGCGAGATGGACCTCGCCCACGACATCATGTTCGTCTCCTGGCTGTCCAAGAGCGACGTGAAGGCGAGGCAGAGCATCCTGGAGGCGCTCGGCTGCATGGCCTCCCACATCTCGCTCGAGCGGGTGACCAAGAGCGTCGCCACGATCCTCAGCGTGCTCGTGTCGACGTACAAGCGGGTGCCGGAGCCGTTCTTCGTGACGCAGTGCATCTCGCAGCTGATCGACGCCGTCATAGCCAGGGACATGTCGCCCATCCTGGACCCGATGATCGAGCCGCTGCTCACCGCACTCTTCACTCAGGTCGGCCTCACCTCGGCCGCCGACTACTCGAAGCCGTACGCCATGAAGAACCACCACGAGGTGCTCCGCTGCTACGACGTCCTCGTCCACAGTCACAAGGAGAAGCTGATCGCCGGGCTGATCGTGCGCATGGGCAGCGTCGACGAGAACATCCGCCTCGCCTCGCTGACCATCTTCAAGCACCTGATGAGCTCCTCGCTGGACAAGTTCGAGGACAGGATGCCCGACGTGTTCAGGGCGATGCACTCCAAGCTGAACGATCCGAGTAACAAGGTGAAGAAGATGCTCGCACAGCTGACGGCGCAGCTCGGCAGACTCGGCTACTTGAAGCAGCAGGGGAACGAGGGGAGGGACTTCATCGAGTTCATCATTCGTTTGTGCGCCCTGCCCTGCGAGGACGACAAGAGTCCGGCGCCGCTGACCCTGCCCGACAGTGAGACTGCGCAGCCGCCGGCGTCGGCCGCCACCACAGAGGAGGTAACGAACCGCACGCTGAAGGAGATGTGCGACAGCATTCTCCTCTTGCTCGCGACCAGTGTGGATGCAATGGAGGAGGTCCTCTTCCCCCACTTGATGGACTACCTCCTTGCTCCCGACTTCGGCAACGCCGTCCCCTCCGTTGTCAAGAGTCTGAACGCCCTGACGATGAAGACCAGGGCGGACGCTGACGATGAGGCTGCGGAGGCCTCGCTCTCGTCCCTGACCGACTCTTTCATCGACTACTCGAAATTCGTCCACGTGCCCGGTCCATACGCCGTCCTCGCCAGGCTGTTTGTGTTGGCCGCGGTGCCTTTTCCGGGCAGCCGGGGCGCCACCATCCTCACCTTCCTGCAGAACTTCGCCTCCAGCATCAACAAGCACATCCCCCCGTTGTGGAAACAGCGCATCCCGCTCCTGCTCACCTACGTCGAGACTCACACTCCGCCGTCTACGTCTTCGTCGGTCGTCAACGCTTCCGCCTCCGGAACCGGGTCGGCCGCCGCCGCCGCCTCGGCCTGGGACCAGAACCAGTGGGAGGAGTGGCTGCTCGCGCTGCTCGACGACACCGTGAAGGAGATCGACCTGGACGAGTGGACGGTTGCGCTGGCGGGCGCCATGACCCAGCAGCTGTCCCTCTACGCCCACAAGACCCAGATCGGAGAGAAGTGCTTTTTGATGCGGGCGCTCGGACAGGTCCTCAAAAGCACCTCCTGGACCCTGATCATGGAGCGGCTGAACGTCGTCTTCGCGTCGACCAACCACGCGGAGGATCGGCAGCAGTTGGCGTGCGCCAAGGCGTTCGGCATCTGCGCCGTCAATCACCTTCCCCTGGTGCTCGACAAGCTGGAGACGCTGCTGAAGGCGGGCGCTCAGAAGAAGAGCAGCTCGTTCTTCGGCCTCCTGAAAGACACCCGGCTGGCGGAGGAGCAGCTGCAGGAGCGCTGCACCATCCTCCTCTGCGTCGGCCAGGCCGCCATCTACGCCGCGAAGCCGAACCTCAAGCAGAAGGCCAACGAGATCACCGTCAAGTTCGTGATGCCGGCGCTGAAGGGGACGAGCACGGTGCTGCGGCTGGCCGCTCTCAGGGCCCTCACCGGCCTCGCGGTGGCGCTCCAGTGCGACAAGATGTGGTCGTCGCCGGAGGAGACGCGGCTGGCGCAGCACGGAGACCTCATCCACGAGACCATCGCATGCCTGAGGGACGAGGGATGGAGCGTGGCGCACAAGGAGACGGCGCTCTCCGCCATCCTCGAATTGGTCCGCCTCCCGCCTTTCATCACGCAGTCGGCGCGCTGCTCCCTGCTGAAGGCCTGCTTCACCGCCGTCTTCCCCGGACTGGTGTCGGAGACCTTCACGAAGGAGGAGACCTACGGCGTGCTGTCCAAAGCAGAGGGCCAGCTGAGGCAGATCGTGGACCGGCTGCAGACGCTGGTGCAGGAGCTGCTGAAGCAGGAGCTCTCCCAGTCCACACTCGACGAAATCTTCACGCTGCTCGAGCCCTGGCTGAAGAGGGACTGCGCCGTGGCCAGGGAGATCTCCATAGGCCTGCTGAGGACCTGCCTGGAGACTTACCAGCAGCACGTGGACTTCAAGGTGGGCGAGCCGACGTCGTTCAGTCCCGGCCCGTACATCATCGGCAGCGTGGTGCCGCGCTGCTTCGATAACAGCCGGCAGGTGCAGAATACGGGGCTGCAGTGCCTCCAGATCACCATAAAGATCCTGTCCGACTTCGAGGGTCGCGACCGCGGCGCCGTCGAGGAGGCGCTCGCCAAGCTGAAGGCGCTCTCCGTGATGAGCCCCGACCACCTGGACAACGAGCCGGTCTGGCGATCCAGCTCGCTCGTCTCCAAAACCATGTCCGAGATCCTGAGGGAGCGCGTGAGCCACGCGCAGCTTCTGCCGCTCCTGCACAGCGTCGCCGACGCCATACTGGACGAGATCTCGAGCAGCGCGCGCGGCGCCAGCATGGTCCTCTGCAGTCTGGTGGAGGCCAGGGGAAGCGAGCTCTACCCGCACGTGGCCGACCTGGTCTCCGACAGGATCCACTCGAAGCTGGCCGTGCTCGACGACTCTGAGACGCGGGTGAGGACTCTGACCTGCGCTCGCGTCCTCGCCTCCTTCAACCCGAGGGAGACGGCGAGCAAGCTGCTCACGGAGCACCCGCTCCCGCTGGACGAGGCCGCAGAGAGCATCTGGCGCGTGCTGACGCAGGAGCCGCCGCTCGCCGAGGAGGTCATGCGGTACCTGCTCGAGCTAATTTCCTCACCGACGTTGGCCTTCTACTCGTCGAGCGAGCGGCGGGAGGGTCTCAGCAACCGGCCGAGCCGCGTCGCCAAGCACCTGCCGCTGGCCGCCATCGTCGCCCTCGGCACCATGTTCGACATGAAGGAGATGGAGGCGATCTGCGACGGAGAGTTCGACTCCGTGGTCGTGCCGCTGCTGACGGCGATGGGCGCCTACATGGGCATTACCGAAGTGGAGTCAAAGAGGAGGAGGGGATCCGTGATGGCAGTGCCCCAACCGCCGCCAGCGAAGACTAAAACGGCGGAGGAAGGCCTCAGCCTCGGCTTCACCGAAGAGAGGAGGAACGACCCGTTCTTCCGGGCGAAGTCCACCCTGCACGCGTTTCTGAACTGCAAGCGCTGCACCTCCGTCGCCGCCGTGCTCGAGCACAACGACAAAGACCTGAGCACATCCGTCCGGGTGAACACTTTCGCCACGGAGCTCGCCGCGCCCCTCATTCAGACTGTGATTCAGGACTTTCCGCAGCTCTTGCCCAAGTTGGTGACCGGCTTCCAGCCCTATTTGACCGCGGGCCAACACGGCGGCGACATCGACTCCGAGCAGGATGGCGGCGGCGCCAGCAGTGGAGAGCTCGGAAACCGGCTGGCGGCGATCGCCCTGAACGCGGAACTCGCCCAGGCCGAGACGCTCAGCGTGGAGTCCTCGCTCATCGAGAAGGGTATCGACAACGTCCTGGCGGCCCTCAAATGGAAGGAGACGCAGCCGCCCTGTGATGAAGACACCCCAGCGTCTAACGACGCTGATGGCGGCGGAGGCGGCGGCGGCGGCGAAGGAGCTGCATCTTCAGGAGCGGATTCCGAGTTGGTCGACGCCAAAGTGCTCTGCATCAAGAGCCTGGCCGCGTTCAAGCTCCGGCAGGACGCCAACGAGAGGGAGGTCAAGAATTACGGCTCGATCATTCTGTACGCATTTCTCGAGGTCGTCGGCGGCGAGGACCTCACCTCCGACCTTAACTTCAACGCCCTCGTCGGCCTGCACCGCCTGTTGGAGGGCGGCCACCTCTCCGAGCCGGACGTGCAGCGCGTCCTGACCGAGATAGCGGGCAAGGTCCGGCCGTTCTTCGACTGCGGCAAGGAGCGCGACAGCGAGGCGGCCATCGAGTGCTTCTGCCAGCTGTCGGCCTTCGCCTCTGGCTCCTACCGCGCCGTTTACGCCGACCACGTCAACCAGAGCCTCGTCTCCCTGATCCTGCACACCAACGACAACGTGGTGGGCACGTGCCACGCGAGCAAGGCCGGCCTCGCCAAAATCATGAAGGTGGTGCTGGAGACGCCGGTCGACTTTGCCGCGGCGGACAAGCACCTGATGCAGGACTGCGCCAGTTTCAACTATCTCGGCTTCCTGAAGGACCTGTGCGCCGTGTTGGCGAGCGACTCCTCGCTGAGGGAGCACGTGCCGTCGTACGTGTCCCGCGCGCTCGCCTACTTCAAGAGCCCGTCGCAGAGGCTGCGCGCCAGCTCGGTCCTGCTGATCACGCAGCTCGTGCTCGCCAGCGACGACCGCCTGCTGGAGGACATGGGCGAGGAGCAGGCGGACGCCGTCTGCAAGGGGATGTCGGCGCTGATCGCGGGAGACAAGTCGCAGCTGGTGCAGGAGGCGGCCGCGCTCAACATCGGCAAGGTCTTTGTGCATTTTAGGCAGCAGCCGAGGAAGAGTAATGCTAACGGCGACGGCGCCAGTTAATTGAGGGACTAGTTGCTGTGATCGGTTATTCAATACTAGGTGATGGGTACATATTGATTGATAGCTAGCTCCAGGGGAACTCAGTCTGTCATATTTTACTACTACACATACGACGTCGTACGTTGATCATGCATCCTGTGCTTATTTCATTATGAATTAAACCGTTAAATATCTATTGACATCAATATGTTCTACGATCATTATTCATTGCGTATATCGATTAACTAATTAGCTCCGGGTACGTACATAATTGTAGATTGCATTTGCAGCGAGTAGAAAGCAAGCCGTCTTTTTCCCTGCCATGCGATGGCATTTTCTTTGGACAGTGGTTTCCCTTGGGAGGACAGGAAGGAAAGAAAAGGGAAGGAAGTTTTTTCGATTTTCTCACTTAGCCCTGTTGGATCAATAATCGCCGGAAAAATGCATGAAGCTACCAAGATTGGTTATTAAAGAGGCGTATACGTAAGAATGATAGCATAATTATAGTAGTAGGCCGCTCTGATAACTTATCTTACGTAAATGCGATTTTATTGCATTTAAAAATAGGTTAATTATCCTTATACTCGTAATTACAGCAACTCAGTCAGATTATTGCGGCACGTGTCTGCAACCTGCGGAAGTGACTCCAACAGTACGTCCGTCCGACTTCCTTTCCATTCAGATCTGCACGTCGGCGTGTGAGGGAGACACAGGTGCAGTAATAGGGCAGGTACGTACATGCCAGAGGGCAACGCCTAGCTGTTCTGAAAGGAGGGTGGGTGGGGGCAGTATCGAACCCTCAAACGAGAAGGAGACAGCTCAACCGACCGCCAACCGCAGACACGACACGAACCGACCGACCGAGAGAGAGAGAGACTGCTTTCGCGGACCGCATCAGGCAATCAGTCAGTCGCGCTCGACACGACAGTCCGGACTTTGCAGTCGTTGTAACCTCCTCGCTGGTCTCCGGCCGTCCGTCCATGCAAATTACGTTCAATCATGGTAGGCAGTAAACCAATGAATGCTCAAATAGTGGATATACTAAAATGGAGGGCTTTTATTTTAGCGTGAATGCATCTCCGTCCATGTTGGCCAGGCCGGCTGCCAGATCGGTAATGCCTGCTGGGAACTCTACTGCCTCGAGCACGGCATCCAGCCTGATGGTCAGATGCCCAGTGACAAGACAATCGGCGGCGGGGACGACTCCTTTAACACCTTCTTCTCTGAGACCGGGGCCGGAAAGCATGTGCCCAGGGCTGTCTTCGTGGACCTGGAGCCCACTGTGGTGGATGAGGTGAGGACTGGCACCTACAGGCAACTCTTCCACCCAGAGCAGCTCATCACCGGCAAAGAAGATGCAGCCAACAACTACGCCAGGGGGCACTACACTATTGGCAAGGAGATTGTAGATCTGGTTCTCGACCGCATCAGGAAGCTGGCTGACCAGTGCACGGGGCTGCAAGGCTTTCTGATCTTCCACTCCTTTGGAGGTGGCACCGGTTCTGGATTCACCTCCCTCCTCATGGAGCGCCTCTCTGTTGATTATGGCAAAAAGTCCAAATTGGAGTTCTCTGTATACCCAGCCCCCCAGGTGGCCACTGCTGTTGTTGAGCCCTACAATTCCATTCTCACCACCCACACAACTCTTGAACATTCTGACTGTGCCTTCATGGTTGACAATGAAGCCATTTATGACATCTGCAGGAGAAACATGGACATTGAGAGACCCACATACACCAACTTGAACAGGCTCATTGGTCAAATTGTGTCCTCTATCACTGCCTCTCTCCGATTTGATGGGGCCCTGAATGTTGACCTCACTGAGTTCCAGACTAACTTGGTCCCCTATCCTCGCATCCACTTTCCCCTGGCTACCTACGCTCCAGTAATCTCTGCTGAAAAGGCGTATCATGAGCAGCTGTCTGTGTCTGAAATCACCAATGCCTGCTTTGAGCCGGCCAATCAAATGGTTAAGTGCGACCCTAGACACGGGAAGTACATGGCTTGCTGCATGCTGTACAGAGGGGACGTGGTTCCCAAGGATGTCAATGCTGCCATTGCCACTATCAAGACAAAGAGGTCAATCCAATTTGTTGACTGGTGCCCAACTGGGTTCAAAGTGGGCATTAACTATCAGCCACCTACTGTTGTCCCCGGAGGTGATCTGGCCAAAGTCCCTAGGGCGGTGTGCATGTTGAGCAACACCACTGCCATTGCCGAAGCCTGGGCCCGACTGGATCACAAGTTTGATCTCATGTACGCCAAGCGGGCCTTTGTACACTGGTACGTTGGAGAGGGCATGGAGGAGGGAGAGTTCTCTGAGGCCAGGGAGGACCTGGCAGCTCTGGAAAAGGACTACGAGGAGGTTGGGATGGACTCGCTGGAAGGGGAGGGAGAGGAAGGCGAGGAGTACTAGAACCACACGTTTCTTGCTGGCGGGCGGCATTTACTGCGGATTTGGACCTATCAAGATTAAGTTTATCGCATGATTCTATAATTTGTTATGGGAATAAGATTCGATATCTTGTTAATGAACTCATTTTGCTCCTTGTTCAAACTGTAAATAGTACATGTGAAGACAATAAAACTTGCGTTTGAGAATGCGGCAATGCGCGGACACCGGACAAACTGTTCTTTCATGGAACTACGGTTCGCCTACGGGCTCGAACTGAGCGCCTCGTAGATGCCGTGCTTGCGCATGCACGTCGTAGTGACATGTGAAATGTACGCACTCCTGTGCCTACACGTACATACCCTTGTAGCAGCGTACGCGTACGTACCTGGCGCATCGAGGAATTTAACGTTTCCCGCTTTCGATCTGGCGGCCGGCGCCGCGCCGCCCCCAAACAAACCTGTCGGCGCAAAATCCTCGAGTGCTTCGCGTACGCACAGCTGCGCGTTGCTTGCATTCGAGCCGTGGTCGGTGAACGTGACGTTCGAGGGGGAGCTAGTCCGAGCTACTATATATATATACCTCCCAATTTGTACAGTCTGATACGGGGATAAAATGACGTCGTAGACGGAATTGAACTGGACCGCCATGGGCCTCCTCTCCATCCTGAAGAAGTTGAAGGAGAAGGAGAAGGAAGTCCGCCTTCTCATGTTGTAAGTTAGAAACAGCAACGATCGATCGAGCTAATGCATAAGGTATTCCCGTTACAAGACTATCTATATTTGTCCCTGAACCCGGACAGACTGTCAAAGCCGAATCCGTCGCTCGCTCGTCGTTCGGCCTTTGACCCGCACGCATATGATCGACCTCTTGACATCTTTTATTTAGCCGGCGCTTTGCGCGCATGCCGCTCGCAGTCTGCCGTCTTATCTCGAGAGCACAAGTCCACACGTACATACTACAAACACATTTCTGCTCCTCGATCCTCAGAGGTCTGGACAACGCCGGCAAGACGACCATCCTGAAGAAGTTCAACGGCGAGGACACGAGCACCATCTCGCCGACGCTGGGCTTCAACATCAAGACGCTGGAGCACCGCGGCTTCAACCTGAACATATGGGACGTGGGCGGGCAGAAGTCGCTCAGGTCCTACTGGAGGAACTACTTCGAGACCACCGACGGACTGATTTGGGTCGTCGACTCGGCCGACAGACGCCGGCTGGACGACTGCAGGCGGGAGTTGCATCAGCTGCTCCAGGAGGAGGTGATTGATTGATTGAGAATTTAGTCGGCGTTTTCCTCCTACGTGTGAAATTCGATCAATTTCGTCGATCTTTGCCTTTTCCTTTCCCTCCTCCCTCATGGATTGCAGCGTCTCCTCGGCGCCACGCTCCTCGTCTTCGCTAACAAGCAGGATCTCCCGGGTGCGCTGTCAGCCAGCGAAATAAAAAAGGTACGTGTATCGATCATTTTCAGCCAGTTGGCAATTCCACGAAGCAGCGTAAACGCGTTACGTGTATGTGCTTTGCTACAACTGCGTATATACGCATATGTTCCAGCTTCTGGAGCTGGACGCGATCAAGACCCATCACTGGCGCATCGTGTGGTGCAGCGCCGTCACCGGAGAGAACCTTCTGCAGGGCGTCGACTGGCTGCTGCAGGACATCGGCGCGAGGATCTTCACTCTGGACTAACTGTAATTAACTGACGACCATGGCGTTCCGTGCGAAGGCCAGCAACGGCATCTGGTGCTGCTTCTTGCCCGCGCTCGCCCTCTCTGCCGGGGCGATCACCGACCAGAACAGCGGCAGTGATGAATTCGACGCCGTGAGCGGCGTCAAGATGATCACCCTCGTGCTCTCCTGCTTTCTCGCCGCCTCCTCAATCTTCAGCGCGTACGACCTACTCTACTCGGAGGCTGAAACTAGCAGAGGCCTCCTCCGTCACGTCCTCGACAGCGCCATCAAAGACACCTTCGAGCGGGCGTCGTCGAGGGAGGCCAGACTCAAGAAGGCGTCTCAGGTGCAAAGGAAGAAAGACGCCGCCACGAAGAAGAAGCAGAAGAGCGCCGTGGCGGCCAAGATGGGTATTGGCCTTGCCGCAATCCTCCTGGCCACGCTATGGACCGTAGGACCGAGGCCCGCGGCGACCCTGCCCGTCATTGGCCTCGCCTGCCTCGTGCTCGCCGCCTACTCCGTCCTCCTGCCCAAGGTGTTCTCCGCCTTCCCCGAGTCGTTCACCTTCGGCGAGGGCTGCCTCTTCCTCCAGGCCGGCGTCCTCTTCGCCTTCGAGGCCTCCGTCAGCCTGGCGACGGGCGCCGACGACGTCAGCACGCTGGAGGGCAGCTTCGCGCGCATCGCCAAGTCCGGCCTGCTCTCCTGCCTTCTCCTCTGCTGCCTGCCCTTCCCGCCCTGCTGCGGCATCGGAGGCTGGTTCAGGACGCCGGTCGGCTTCGTCTGCACCGGCTTCGTCATACTCTTCGGCGGCACCCTGCCCTACCTGACCTACTCGATGAAGCGCGAGCCCATCACGTGGGTGCTCGGACTGATCTGGTCTTCGTGGCCCCGGCTATGTTTCATGGGCATCGCGTTCGCGCTGCTCGCAGCCTCCGCCACCGCCCTCCTGTTGCAGAGGGGCAGCAAGGCGAGCACGGCGGCCAGGAAGTACTTCCATTTGTACACCGTCGTCCTCTACACGTACGGCGTGTTCGCCGACCCTGCCTTCCTCTACCTATCGACGTTCGTGGCCACCGCCACGATGGTGCTGCTCGAGGGCTTCAGGTACCACCGCATCGAGCCCTTCTCCTCGCTGCTGAACTCGGCCGTCGCCACCTTCCTCGACGAGAAGGACTCGGGCGCCCTAGTCCTCACCCACATCTACCTGCAGGCCGGGTGCTCCCTGCCGCTCTGGCTCAGCAGGAACCTGTCTCATGTCGGCGCCCCGGTACTCCTCAGCGGCGTCCTCTCCATCGGCGTCGGGGACGCCGCCGCCAGCGTCGTCGGCTCACGCTTCGGAAGGCTAAAGTTTCCGGACTCGGAAAAGTCGGTAGAAGGAACGGCCGCCTCCGTCCTCGCCCAGCTCTCCTTCCTGTTCCTGCTGGACGCCACTGGTCTGCTTCCCGGCCTCCAGTGGAGCCTTGCCCTGCTCGTCCCTATCGCCGTCTGCGCCGTGGCCGAGGCGCTCACCACCCAGGTGGACAACGTGGTGCTGCCACTGATGCTCTACGCTCTCATGTGCCTTAGCTCACTCGAGCCAGTCTCGGCCCTTAATGCGTAATTATTAGTATTACTTATACTCCCATGTCTCATCTCTTTTCCTTTATTACAAGTGCCTCACTGTACGACATACTTTGTGTGTAATAGACAGAACATATTACTACTCTTGTGTGCCCTTATAGCCTTCTCTCGCGATTCTGTTTCGCGAGCTCACTTCGCGACGGCAACAGGGGAGAGATTCGGTTGAACCCTGGACGACGTCTTATTGCTGGCTCTCATTCTCTAGTAGTAGTAGTAGGTGTAGTAGACGGTGCCCCCGATCCTTCTGTTAGGGCATACTAAGCGACATAACTCATTGTCCGAGATCAGGTGCTAAACAAATAATACTTGTCACACTTCCACGCACCTGTGCCTGACCGTGGTGCCTCCGTTGCCCCTCGGCGGCCTCTTGTTGTTGGCCGACATCCCCGGCTTGTTGGTCCTTTTCGGCTTCACCTGCAAAAGCATTTACACAAAAAGAATACAGTGCGTCCATAAAGAATAAGTCGCGCGCACCTTAATCTGACGCCCCTTGAAGAGCGAGTCGTCCAAGGCGATAGCGGCCTCCACCGCCGCGTAGCTGTCAAACTCGACGTAGGCGAACCCTTTGGGGTGGCGGTCGTGGGAGTTGAGCGGGATGGTGACCCTCCTGACGGCGCCGCAGGTCGAGAAGAGGCCCTCCAGGTCGCCAGCGGTGGAGGAGTACTCAACGTTGCCGACGTACACCGACCTTGAATATGCACGTATACGCATGTATGGTCAAGGTCAACTACGGAACTTTGCTTTCTAACTACGTACCTCTCGTCGACGGGCGCCCTAGCCTCCACGTAGGCATTGTAATGGCCGTTGTGGTTGTTATTCACCTCCTCCCCGTTCTCCTCCTTCAGCTGGAGGACGCCGCTGAGCTGCGCCTCCATCTCGCGCAAGCGCGCCTTGATGCTCTCCAGTTCCTGGTGCGCCGCCGCCGGCTGGGGTTTCGGGTCGGCGACGGCAGCAGCAACAGTCTCCCCCGGTCTCTCGGTAATCGGATCGCCGCTCATCTGAAATGGGCATGTGCGCATGTATTTCCGTTTTTCCTACCACACATTAATACAGACATACGATGACGGATGACCGACCGTCCGCAACAAAGGAGTGCGTACTATTTGCAAACATGAATTGAGGGGAGGGGACAAAAAGCGGCGCGGCATTGCACTTAGTAGTACGGTATGTCAGAAGGATCGGATTACATGACATGCGTAGTTCGTTTTCATTTGCCCGTGTGAAAGGCATGCATGCTATAAATATACGCACAGAGAGACGGCTATACTGTACATAGTCATTTCTCTAGTCACGTACTAAGTCGCCAACTAATCTTCTAATTGCAACGGATCAGATACGTGCATGCGCATATACGGCTATGGGGCCATGGATGGTGATGAGAGCAAATAGGAGTCGCGCGTCCTTAGATAACACCAGACAAGTTTGGTGCTTTGCAAATATGCGGACACATGCATACGAACAACGCTCAGTAGCCATATTCACTCACTCTTCTTGTTGCTCGTGCGTAGTACGAAGATTTCGGCAGTAGTGGAGAACCGCAAGCGACCGACCGGCCGACCGGCCGCAGAAAACGCGCGCGCCAACGCCTCTAGTAACTCTCCCTTACTCACTCACGGACTTTGCGAGCGAGGGCAAGCAAGAGAGATTAGACAGCAGTTAATCCTAGAGAAAACGCAGACCGTGTCATCCATAAGAAATACAAGCCAGATAGCGAGCGAGCGAACGAA
>JAAUYK010177838.1_pt1 | contig 14772 bp, 13 predicted proteins | sample 7278021 | NCBI WGS metagenome assembly JAAUYK01 (sample SAMN14350223, study PRJNA611818) | marine sediment metagenome | isolation source: surface marine sediment (1.8m) | place: French Polynesia: Moorea | collected 2018-08
GCACAGGCTCGATGTTGGCAATGTCACCCTCCAGCCTGAGCAATGACGCGTCAAGCTTGTTCGGCGGAGACGTCCAGAGCAGTTCCGTGACTGCATGTGATGCATCCGGGCCGAAATGCACGGTGGCTTCTTCTGGAACCAGAGCAGGTGGATTCACGATATACGGATCTTCGCTGACGACGTGGGCGTTCGTCAGCAGCAGCAGCTCATCGCCATACTGCGGTGCGATATCTCCACCGCGGACGAGAAAACCTGTGCCTATGCCCACATCGGCTTCGTCGCGTATCTGGGCCACCGCCCTCGCCCGCTCGAGCGCCCGTTGCATAAATTTGAAGCTCACATACCGGTCACGACCAAGTATGGCCTCGAGGTGCTCTTGAGTTGCTCGCGATGAGGACGCCGCGAGACCCGGCGCATCGAATTGCAGCGCGCTGCCTTCCTGGCCAAGCAACGCCGAGTCGAGGATGGGCAGTACGAGATCACCCGGAGAACTGTCCGGACTCAGCTGCCAGATCTCGATCAGTTGGCGACGTGTGCTTTCGAATTCGAAGGCGTCGCCATCGGGCTCACGAACGTAGCGCTCCATCCACTGCACGGCTTCCTTGACGCGGTCGAGAGCGATACAAGCCTCGGCCGCGGTACCCGAGTCCCACATCGATGCCTTGCCGTTGGTCCAACGGGCTTCGACTGTCTGAAGAACGGCTGCGGCGAATTCCGTCGCCCGGCTTCCCGGTTGGTCCACGCCAGGTAAGGCGATTCCGTCGCGGTTCGCGCGCGCCAGCAATGCAGTGGCATTGATGCCGTGCCACACGTTCGACGTATCGCTGGAGTAGACCCCCTCGTAGTAGTCGATCGCAATTCCGAGGTCCTCGATGGCGCGCGCGGTCTTTCCCTGTGATTCGACGAAGAGCTGCTTGTAGGCGCGACCTAGCAGCCCGCGCGCTTCGGCATCCTCTTTCGGGTTGTTCGCGACGGTCGGCAGCAACACTTGCAGATGCTGGATCGCCAGTGCGAGCAAGCCACGGTCGATCAGAGCTTGAGCGTACTGGCGTGACACGTTTGGATCGGTCTGGCCATTCTGGAGCAGCGTGTCCGCAACATGCTGCATGGCGACGAAGTGCCGTTTCTTCCGAAGTTCGCCGAGAATCTTCTTCGCTATCGGCAGCGGGCACGACTCATCCGACGTCTGCAGGTAGGTCTGGAACTCCCGGCAATGCTGGCGGACCGCGGGCCCGTTATTGGTAGCCAGCACTGCCACGATCTTTGAACTGAAGTCGGCGAAACTCATAGTCCGCTCCCTGCCGCTAGAGATCAAGCATGTGCTGCAGTTTGCTGCGAAGCTCGGAACCCGCGAGATAGTTCGAAATGTTGTGCCGCCACGTACCCCAATTCTGCTCATTGAGGTCGTCGATGACCTTTTCACCATCCCGGCGATAGTCATTCGCAATCTTCGGGTCGAACGCGGCAACCACATCAAGGCGATCGAACACATTAACCCAGCTGCTGCCTACGTTGTCGGACGGGTAGCCATCGTCTCGGGTCCAGCCTGGCTGGAGCTTGTCCTGAACCTCGTCGAGGCCCAGCGGACTGCCGATGGTCATGAGTGCGTCTACCCTCGGACAGTCCGGGACGCGCTTGAGGCAGTCGTACGCAATCACGGTGCCCATGCTGTGGCTGATCACGACATGAGGCCCTGGCTTCGCAGCACCCTCTGCGAGAGCAGAGATCATGCGCTGGCGGATTTCGTCCTGGACCATCACGGCTGGACGCTCAGGGTGTGCCTGGTACTCGACGTTGAACAAGTAGTGGTGCACATCGCGCAGCAGCATCTTCATCAGCCGGCGCTTCAGCCACCATGGCAGGGGTATGCGCTCGAAGTTTGCTTCCAGCTCCGAGTCCTCGAACTTTGCCGGTGTGAAGTCCTCGTCGCCATCCGGTGCCGGCGCATCGAAGTTCATCTTCGACGCCACGCTTTCCACCCACTGCAGTTCGTCAGATTCCAGCACGTCCCGCCAGGCCATATCCGGCTCTTCGTCAGCGGCCTCGACGATGCTGTCATTGCTCTCGTGCTCGGCCATCTCCTGCTTGGGTTCCCCGTAGAGGACGTCGGCCCAGTACACCATCTCGGAGGTCACGCCCTCGGCGCCAAGGTCGATGCCCTCGTCTCGCGCCAGCGAATCGCGCCAGAGTCTGATCAACACATCGGGGGCTGGCTTGTTCGCAATTCCGTGGATAAAAGTGACGTGGGGCACGGTAGACCTCCTTCTTGAGCGATGGAAAGGGCGATGTCCTGTGTCCGACAGAGTCGAATTCTTTTTGGCCCGGTCCGCGAATTCATGGCGAGTGCCGGCCGACGGGCGCTTCTTTGGAAACCAAGATACTGTATATGGGATCAGGCCACCACCAACGCCACGGGCACGAAGCGCGGAAGCTGATGTAAATCAGACGATTGCGGTGCCAAAGAAGAATCGCCCTTACACAAGGCCGAAACGCCACTGCGCGTCGCTCCGTTGCGGCCGCTCGTTAAGCGCGGTGGCGTTACTGTTCCAGAGCTTCCTTGATTTGCTTATAGATGCTCTTGAGCGCGACTTTCTGCGCAGGTGGATCGAGAGTATCGAGAGGCACGTCGGGATCGTTGGCGGCCTGGTACCGTTCGATCGCGGTCTCCTCATAGGCGCTGGAACTGATCGCCACCCACAACACCTCTAGCTCCCCCCGCTCGCGAGCATCGAGCAGCTGCGGCAGTTCATTCTCCTTGATGAACTTGGAGGCAAGAAAATCCTGGCTGACGAGAAGCACCGCAACGCGCGCAGACGAGAGTGCGTCTGCGATCTCTTCACGCCAATCGTCGCCCGCCTTGATTCTCTCGTCCGACCATATGCGCACGCGTTCGTCTTCTTCGTACCCGGACAGCCATTTATTGAGCTCGTCCAGCCAGGCTTTGTCCTCGTGACTGTAGCTGATGAAAACCAACTTGCTCTCTGCGAACTGCGGCACCGCGAAGTGTATGAAATAGAGTTTCTTGTTCTCCCGATCAATGCGGTAGGTCAGCTCGATGCGCGGCTGCGGATGCGTATAGAGATAGAGATTGGCAGCCTTGTCGAATGGCGTGATTCGGTGTGGGTGGGCATCCGGGTCGTCCGCCAACTCGTCGATGACCTTGTTCAGCGTCAACTGCACGGCCCCATCGAGGCTGTCGCGTATCTTTCGCGCGTGTCCGGAAACGCTCGTCGCGTACTCCGGGAAATCACCATTACCGGGCATTTCGGCTAACCCTCCACGTTCCCTTCCGGATGAGCCGAGCGAGATTCGACCGCCAGCAGCTGGATCTTCTTCTCGGCCTCGTCGAGCGCGTAGCGGACGCGCACCTCACTACCTTCGGGATACCATACATACTGACCGGCCTCCGTCGCCTCGGCACCCGACGGGTGTGGGTCGCTCGCGAGGCCAGCGAACGCACCGTCAAGCAGGAGCTGCCTATCCATCGGCAGAGCGTCGACAGCCTCTCGTGCCGCGCGGCTCTTCTGCATGAAATACTGTGGCTCGGCCGATTCGGCGGCTGACATCAGGACTGTCTGTCCACGGTCCCGCGCGATCTGCTGCCGTTCGACGTTTTCGAGTTCGTTAAGGTACTGACCCGGAATCGAAATCTCATCGCGATCCCCAAGCTCGAAGGCATGAAAAGTCTTCGAAAGGCGACTGATCTCGGCAGCGACTTTCAGCTTCCGGCGGCCACGGCGAATGAAATAGAAGCTGAAGACCGAGAATCCGGTCGCGATGAGAAACAGCGAGAACCACGTCCACAGCCTTGCGTCCTCTGCCGTGGGAGGCTCACTGAACAGCGAGATGATTCCGCCGCCGATCAGGAGCAAGCCGCAAGCAGATAGAAACATCGAAAGCGCCCGTAACACCGGCGCCCACCGCGACCCGTGCCGCATCTCCGATGCGAATAGCTCCTTCAGGCCGAGCTTTCGAACCAGTCGAGCCTGCACGACAATCTTCCACACCAGGGGAAAATTCAACAGGAACGCGAGCGGAGATACGAGGCCGAACAACGTACTGATGACCAACAAGACGGCTGAGATTTCCAGCAGGGGGGCATCAAGGCCTAATGAGGAGTCACTGACGGCCACCATCATCGTGACGAACCACGCAATGAAGAACAGCAACCAGCCGAACACCGCGACACTCAGGAAGATATAGGCAACTCGTTGCCATCGGCCGAGGCTTAACGCATCGCGTTCTTCGTCCAGGAGCTCCAGGGCTCGCTGGTATTGCTTGCGATTCAGCGTGGCGGATTCATGTGCAGTAGTCACTGCGCGCTACCGGAGCCGGTCCAACTCGCGCTGCAGTTCGTCAACACGGCGCGTGAGGTTCTCAATCTCCCTCCTCAATTCAGCATCGCTCGCTGCAGGCGTTGCTCGAAACTCGGTGAGCTGCTGCGCCTCGAAACGACTAGCATTCGAAGGGTCGATGCGCATGTTGCCCGCGCTCGGTAACTCACCCAGCCGTAGCTCGAATGACTGAATAATGGCCCTGTTTTCTTCGACGTCCTGCCGCACCTCACCGACTCGATCTTCGACAGCGGCATCGATCCGTCCGGCAACCTCTGGAGACGTCAGCAACTCTTGTCTGAACGACTCGGTCCTGGTGACCCTTTGCGCTTCTTCTGCCACCGTTCGCCGAATCTCTGCAGAAGCCGCAACACTTGCCGTGAATCCCGAGTCGCCGCTCAATTGCCGGGCCACGACTTCAGATTCTGTTCCACCGGCAAGAACTGCGTAGACGGCAACTCCCGATGCTGCCAACAGCAGAGCCCAGGACACAAGTCCGTTGCGGCGGCGCCTATCAACGTCCCGGCTAATTGCCTCGTCGATATTGCGAAATCTCTCGGCAAACTCTTCACCGTTCGTCATCGGTTGTGGCTCCTAGCGGCTGGAGATAAAGATCCCGGCGGTACCGGTTGCGAGTACGACGGCGATGAGCGTCAAAGCATCACCTATACTGAGTGATGAGGAAGTCACGCCCCACACAATGCCCGATAAGGCTGCACCGGCGATCACAGCGACGGGCGCGGCTCCGGATGCGACCCCGGAGGCTAACTTCGAACTCCCGATGCTTGCGTACCTGTCCCAGAACTGGAGTAACCAGACCATTACCGCATCGCGGACTTCGGTCTTGAACTGCTCGATGTCGGTAAAGGACTTCAACCAGACGCCGGTGTCAAACTGGCGCATCCGGTCCAGAAATCTTTGCTGCCTCGGTTCGATGTCTGCACCGCCACCGGACTTATCGAACGCAAGAATCTCGACGCCCGGCTGCTCCCTTGCCGTGTCGAATTCCCACTCGACGATCGAGCCATCAAAGTCCTCACCCGGGTAAGGGGAACCATAGTTCGTACCGAAGATTCCCAGATAGATATCGGTCGAACTCAGGACTCTCTGCAGCCGGGCTTTCGGTGACTGTCCGCGCGCCACATCGTCTTCGTATCGATACACCTCGATCGACCGAGTTCCGATCGCTGACTCGACAGCGGCCCTTTCCGCATCGAGGTCCGACGTCGAACTGACAAAGAGAAGTGGTCTTCTATCGGTCGGCATGTCCAGATCCAGTAAGACGGCGCCCAACCACCGCCAAGCAGTAGTATAGCTGGCCGATTCGACGTGCGCGCTCTTCGCTGTCGCGCGCGACGCTTGTCGCAGATGGAGAAGAAGCGAGTTGCATGGCTTATGCCTTGCACACCACGGCGACGCTGAAGAGTTGCGTGGGTTGCAGAAAACTTGTACTCGGCATCAGCGTCGCAGCAATGAACTCAACAAGTTCGACCGACCCACGGAATAAACCTCCCGATCAACTCTGGTCATGAGCGTTCCGTCATCCGTTACGCCACAGAACTGAACTTCGGAGTCGGACGTGTACGGTGGACCAATCAGCTCCGACCACTGCTCGGCGGCCATATCGAAGTAGTGTAGTTCGGTCTCATATGCTGCCTCGCGGATTCCGGTATCCCAGCGACCGGGGCTGGTTGCCAACAACAGCCGTCCATCGCCAGCAACCGCGAGCAGTGAGGCAACGCTGCCAGACTTGTTAACTGCCTCCCAGCTGACGCCGTTATCGCTTGACCGCCACAGTCCACCGAGACCACCATCCTCGGCCCTTACCGGCATACCGATCCAGATGTCGCCATCGAGAACAGCGACCGGCAAGCCGTCGTTGAAGCTCGAGGATCGGCGTGTGAGCGGCCGCTCGGAGAAGTCTGGTGGTAAGAGCCGATCGATAACCGCAATGTGCGTGGCGCCGCCCTCGCTCGCGACGGCGACTACGGAGCGCCCGCTTGGCGGTGCGTCGAAGCCTTCATCGTCAGGACTGACCGGTTCAGGGTTGATCGCAGAAAGCGCGACGTATAGCCCTGGAGCAGGCTCCGCAACCCACACCCCGCCGCGCAGCAGGTCAATCGACTTCCCGAACGCATCCTCGTAGTCGTTTTCGAGCCCGGTGGCGATTCCGCGTGCCGTTTGCTCCAACCCGGCCATATCGAGCGCTTCTCGTGCGCGGCGCATGGCTGACGGATCCACGGCCGAAACATGCAGCAAGCGGCGTGGTGGGGTGTAAGGGGTATCGTCCATCCAACGTCTCGCATCAGGGTTCGATCCGAGGACGTCGGGATACAGCCTGACGTAGTTTCTGTCGGTGGTGCGTTCGCGCGCCGCCAGCAGCAATGCTCCGTCTCTCACGTCGCAGTATTCCGGAACGCCGATCCCGGTGGAATCAGGCGGCAAGTTCACGCGTTGCGTCCGCTCGAAGGGGAACAGCAGCACAATTGCCGCAAGAGCGCTCAGCGTTACAAAGCCCTGAGCGAGGTTTCGACGCTGGCGACGTTTATCCCACTGGGCAATGTGGCGGGGGTCCGAATCGGAAATTGTCGCGATGGCAGAGACGATCGCATCCTGAGCCCGCGGGCGCATCCATCCCAGGAACCAGCCACGACGCAAGTCCGGATACTGGCGTTCAACGGCCCTCAGGGGCGCGGGTATCGACGTCTCGGCTGTGCCATCGATGAGGAGAACAACGATTGACCGACTTTCGTCTTGTGCCTGGAAAGTTTCGATCTCCCGGCGTACCCATTCGGACTCGGCTACGGATGGTGAGCAACATACGATGAGGGTTCGAGCGTTTGCCAGCATCCCCTCCAGTTCCGCTGACAACTGCCCTGCCCGAATGTCGGTGTCATCGAGACATACCGTGAGCTTCTTATCGCCATCGGGGAACCGATAGCTTTCCAGGTAGCGCTGGATTCGCGTAGCAGCACGCTTGTCACTGTGGCTGTAGCTGATGAAGGCGTCGTACTTGAAATCAGGCACGATCATCATCCCCGACGACATTCATCAGGTCGACGACACTCGTGCCGGGAAGAAATCGATGAGGAGTTTTCCGCGTATATACGCCCACCCCAGATCGCCCGTATGCGCATCTCTTGCCCCGGCACGAATTGGTGTCAGGCTGAGCCGCTTGCGATCGCTCGTCTCGACCTTGACCGTAGTGCTGTTCTCGCGGATCTCCCGATCGAGAATAACGACAGCGACCGGTGTGCCGCTCCCAACCATGCCCTGGAACAACATCCACAACGAGTACATGAACAAGCCTGCGCCGATGGCAGCGAACAACCAGCCGGCCGCCTCCATCGCTGCACTCGGCCCCGGGAAATCGCGAGACATTGAGGACCCGACGGTGCCGAAACCGACGAACACTATGCCTACGATGATGCCGATCAGACTCTGCCCGACGAATGCTCTCTGCCTGCCTCGGACCGGCGGTTGGGCAAGGCGGGTCCAGCGTGCCAGGCGAGCCTGAGGCGAGTGTTCGTCCGGACCGTCCGGGTCCAGTCCATCGACGCGCTGCTCGACCCAACTGACGATACGGGCTTCAATATTGTCATCGCCAATCGGGCTGGTGAGCGGCTTAATGTAGGCGGGCAAATGGTCCGCATTAAAGCCATCGAGGAGTACCGGCATTATGTAGCCGGCAGGATTGCGCCACTTGTCCTCGGCATAGGCGAGCTCAGTCATTGCATAGGACCTGGGACGCACCGAGTGTTCGCTGGCCAGGAACACGAACAAGTCCGAACCGTCGATCGCGCGCTTGATCCGCGCGTGGTACTCCTGACCGATCGGCAGCTTGTCTGTATCGAGAAAAGTATCGAAGCCGGCTGCGTTGAGCGCGCCTTTGATTCGCTCTACCGTTGAGCGATCTTCACGTGAGTACGACAGGAAAACGCGCATCGAACGATACCTTTACTGTCCTATTCCGCAGTGTAGACCACTATGCCACTCCATCAACCGCGCCGGACGGCGCTGGCGGAGTCCGGTAGCTACCTGGCAACCAGCCAGTCGAGCAGATTGCTGACGAAGCGGGCATTGTCATTGGGCTGATCTGTGTCCGGCAACAGGTCCCACGTACCGCACGCCACAACGCCTCCTTTTCCTGTCAACTCGGGTGTTGCCTTCGCAAGGACTGGAAGCCACGGAGCGTTTCTCTCGATGGTGAATTCGGGATTGGGCATGATCAGGTCGCCCGACGCGGCTGGGTCGCGTTAGAGCTGAGGCGATCCCTGAACCACTACGCTACAACAAGAACGGCGCGATCATGAGCGTGACGAGGATCATGAACGGCAGCGCGAGCCAGAGAACCTTCCGAAACCCGAGATCGTGAGCCGGATTCGGCCAGTCGGATTCCATGAATCCGAAGATCACCCCTCGCCCTTCTCTCCACTGCAGGTTCCACATCAGACCTGCCGCGAGATAGAGAATCGAAGAGAGAACGATGTTGGACAGCCAGGTCGGCGGATAATAGCCGTACCGGAGCAGGATGTAGACGTCATACAGCCAGCTGACGGAGAACATCCAGACGCAGACGGCGATATAGACATGAGTCGCCCTGGCCCGCCTGCGTAAGGCCAGGTAAAGCGTGCCGACTGCCCACGGTGCGGTGAGGAATGTCAGAACCGACATGAACGCCGCGTCGATGTAATCCCAGGTCGGATCGCCTGTGTATGGCGCCATGAAGATCATCGAGACAGCCGCTATAGCGAATGTCAGCAATTTCCATGGGGACTGCATGTATTTCCGGTAGGCGGCTTGGAACAACACCAGCGACGATCGCTCGTGAAACATCAGGAAGGCGACCGCGGCACAGGCGGCTGTGTAGGCGGCGATGTAGGTGGTGAAGGCGGGGTTCACTCGCTCGGCCTCTGACGCGAATGCTGTTACAGAAGATCAGCATATCCTACTAAGTGCAGGCCGGCCTCGCGGGAGCGAGAGGATCGCTTGCCCGCTTCGCAAGCTGCATGTTCGCTGTCGCGGTTCGTCGCGCTTCGCGGACGACTCAGACACGCAAATCTCACTCGATTTCCAATATTCGCCTATGTTGCCTACAGGCAACATGCACGATAGTATCTCGATGAAGTTGCTGGTCTATGAAACAGACTCCGGACGACGACCGTTCGTTGAATGGTTCGAGCGATTGGACGGTCAGCGCCAGGCATCCGTTAGAAGACGATTGCGAGCGCTCGAAGAGCATGACCACCTGGGAGACTGCGCTTCACTAAGGGGCGGCCTGTACGAAATGCGACTGGCCGGGCGCACGGGACTACGGATCTACTACGCACGCATAGACAGGGCCATCGTGTTATTGCTTGGAGGCTCCGGCAAGAGTGACCAGAAACGAACAATAGAGCGTGCGAGAGAAAGACTGAGAGATTTTCGAGACCGGAACAGTGAGTAAGAAAGTGAAGGCAGCAGCGGCCTGGGACCTGAAGGAGAAACTCTACGAGGATCTTCTCGATCCCTCGTACGCTTCCGCGTACGTGAATGAGGCGCTTCTTGAAGGTGACGAAGTCGTTTTCAAGACGGCAGTCGCGGACGTTATTCGCGCGCGCGGGGTCGGCAAGGTCGCTGAGGCCGCCGGGGTAAACCGGGTAACTGTCTTCAAGACGCTGAAACCCGAAACACGCACATCGTTTACAACGTATCACTCGCTGTTGACGGCGTGCGGCATCGATTTCGCGACTCGGCCGCTCGGGTCTCGTGGCAAGGCTGGGCGGAAGTAGATTCTCCGTATGTTGTTCGTGGGTTGGCGCGCCAGCTCGACGAAAGCGTAAACACCTGGTGAGGAAATGGCCGTAGCGGGCAACACCCGCTACGGCCCAAAGAACCCACTACTCGTATCTCAAGGCCAGCACTGGGTTGGCGCGCGCAATGCGAATCGCATGCGCGGCTACGGTGCTCCACGCGAGCATCAGCGCGATCGCTCCGGCCACCGCCAGAATGACGAACGGCGACTCTATTCGGTCGGCGAAGAAGTTCAGATAGATGTTCGATGCGAAGTACGCAGCGGGCAGCGCGATTGCGAGCGCCCACAGCACCGGCTTCGAGAATTGCCATACGAGCAGTCGTGCGATCTGCAGCGAACTCGCGCCGAGTACCTTGCGAACGCCGATCTCCTTCGTCCGCTGCGCGGCCATAAACGCGGCGAGGCCGAACAGGCCGATCAATGCCAGCGAAAGCGCCACGAATGCGAATCCGCCCAGAGCCATGTTCATATACTTGAGGACGTCGTAGACACTGTCGAAGACCTCATCGAGGAACCGGCCCTGCATCGGGTAGTCCGGTATGACGCGCTTCCAGACGCGTTCGACCTCTTCGATCGTACCCAGCATGCTGCCGCCGGTGATGCGAATCGACGCAATCCCGAAGGCTTCAGGAGCGTATGTGAATACCCAGGGCTTCTCTTCGTTGAACAGGCCGAGAATGTTCTGTGTAGGCACGACGCCGACGATTACGAGCTCGCGCAGCGATCCTTCTTCGTCGTTGCGGTATAGACGCTGGTTGACCGCCTCTTCGGGTGTAGCGATACCCATCCGCGCAAGCGTCAGCTCGTTCACCAGCACGTTGATCACTTCAGACTCGTCGAAAACCAACTCATCGTTGGCGATGTCGCGGCTGAGATTGCGCCCGGCAAGTAGCGGAATGTCGTAGGTATCGAGGAACTCCGGCGAGAGATTGAGTCTGTTGACGCGGAACTCACCGGCTTCATCCCCCGGCGTAGCTGAATAGTCGCGCTGGTTGTTACTTTGGTTGTAGGGCACCTGCGACGAATACGAGACGCTGGCGACGTTCGGCAGTGCCTCCAGCTCGTAGCGCAGAGTGTCCAGGCGATCGCGGATGTCCTCGACACCGAGGCGCTGCAGCGTATAGATCTCCGACCGCGGGAAGACGTAGCTGGATTCCTTAACGCGCTCGTTCTGCATGTACAGGATGGCGACGAGCGACAGCATGAACGCTGAGATCGCGAACTGGACGCCGATCATGACCGAACGCATCGCCGAACCCTTCTTGCCTTTGCGCGCAACGTCGCGCAGCGCGTCGATCGGGCTCGCTCGCGTAATCAGCCAGGCCGGGTAAAGACCGGCGAGCAGGCCCACGAGCCCTGTTGTCGCGACGAGCCACGGCAGCGTCCGCAGGTAGTCGAGTGTCATGGCCCTGCTGGCGGCGTTGTTGAACAACGGTATGAGCACCTCGAGCGCCGCGATCGCGACGACCATCGCGATCGACGCGATCACGAGGCTCTCGACGAGGAACTGCGTGAGCAGCTGGCGCCGGTCCGCACCCATCGTCTTTCGCATCCCGACTTCGCGGCTTCGACCCAGCGACTGGGCCGTGGCGAGGTTCGTGTAGTTGACGCAGGCGATCACCAGCACGAGGAATCCGAGCAGCTGGATGATCGTGATGACGGGCATGCCGATCGCGTCCCAGATCGCGACGTTCGCGCGGTTCAGCGGATCGACGTAGAAGCTCGCGACAATCTCTTTGACCTCTTCGTCGACCAGGCGATCGTAGATGCTGTCGATTTGAACCTGCAGCCACTGCTGGTCGAGTGACTCTGGCAGCATGACGTAGGTCATGTCGCCCATCGAAATGTTGTACCAGTTGCCCTCCAGCGGCTCGTCACGCAGGGTCACGAGCGCCTGCATGGGCGCGAAGATGCCGAAACTGCCCTCGAGAACCGGCGACGACGTCAGGTGCGTATTCTGCGGCAGTTCCCGGATCACGGCGGCGATCGTGAAATCGTACTCGTTGTCGAAGGTGAGGATCTCGCCGACGACGTCCGTATCGCCGAAGTACTTGATCGCCTGCGCTTCGGTGACTAGCAGGTTCGTCGGCACGTCCAGCGCGTTCGGGCCGCCCGCGATGTAGTCGAGATCGAATATCTCGAGGAACGCGGGATCGACGAAGTGCACGGACTCGTAGAACCCGTTATCTCGCTCGGAAACCAGATATTCGGAGCGAAGCAGGCGAGCAACGGCATCGACGTCGGTGAGCTCGGCCTCGACGATCGGGCCGAGGGCGGTCTGTACCGAGTTGATCTTCTCGATGCCGACGTTGAGCCCGGGGGCGGCGTTGATGCCGAGCGTGTAGACCCGGTCGCTGTTGGCGAAGAACGCGTCGTGCGTGTTCTCGTACTTCGCGATAAGGCCTGCCATAACGTAGATCGTCATGCCGAGCGCGAGCCCGGCGATGTTGATCGCTGCGAACAGCTTGTTCTTGCGCAGGTTCCTGACGGCGATCTTTACGTTGTTCCAGAACATGTTTCGAGCTCCCGAGTCAGGCCGCGCGCACTGCGTCGGTGACCACGTGGCCGTCGAACAGGTTGACGGTGCGACGGGCGTAATCGGCATGCGCCGGTGAATGCGTCACCATGACGATGGTCGTGCCCTCGGCGTTCAGCGTGCGCAGCATCTCCATGACTTCCTGCCCGTGCGCGGAGTCGAGGTTGCCGGTCGGCTCGTCGGCGAGGATCAGCGGCTGGTCGCCGACGACTGCACGCGCGACGGCGACTCGCTGTTGCTGACCGCCGGAGAGCTGTCCGGGCATGTGTTTCGCGCGATGTGCGATGCCCATCCGGTCCATGACTTCGGCGACGCGCCGCCTGCGCTCCGCGCTGGGCATGTTGTGATACAGGAGCGCGAGTTCGATGTTCTCGGCCACGTTGAGCTCGTCGATCAGATTGAAGCTCTGGAATATGAAGCCGATGTTCCGCTTGCGGATGTCGCTGCGTTTCGCTTCGGAGTATCGCGCGACGTTCTCGTCGAAGAAGAAGTAGTCGCCATCGGTCGGGTTGTCGAGCAGGCCGACGACGTTGAGCAACGTCGACTTGCCACATCCGGAGGGGCCCATGACGGCGACGAAGTCGCCCTGGTCGATCTCGACGTTCACACCGTTGAGTGCGACGGTTTCGACCTCATCGGTGCGATAGACTTTGTAAAGGTTGTGTAGCTTCAGCATGTTGAGGTCTCCCGGATCAATCCAGCTTTAGTCGGTCCATGCCCACGTAACTCGTGTAGGGCGACGTGATAACTTGCTCGCCCGGCTCCAGGCCGTCGAGCACTTCAATGAAATCGGTATTCCGGCGGCCGAGTTGCACGGTGCGTTTCACCGCCTCGCTGCCGTCAGGCGACACGACGAAGATCCAGTTGCCGCCCGTCTCCTGGTAGTACGAGCCGTTGGGGATCAGGATCGCGTCCGAGTTGTCGCCGAGCGTCAGGCGAACCTGCATGGTCTGGCCGCGCCGCAGCCCGTCCGGATCTTCCGCGAAGACCATGTCGACCTCGAACTGGCCGTTGTTGACCTGCGGATAGATCTTCGTCACGCGAAGCTCGTAATCGTTCCTGCCCTGCTCCGCGATGGCGACCTGCTCGAGGTCGACGCGACCGAGATAGAACTCGTCGATCCGAACGTTCAGCTTGTATCCGTCCGGATCGTCGATTTGCCCGAGACGGCCTCCTCGCTCGATCGACTGCCCGATCTCGATGTTGAACCCCGACAGCCTGCCGGCTACCGGCGCCCGCACGCTGAGGTCCTCGAGGTTGTCACGGGCGAACGTGAGACCGGCCTGGAGTTGATCGCCGGCTTCGCGCAGCTGGCGTAGTTGCTGCTGCTGAAGGCGCATGTCGGTCTCCTGGCTTTCGAGCGTGACTTCGCGGCGGGCCTCGTAATAGTCCAGCTCGTCCTGCAGATCGTCGACGGTGGACTGCGATACGAGGTTCTGCGCGGCAAGGTCGCTCTGCCGTTCGATGCTGCGGCTCAGCCGGACGATCTGATAGTCGATTTCGACGAGGTTGCGTCTGTGCGACAGGCGATTCTGCTCGAGCTGCAGTTCGATCGTGCGCATGTTGTTGAGCTGCTCCGTGACCGCCGCCTCCCGGCCAAGCACCTCTAGCTGCAGGTTGGTGTTGGAAAGTACCGCGATGAGATCGCCGGCCTCGACCATCGCGCCGTCTTCGACGAGAACCTGCTCGACCCGACCGCCTTCGATCGCGTCGAGGTAAACCGTGCTGCGCGGCACCAGGCGGCCGCGGAGCGGGATGAAGTCCTCGAAGGTCCCGGTCGTGACGTCGGAGATGAAAATCCGCTGCGAATTCACGCTGAGCGTGCGGCCCCCGAGCAGCATGCCGGCGAGCCAGATGACGAAGGCGATCGCGGCGAGGCCGCCGATGCCGTATCCGATCAATTTCGAGCGCGATATCTTCCTTGCGACCACACGGTCCATGCTCTGCCCGGAAATGCCGACATTCTGCGTGTCCCGATTCTCGGCGAGTTGACTGATTTTGCTCACGGCGCCCTCCTTACCCTGTGTATAGCAAGTGGCGTGCCAACTTCTAAGTTATTGTTTTTATTTGACTCCGTAGCTGACCAAGCCCGGCAACTGTGCGATTCC
>JAAUYK010213967.1_pt1 | contig 14766 bp, 15 predicted proteins | sample 7278021 | NCBI WGS metagenome assembly JAAUYK01 (sample SAMN14350223, study PRJNA611818) | marine sediment metagenome | isolation source: surface marine sediment (1.8m) | place: French Polynesia: Moorea | collected 2018-08
ACCGGTTAATGCCGATGAATGCCTTGGCTGTGAAAGTTGTGTAGAAGTTTGCGAACCCGGCGCAATTACCATCGAGGAAACCTAAATATTTATATTTACGTTCCTTCTGTTCCAAATGCGGAGCAGAAGGAACTATTCCCCCGACCGTTTCCTTCCTCTATTAGCATGATTTCCCAGTAAAAACTCTAAAATCTAGCCGAATCAGCGATCCATCAATATGATGTTATTTTTGATTTATCATATGGTGTATGATGGGTTGTAGCAGTTTCAAATCCCTCTCTGTAGTAATGTGGGCACTCATCCATTAAACCATATACAGCTTGCCTCTGCCAATATTCTATGATAGCTTCACAGCCCATGAAGCAGTATGTGGTTGATGAGTTAAGACTTGAGGATTATGATAGAATCAAAGATTTTTTAGATGAGCATTTGGAATCCTCACAAATTGATGGCATCTATTGGTTGCCACTCGATCCGACAGTTCTATCCGAGGATCAGATATCCCATACCGATTGCCAGCCTTTTTACTTTGCCCTCGATTTAGAACCAGATAAACTAACTTGTGAATTTTTGGTGCGAACAAAAAAAAGGGTTCGATGTAGTTGTATGGGGTATGCCGATCCAGAACAATGTCATTGGTTGATGCAATACGTTGATCGTATATTTAGAACTTTGCAGATTAAAATTTAGCAGCCCACCGCTCAAAAACCATGTTTCCCAATATTGTTCATGGCATAGAAATGATGCCGGCAGGCGAAATCAAAATGCACAAGCTATAAATGCAATCAGATTTTATCTATAGGCTATACACGTATTTTGTTATAGTGTGGGTTATACTTCTCACACTTATTTTTGGGATGGCGGCCATCATATTATCTTTTTTTAGCAAAACCGGTAATCTGCCACACTTGGCGGCCAGGATGTGGGGACGGTTAATTCTTTGGGGTAGCGGCATCAAGGTGTCGGTCAAAGGCGCTGCCAACATTGTGCCCAATCGTTCAGCCATATACATGTGTAATCATCAGAGCAATTTTGACATTCCCGTGCTGCTGGCCTTTTTACCGGTACAATTTCGCTGGCTGGCTAAAGCCGAATTATTCAGAATTCCGATTTTCGGTCGGGGTATGCGCGGTTGCGGTTATATCAGCATTGATCGCTCGAATCGGCCATCTGCATTTGAAAGTTTAGCCCTTGCCGCTCGAAAAATTCAATCCGGCGTTTCGGTACTAATCTTTCCCGAGGGTACGCGAAGCTCAGATGGCTGTATCAGACCTTTTAAAAAAGGCGGATTTGTAATGGCGCTAAATGCCAAAGCGCCAGTGTTGCCGGTCATTATTAATGGCACGTGGGACATTATGTCCAAAAGCAAGCTATTGATTAAACCGGGCCGCGTTCAACTAGAAATTAAAGAGCCTATTGAGACCATAACATATTCGCGTGATAGACTAGAAGAATTAATGCATAACGTCCGAACGGTGATTGAATCATCCTACAATCGGGGAAAACGCTTATCAAAACAATGTTAAAAGTGATACCACTGGGAGGCTTGGGTGAGATCGGCCTCAATATGATGGTTTTTGAATATGAGAACACGATTTTTGTAATCGATGCCGGACTCATGTTTCCGGAAGATCATATGCTGGGAGTCGACTGCGCCATTCCGGACATGAACTATCTTTTTCAAAATAAGTCCAAAGTTACCTGCGTTGTTTTAACTCATGCACATGAAGATCATATTGGTGCGTTGCCTTACTTGATTAAAGAATTGAATGTACCGATTTTTGGAACGCCGTTTACCCTTGAAATGGTTCGCTGCAAGCTGGAAGAGCGCGATCTGGCCGAATCAGTGAAATTGCACCCGGTTTCTCCCGAAGAAACCTTGAAGATTGGACCGTTTGAACTCGAATTTTTTCGCGTGAGCCATAGCGTGGTGGATGGTGTTGGCATAGCGGTGCGTTCACCGGTGGGCTTGCTGATTCATACCGGCGATTTCAAAATTAACCATTCGGCGATGGATGGTTATTTGACCGACGTGAACCGCCTCGCGCGTTATGGTGAAGAGGGGGTCGTCGCCCTTTTTTCAGATTCAACGAATGTTGAAAAAGAGGGCTATACAATTTCCGATGAGGAGATCGGTAAAACCCTCGCGCGCATTACGGAAGAATGCCAGGGGCGAATTATCGTGGCGCTTTTTGCTTCCAGCATTTACCGAATTCAGCAAATAATTAGCATTGCCAAGGCCAGGAATAAAAAAGTAGTATTTAGCGGTCGCAGCATTGAAAGCAGTGTCCAAGCCGCCAAAAAGTTGGGTTATTTACGTTTTACCGATGACATTACGATCGATATTCAGGAGGTTTCCCAATACGCCGATGATGATATCATTATTATAACGACCGGCAGTCAAGGTGAACCGATGTCAGCCTTAGCCCGCATGGCCGAAGGCTCCCATAAACAAATTAAAATTAAAACTGGCGACTTGGTGATTTTGTCATCAAAATTTATCCCCGGCAATGAAAAGGCCATCACAAACATCATTAACAAACTTTACCGGCGCGGAGCTGATGTGATCTACGAGAAAATATCTGCTATTCATGTTTCGGGACACGCCTTTCAGGAAGAACTAAAACTGATGATTAATTTGACCAAACCTGAATATTTCATTCCGATTCATGGAGAATACCGACACCTGCATTTACATAAACGTTTAGCTGAAAAGGTTGGCATTGAACCTCAGCATATATTGCTGGCCGAAAATGGTCGGGTTTTGAGATTTTCTAAAACCGGTGCATCTGTTGAGGAGCATGTGCACACGGGAAGAGTGCTTATCGATGGGAAGGGCGTTGGTGATGTTGGGCGAAGCGTTCTTAAAGAACGGCGACTGCTTTCGGAAGACGGCCTGGTGGTTGTCAACATGGCGTTTGATGAAGAGACCGGCATTATTGTTTATGGTCCGGAACTCGTTTCGCGGGGCTTTGTATTTCCCACCGAGACCGGTCATCTGCTAGAGGATGCCAAGTGTATTATCTTAGAAATCGTTGAGGAACTGGGACCGGAAGAACCGAACCGCATCGATCGAATTCGTGGGCGGCTGCAAACCTCGCTAAAACAGTATTTTAATTTTGCCATTAAGCGCAAGCCGGTGATCCTTCCATTTATATTGGAAGTATAAGGGGATTAATTCCGCAAGCGGCGTTCATTAAAATACAAGAACTGAGGGTAGAAAAGCGTTTATGCGTAAAGAAATTATCGGACTTTCACTCTTTTTTCTGGTGATTTTTAGCCTTATTAGCCTTTTATCGTACGATCCTGCTGATCCCTCAATTCACAACGCCAAAGCTGCGGGTGACGTTTATAATGCATTCGGATTATTGGGCGCGCACATGGCCGGCTTTCTCATCGGGTTGTTCGGTTTAGGAGCCTTTTGGATACCGGCTATTTTCCTGTTGGCCAGCATTCAATTCTTCAGGGGGCGCAGTGGTAACGAAATTTTATTGACATTATCTGGTGGATTAATTTTGGCGATCACCACCGGCAGCTTATTGGCATTCAAACAAAAACAGTACCTTCTTTTCGGTGCATCCTTTTCCTCCGGGGGGATTATCGGGATTCCACTGAAGGCCTTTTTGACGCGCTACACCAATCCCACCGGTGGCATTATCATCCTTTTGCTTCTCTGGGTTATCGGCCTGATTCTCGCTACAGGATTCTCAATTATGACTTTTCTGGAGCACTGCCAGCGATTTATGCTGCTGATCAGCGATCGTATTCAGACCGTAACCATTAAATGGGTGGAACGTAGACGCAAAGCGAGAAAACGCACCAAGGTATTAAAATCCCAAGTTAAAAAGCGCAAACCGCCGGTTAAAATCAAAGCGCGCGAATCGGTTCCCATTAAAGACACGCCTGCGCCCAAGCAAGAGGTCTTTGGTTTTATGCAAAACGGTAAGCGTTTTCAGCTACCCTCGGCCAATTTTCTGGATGAGCCAGACACTCCTTCGGTTATGGTGGATGATAAGAATTTATCCATGCAATCCAAACTCTTGGAAAAGAAGCTAGAGGATTTTGGCGTTCAGGGCGAGGTGCAATCGGTCATTCCCGGACCCGTCATTACCACTTTTGAATATAAACCTGCTTCCGGAGTTAAGATTAATAAAATTGTTAATCTCGTCGATGATTTGGCGCTGACCTTGCGGGCTACGAGCATCCGTGTGGTTGCACCAATTCCAGGCAAAGCCGCCATCGGTGTTGAAATTCCCAACTCAAACCGTGAAATTGTGCGGTTTAAAGAAATTGTGATTTCAAAGGCGTTTGAGAAATCTAAATCCAACCTGACCATTTGCTTGGGTAAAGATATCGTTGGTAATCCGATTGTGGCGGAACTAGATAAAATGCCGCACTTGCTTATCGCAGGCGCCACCGGATCGGGCAAGAGCGTGGCGCTTAATACGATGATCTGCAGCTTTTTGTACAAATCCAGTCCGGATGCCGTTAAGATCATCATGATTGATCCTAAGCGAATAGAACTCTCTATTTATGACGGTATCCCGCATCTCATTACGCCTGTGGTTACGGATGTTAAAAAAGCAACCAATGCCCTGTTTTGGGCCGTGCGCGAAATGGAGCGTCGGTATGAAGTCCTGTCAGAGATGCAGACCCGCAATATCGATCAGTATAATCTCAAAATTACGAAAGCCATTAAAGGCCATCAAACCGATCAACCACAAAAACTGCCTTATATTGTTATCGTGATCGATGAATTGGCCGATTTGATGATGGTGGCATCGCGTGATGTGGAAGTGGCTCTGACTCGGCTGGCACAAATGGCGCGGGCGGCTGGCATCCATTTAATTCTTGCCACGCAAAGACCTTCAGTTGATGTTCTAACCGGTATTATTAAAGCTAACTTTCCAACACGGCTTTCTTTTCAAGTGTCTTCCAAGACCGATTCGCGGACCATCATTGACACTAACGGCGCTGAGAATTTACTCGGCAACGGGGACATGCTGTTTCTACCGCCAGGAGCTGCCAAAATCCAGCGAGTACACGGCGCCTTCATATCCGAGGTTGAAATTGCTCGGATTACTAAATTTTTGAAAGACCAAGAAACGCCACAATACAACAATGAGGTACTTGCGGCCCGCAAAGAAGAAAAAGAATCCGCGGACGATGTAGAATACGATGAGAAATATGATGAAGCCGTCGCCTTGGTAACTAAAACGGGTCATGCATCAATATCTATGATCCAGCGGCATCTTCGAATCGGTTACAATCGTGCCGCCCGCATCATCGAAGTGATGGAAAAAGAAGGGATTGTCGGGCCTTCCGATGGCGCTAAACCGCGGGAAGTGCTAGTTCGTGGATATGAATAAATTGCAGCTAGGAATCGCCTATGCTCCAAGCAACACGATTCTGATTAATGCAAATTAACGTGATGGAAATTGATTCACATCTGCTAGAAGCCACCGAAGGCTTTCTTGAAGTTTCCGAAGGCCAGCGTTTGTATGAGGTGGCATTGGAAGCCAGCTCTTTTGGCCCCTGTTTAGAAGTTGGTAGCTATTGCGGGAAATCGGCCATGTATATCGGCGCCGCTTGCCGCCGTAACAACAGCATCCTTTTTTCGATTGACCACCATCGCGGCAGTGAAGAGCATCAACCAGGTCAAGAGTATTTTGATCCGGCGCTTTTTGATCCAAGACAACATCAAATCGACACCTTACCGTCTTTTCGACACACCTTGCTAAAAGCGAATTTGGAAGACACGGTGGTGCCGATTGTGTGTCGTTCTGAAGTGGCAGCCAAGCAGTGGGCCACCTTACTAAGTTTGGTGTTTATTGACGGAAGTCATTCCTATAAAGCCGTTTATACAGATTTCCAATGCTGGCACCCAAAATTAATGCCGGGTGGCTTTCTTTTAGTTCATGATATTTTCAGTGATCCCACCAAGGGGGGCCAAGCACCCTATCAAGTATATCAGCATGCGCTGCAATCTGATCTCTTTGAAGTACTGCCCATGACCGGGACCTTAGGGGTTCTCAAACGCAAATAATTGAGCCGTCCGGGAGTTTCAAGCATCAACGCGTGTCATTCCGGTCCCGGATCAAGTCCGGGATGACAGATCCGGAATCTAATCCTTTTTAAGGGGCCATCTCTGGATGCCGGCCTGCGCCGGCATGACGAAAGAAACCCCCAGGTCCCTGAAATAATTCGGCTTGCGCAAATAGGTTCTGCTTTAGGCAATAACTGCTATGATTTGTCAAGGGATCAGGTAAGAGTCTGTTTCTGTAGATAAATTACCAGACTTTTTCCCATAATCGGATTTAAAAGGCGGTCAATAAAACCGGTAACCCAAGGCCGTTGCATCATATCCCATACTAGGAAACGATGGTAAAGGTTAATTAACCACGAGTCATTGCACTCTAATCCGATCAAACATTTAAGCCACCAATAGGGTGAATGCAAACTATGGGCAAAGTGGGAGGTTTGTTTGATTAATCCGAATGATTTAAGTAAATTGATTAAGCTTCTGGCGCGGTAGATGCGAAGATGGCCACCGGCGCTTAGGCGATATGCGCTTGAGAGTCGCCAACATATTTTTTCTGGCAAAAAACGCGGTACACTGACCACCATTGTTTGGCCTGGTTTTAATACCCGCACGATTTCTTTGAGTGCTTTACCATCGTCAGGAATGTGTTCGAGTACTTCGCAACAAATCACCAGGTCAAAGTAGTTAGTGTGAAACGGTAATTGGGCAATATGGGAATTTACAATTTGCCAGCGGCCTTTGATTCCGCCAACATGTTCATGTAGCTTAAGTCGTTCTTCAGCTTTTCGTAATTCATGAAAACTAACATCCGCACCAATAATCCTCACCCCATCATGGCGCAGGGCTGCTGGTAAATGCCTCCCGGTCCCGCAGCCCACATCCAAAATGCGATAGGTGGAACCGCGGCCATTGGACATATCAATACGATTAAATTCGATGGTAATCATTAATGGCCTTCTGGTAAACGCTAACCGTTTTCTGGGCCGCCTGCTTCCAGGTAAAGAGGCGATTGACACGCTGCCGCCCGGCTTCGCCTATTTGGGCGGCCCAGCGTGGATGGTCCAAGACCCGTGCAATGGCAGTCGCTAAAGATTTTGTATCGGCAGGTGGTATGATAATGCCCCCATCTCCGACCACCTCGGGCAAAGCCCCACCACTGGTACTAATGACCGGTGTGCCGCATGCCATTGCTTCGCCGGCCGGCAGTCCGAATCCTTCATATAACGAAGGCACAACCGCAACGGCTGCACGCGCGTATTCGGTAACATATTTTCTATCATCGATACGACCGGTAAAAGTGACCATACCGGCGAGACCCAGTTTGTGGATCAGCTTTTCGATGGTGCCGTTTCTTTTGGGCGCCCCGACGACAACCAATTTGATGTCACGTAGTTGCGCAAGCATTGCCACAGCTTTGAGCAAAATATGGAGTCCTTTCATGGGTATGTCGGCGCTATTGGTAACGACGATCCGATTTTTTTCCCGTTTGATGTTAGGAAAGGGGTGGAAGATAGCGGTGTCGATGCCGTTGGGAATTACATCAAAGCGACTCCGCGGCACTTTATACTGGCGGCATATATCTGTACGTGCGGCCTGTGAAACGGTTATAAGCGACCGGAGGCTGCGTGCCACCCTTTTTTGCATTGATATGAAAGAATACCAGCGCAAGTGTTTCAGTTTGTGCCAGAACGAAGATGTTGATTTGATCGCAATGCGACAATCAATGCTGATGGGATGGTGTATGGTAGCGACGGTCGGCACATGTTGGCTAAGTGCCCAAATGCCGTATGAAAGGCTTTGATTGTCATGCACCACATCGAAATGGTTTAGGCGGGGATATAAAAACTGGTATGCCCGCATGCCGAATGTTAGCGGTTCCGGAAATCCCATGCTACAGACACCAATCCATTCGATAAGATTGATGGGGTTTAGCAATTCTTTTATGGATGGTGTACGAAAAAGGTTCTGCGGATTGTATAGATCCAATCCGGACAGCTTGTGCAGTTTTACACCGCTGGTAAACTTTGGAAAGGGAGGGCCCGAAACAATTGTTACCTGATGCCCCAATTCTTTGAGTGCTTGGCTCAAGTAATAAAGGTAAACGCCTTGGCCACCGCTGTGGGGGTTGCTGCGGTAGCTTAAAAGACATACGTTTAGGCGTCTACTTATATTCCTTTGCATGCGAGTACCAATCATTCTCCATTTAAAGTATCCAGATGGGTATTAATGTTCATCGTCTGGGCAAACGCTCCCGCCACCTATCGTCTTTGTGGCAAAAGAAATTTCCAGGCAAAATTCACCGAACGCTTCGCACTTAATTAAAATTAGTCGATAAAATCGCTAAAGGTATTTAAGCGCCTAAGGTTTGGAGATCAGCCTCTCTAGTTCATCATCATAGCAGTCAATGATATTTGGCCAGGCATACTTGTCCATCGCTTGTGAGAGCGCTTGACGAATTCGGTAGTATTTTGCGAGGTCATTCAATACCATGCTCAGTCGATCTACGAGTTGATGAAGGTTTTGATAAAGGCATGTACGGTGAAACGCTTCAGGTATAATTTCCGGATATGCCAGGCGGTTTGGCAATAATGGCAGGCAGCCAGAGCGAATCGCCTCCACCACCGCCATTCCAAAATTTTCCTGATCCGCCGTACTGATGACAATCGAACCTCGCCGCAGCCATTCAAAGTACTTTTTTTGTGAATGTACATACCCATACTGAACAATGCGACTTCCCAAGCGTTGTCGCGCAGCTAAGAAAACTTTGGGCACAATTTGAAAGTTTTCACCCAATAAAGCTACTTGAAATTCGTATCCGCGGGCCAACACTTGCTCAAGCGCTTCGAAGAACGCATCGGGATTTTTATCGAATTCCCACCGATGGTTCCAGATAATTAAGGGCGGTTCGCGATTAGGTGTTTGTCGGGCTATATTGCAATGATTCAATTGGCAACCGGGATGGAGAATACCGGCCTTTTCGCGGATTGCTGGCACGATCCATTTGGGTTTGTATTCCGGCATCATTTCAAGAAAAACAGGTAGATTATCAAAGAACGCGCAATAGTGGGTATCCGAATTAAACAATACCCGCTTGGCCGTTAAAGCCGTGGTGATATCCGTAAATCCAAAATGAACATCCCGGGTTTCCCCCGGTGCCAGAGGATAGGTAATCTGATTTTCATGAAAATATGCTAAGGCGGGGGGACAATCCGGTCCGATGAGCGCTTTGAAATCAGCCAAACTCATTAGATCTGTTATAACGAGACCATCATATTTTTCGATATTTGACAATTTATGCGTGAAATACAACGCTGCACCGCGCATGCGCCATTTCCAAAATCGCGCCGGCAGTGTTTCTAAATGAATGCGATGACGTGAATGGGCAATCAGCCCCTCTGCGAACTTGCGATGCGATCCGCCAAAAAATGGTTCTAAAAACAAAAATTTCAATATGTGCCTCTATAAATCTACCATCAAAGAAAGTGAGGTTAACATAACGATCGTACCGGATTGGTTACCATGCACGACAACCCCTTAACGCTGGTGGGAACGGAAGCTAAAGTGGGAGATTCCGCGCCTGAATTTGAGGTTATAGATAACAATTTAAATCCGGTAAAGCGGTCTGCTTTAAAGGGCAAGGCTTGCTGCATTTCTTCGTTGCCATCATTAGACACACCGGTTTGTGACATGCAAACCCGTTGTTTCAACCAGGAGGTCAGCGGTTTTTGCCCCGACACAGAAATTTTGACCATTAGTATGGATTTACCGTTTGCTCAAAAACAATGGTGCGGCGTTGCCGGTGTTGATAACGTTACCACATTGTCGGATCATCGCGAGGCGTCATTCGGCAAGGCCTATGGTTTTTTGATAAAAAAATTACGCCAGTTGGCACGGGCGGTTTTCATTGTTGATCGCGATGGTTTTCTACAATATCAGCAATTATTGCATGGAGTCGCCCAGGAACCCGATTATGCGGCAGTCATTGAAGCCTTAAAAAGAATCGGTTAAACCTATCAAGACTAACAATCTGCTTTCTTCTCATATCAGTTGAGTTATTTAACAATTAAAATCAGATAGACAAGTCTTAACGGTTTTTATGGGAAATAAAGCCTTGGCAACCATGCGCATCCAGAAAGTATATTTCACTTGGATGCCAATTGGAATGATTAGGAGCGTATTGCTTCGGAGAAACGCCGGCCCATTTCCTGGGCCTGTTCCAAATATTCAGGATGTTTTTGAACATCTTTTTCAAAATCCAGCCCTCGAAATAACAAAGATTTCCAAAGTGTCATATCCAGCGCATCAAGAAAGTATCGAATGCTCAGCAGTGTACCATCAAACAATTTCTTGCCCTTGGTCGCACCGACTGAAATAAACAACCCCTTGCGCCTGCTGGTGTTTTGATTATGCGATTGTTTATCAATCCAGTATTTTTTGACCCATAGAGATTGGCAGCGATCCATTAAAATTTTGGTATGCGCACTGACAGTGTAAAAAAAAATGGGTGAGGCTAAAATGAGACCATCACACGCCATCAATTTATCATATACTAATTGGAAATCGTCCTGAATTGCACACCGTCCGTTTTGCTTGCATCCATAGATTTCAAGGCATGGCGACATCTTTAGGTCTCGTAACACAATATCTTCAACATGGGCCCCATCCTCGCGTGCTCCTTGCACGGCCCGCTTTAATAACAGCGCCGTGTTACCCTCACGGCGCGGACTTCCATAAATCGCCAATAGTTTATTCATGATAAAAATTGCTCCAAATCAGTATATCTTAGCTGATGAAATGGTATTATTAAAAATCACCCGATCTGCAATGGTAGATTTAATATCTTTCTTAATAATAATTTGCAATAACCGTGTGTAAACCTCTGAAAACTTGACAAAGAATGGGGCTTAACCGATAATTCTATAAAGTATACCGTCATTTTTTTAACATCCATAATCAAAATTTAGGCATAACCGTCAAAAAAAATGGCAATTAAACTGTCATTTTATTGACATTTTTGGTAGAAATTCTATTATACCTTGTTCAGATGTTTGACACGTAGAATGGATGAACATGAGAAAGTTTATCATTTCTTTATTCAAATTCATTCTACATTTTTTTGCTTGAAAACCGATAACTCTATATATGAATTCCGTTCCACAGAACAAAAAGATTCTTTTTGTTGATGACGAGGAAAGCATCCTCGACATTGCGCGTGAATATTTTCTACAAAAAGGTTACGAAGTCCGCACAGCTCACAACGGTTTAGAAGCCCTGCAGATTTTAAAAGGGGAAAAGGTAGACTGCTGCTTCACCGATATTAACATGCCGGAAATGGACGGGCTTGAGCTGGCGGAAAATATTCGTATCCATGATAACACCATCCCGGTGGTGGTGATGACCGGATATCCATCGCTGGACAATACCATTCAAACGTTAAAAAACGGCGTTGTCGACTTTTTGATTAAACCGGTCAATCTTAATCAAATGGAGCTTTGTGTTCGCAGGGTTCTGCGGGAGCGTCACCTATTTATCGACAACGTGTTATTGCGAAAAGAAGTCGAGAGCAAAGCGCGGCTTGAACAGCTGAATCAAGAATTGCTCTTTAAGGTGGACGAACTCAATATTTTAAATCGAATAATGGGTGATTTTACGGCCATTAGCACTTCATCTGACGTTTTTCAGCGAGTTGTTGATTTAGCCATCGAAATCATTCATGCGGATCAATCCAGTTTTTATGTGATCAATGACGCTGTAAAAAAACCGTTTCGCGTTACGCAAGCAAAGGCGGGATCGGTTGATGCGGAATCAGACCTTGACCATAATGCCATCGAACCGAAAGCGCCGCATTCTTCAACCGACCCTCATCCAGATTTATGCCAGGGGCAGTTAAATCAGTTATTGCTTGAAATAGTTTCCGACGAGCTCCCTCTTTTGGTGACAGAAAATGCCGGCACCCAAAAATTGTCACAAGAGACGCGTTCCTTCATGGGCGTTCCTTTGAAAATTAGAGATAAAATATTTGGCGTATTAACGGCCGCCATCACCCGCAGCGCAAAGCGTTTTTCTGAAAAAGACTTGTATTATCTGTCCTTTATGACCCAGACCGCGGCTCAAGCCATAGAAAATTTGGCTCTGTATGAAAACATTTATGAAAATCTTTTTGCAACCCTCTATGGTTTTGTAAAAGCGCTCGAGGCGCGTGATCCTTATACACAGCAACATTCTACCCGTGTTACCAATATTGCGCTGGCTATTGGCAAACAAATGCTGTTTTCGCCTGAAGATTTGGATGTTTTGAATGTTGCTGGACGGTTACATGATATCGGCAAAATTGGTATCCGGGATGATATTTTATTAAAGCCGGGTAGACTCACCAAAGAGGAATATGAAAAAATTAAAGAACACCCCTCTATGGGGGCTGAAATTGTGGGTCAACTCGGTTTATGGGATAAAGAACGCGAGATTATTCGTAGCCACCATGAACGCTTTGACGGTACCGGTTATCCGAATGGCCTGGGTGGCCAAGATATTCCGTTGCTGGCAAGGGTCATGTCGGTTGCCGATGCATATGATGCCATGGCTTCTGATCGCGCTTACCGTCAGCGTATGAAATCCGAAAGAATTCTCAATATTCTTGAGGAGGGTGCTGGAACTCAGTTTGATCCTGAAATCGTTGAAGTATTTTTAGCTTTACATCATAAAGGATCCATCGGGATCGATTTGCCATGATTTGGACACGTAAAGCCCTAAGTTGGCTGTTGAGGTGCTTGGTTTTAAAAAGCGCACACAAATGTTTTGAAAAGACGACGGGTTTCACATCCATCGTCATGCTATAATGGAAAATTAATACGATTCTCAAGGCTCCGACAAAAGGTGATGCATGGTTGCAAAGGATCAAAAAGAAAAACGTGATTATGTTCGCGCTGTGATTTCGATTCGAGCAAAGGTAAAATTGATCGATCCGAATGAATTTGATGAAATCCGAAATCGCAAGAACCTCATTTCTACTGTTTTAAGCGAGTGTGAACCAGGTGGGGCTCGATCTACCGATGCTCCAACCACGCAAGGTCTATTTAGCTTGTTTACTTACATGATGCAGATGGATGAGAAATTGGATCGTATTCTTACGAAACTTGAGGGCGAACAAGTTGAGGAAAGTCGGTTTTTAACGGTTGATACGAAAGACATCAGCGGCTCCGGCGTTAGTATGATGTTTCCCGATAGCATCGAAATTGGTCAGCTGGTGTATATCACCATGATTATTCCAAACGTAGCCGCTGGATTTTTCAATATGTGCGGCGAAGTTGTCCGCAGCCGGCAAGCAGCCGTTGATGGCAAAACCATGTACGATACCGGCATTAAGTTTATCGATATCACTGAAGATGAGCGCGAGCGGTTAATTGCATGTTCATTCAGCCAGCAACGCGAGAGTATTCGGAAATTAAAAGACATTCAATGAATGACATAAATCAAGCAGTGTTTTTATTCTCATTTATTATTTAATCGCATTAACTTAACTCTCCAACCATGTTTGAAGGCGTCAGCGCCGAACGGCGCAAAAATATTAGAGTTGATTTTAAAACCCGAATCGTTTTACAAGCGGGTGAATCGGAAATTCAACTTCAAGGTAACTCCAGAAATCTTAGTCTCAATGGGGTATTTATACAAGCGGTACCTCCGCTACCGATTAATTCTGATTGCACAGTAAAAATATTCCTCAGCGGAACCACGGAACCGACAGCGATTGAGGCCAAAGGTGCTATTGTGCGCCATGGCAATGATGGTTTCGCTATCACCTTCACCGAATTGGATATTGATAGTTATGCTCTCTTAAAAAATATTGTCAGATACAATGTGACCCTTCCAGAGGAGATGACAGACTAGATTAACTTATTATTTAACCTTCGCATTGCTAAAGAGTGCTGATAGCTGTAGTAGTTTCAAAATTATTTGATTGATATCTAAGGGGCATAGACGCTGCTGGGGATGTATAATCCATTTTTGCAAAATGGTTTTCAGCGCTTGATTAGGAGAATTATTGAATGGATCTTTCTATAAAGGTGCTGGTGGTGGATGATTTGGCTACTATGCGCAGAATTGTGAAAAATATTTTGAAAGAGATAGGGTTCAAAAATATTATCGAAGCCGACGACGGTGCAGCCACCCTTGATGAACTTAAAAAACTAAAGTAGATCTTCATTGTTTCTGATTGGAACATGCCCAAAATGACTGGATTAGACCTCCTAAAGCAGGTTCGTGCGAGTGATGATTGGAAAGATATTCCCTTTTTAATGGTAGCTGTCGAATCTCAGAAACAAAACGTCATTGATGCTGTTCAGGCCGGCGTTTCAAATTATGTGGTTAAACCGTTTACGGCTGATCAGATTTCAGAAAAGTTGTAGAAGATATTTGAATAGGTCCTTGGGTTGGGTTCAAGAATTAGTACTTCAAAACAACATCATCAGTTGATTCTAAGGTAATCATGTCGAAAATACTTGTTGTCGATGAGGATTCAAAAGCTGTTGGATCTCTAATCAATCTGCTAAAATCTGAAGATGATTTTCAGGTCAGTGCCGTCTTAAGCCGAGATCAAGCTTTGAATCGTTTGGCAGATGAATTTTTTCACGTTGTCATAACAGATGACAATTCAAATGTGGATTTTGGCAAGAGTATTATTGAGCAGGTTGTCGAACAGTATGCTCAAACCCAATGTATTATATATG
>JAAUYK010059024.1_pt1 | contig 14762 bp, 12 predicted proteins | sample 7278021 | NCBI WGS metagenome assembly JAAUYK01 (sample SAMN14350223, study PRJNA611818) | marine sediment metagenome | isolation source: surface marine sediment (1.8m) | place: French Polynesia: Moorea | collected 2018-08
AAGTCGCTCGGCAAGGAGCTGGCGGGCAGCGGCGTGCTGGTCAACTGCGTCGCGCCGGCCGCGGTCGATACGGCGATCCTCGACCAGATGACCGAGGACCACGTGGCCACCATGATCGCCAAGAGCCCGCTGGGGCGCCTCGGGACGGTGGACGAGGTGGCCGAGCTGGTGGCCTGGCTCTCGTCGGAGGCCTGCAGCTTCAACACCGGCGCGGTCTTCGATCTCTCCGGCGGCCGGGCGACCTACTGAAAGAACCTCGCGGCGAAGAAATGGAAATGGAAGAGTTCTGGAAGGATCTGCGGGAGAAGGTCAGGCGCTTCGAGCAACAGGACGATGCCGATGTCGTTTTCGGTGCGCGGACGCGTGGGGTTGGGCACAAGTACCGGCTGCTGCCCCCCGTCACCGACCGGGAGGTCCTGACGTTCGAGGGCAACAACGGCTTCGCGCTTCCGCCCGATTATCGGTGCTACCTGCAGAGCTTCGGCGCCGGCGGGGCCGGGCCGAACTACGGGATTCTCGATTTCCGCGCCTTCGTCCTGCCCAACACCTACGAGGTGCCGTTCCCCTATGACGAAGAGGTCTGGTACGACGAAGTGACCGACGACGACCCGGTCTGGGACTGCCCGGGCCTGGCCTACATCTCCGACGCCGGCTGCGGCACCGAGTTCTTCGTCGAGCTGAACGGGCCGCAGCCGGGGCGCATCTGGTGCAGCTGGAACGAGGCCTGCAGCCCCTACTACGCGTCGATCCGGGACTATTACCGGGAGTGGCTGGAAAAGGTCGAACCGGGTTTGGAGCGCTATCAGCTCCTCAAGTCTTTCATCGATGAAACAAATCCGGTCGACGAGACGAGCTTCCGTCTCAGGCCCGCGGGCCTGAAGCTGCAGGATGTCGCCGACAAGCTTCAGTGCAGCTTCAAGCGCCACGGCCGGGAATGGAGCAGCAGCGTGGCCGAGGGCGAGACCTGGGTCCACTTCGACCGAACGCCAGGACGGGTGGTCGTCAACGAGCGCGACGAGGTGCTCAGGATCGACGTCTTCAGGTCCTGCGCGATTTCCTGACGCCGCTCAGAACCCGACCTGGTCGCCGCCCTTGAGGTCCAGGATCTCCCGCGCGTCGTCGGGCTCGGCGACCTCCAGGGAGAGCCCCTCCAGGACCTGGCGCATCTTCCTGACCTGCTGGGCGTTGGATTCGGCGAGCGTGCCGGGACCGCACCACAGCGAGTCCTCCATGCCGACGCGCACGTTGGCGCCCATGGCGGCGCCGATCGTGGCGAGCGGGATCTGGTTCCGGCCGGCGCCGAGAATCGACCAGCGATAATCCTCGCCGAACAGGCGGTCGGCCGTGCGCTTCATGTGCATCAGGTCCTCGGCGTGGCCGCCGATGCCACCCAGGATCCCGAAGACGCTCTGGACGAAAAGCGGCGTGCGGACCAGGCCGCGGTCGAGGAAGTGCGCCAGATTGTAGAGGTGCGCGATGTCGTAGCACTCGAATTCGAAGCGGGTGCCGTTGTCGGCGCAGGACGTCAGGATGAATTCGATGTCCTTGAAGGTGTTCTTGAAGACCAGATCGCGGCTGTTCTCCAGGTGCTGGCGCTCCCAGTCGTGCCGGAACTCCTTGAAGCGGCCGAGCATGGGGAAGAGCCCGAAGTTCATCGAGCCCATGTTGAGCGACGCGACCTCGGGGCTGTACTTCAGGGCCGGCTGCAGGCGCTCCTCGACGCTCATGTAGGGGCCGCCGCCGGTCGTGATGTTCACCACCGCCTTGGTGTTCTGCTTAATGCGCGGCAGGAAGCGGTGATAGATCTCCGGGTCCTGGGTCGGCCGGCCGTCCTCGGGATCGCGGGCGTGGAGATGCAGCACCGTCGCGCCCGCCTCGGCGGCGGCGATCGCGGCCTCGGCGATCTCGTCCGGGGTCACCGGCAGGTGGGGCGACATCGAGGGCGTGTGGATCGAGCCCGTTATGGCGCAGGTGATGATGACTTTTCGCTTGGTCGCCACGGTCGGCCCCCCTGATGTCGTGGCCTGCTTCGGTAGGGCAGGTCCTTACCGTGTGATCATGCGCAGACGGAGGGGAGGGCGCAAGGCGCGTTGCCGCCGCGCGGGAAACGCCCGCCGCTGCTTTGGCCCGGCCGTGGCCTGCGAAAAAAAACCGAGCGCCCGATTCGGTCAACGCCGCCGGAGGGGGGTGGTTCCGGCCGCGCTCCGCGCTGTTACGCGATGGTGTCCTCCCAGACAACTCGATCGACCGCACGCTCGGCCTGAAAATCTGACATTGAATGATGTGTCAAGTCAACGGCTTGTGTGGTTAACAAGAAGAATTTTAATTCTAAGGAGGGCGTGGGGTTCAGAGCGGCGGGTCCGCCTCGGCTTCCGACCAGTCGGGTTGGAACCCGATGACCTGGACCCCGGCGGGCAGGCTGGTGTTGTAGAGGCTGTTGTGCCAGTAGGTCGCCTCGAATAGGGGAGCGCCCGGATTGTGTTCCCGCACCCGGCAGGGCAGCAGATAGCTCTGGGCGTACTGCTCGAACCGCAGGCGGCACCGGCCGGCGCTCAAGAGACGTAATACGGTCTCCGATCCGGGGCCGAAGAGGGCGGTGAGCTCGTCCGAAAAGTCCGCGGCGCCCTGATAGTAGGCGGCCGCCAGGAACTTCTGGGCGGCCTTGTAGCGCTCCGCCGGATCGTGGGTCCGCCTGGCCATATGCCGGAACTGGTCCGTAGCCTCTTCGGGATCCGCCTTGACGATCAGCACGGTGATCGGCCCGGGCGCCCGGCCGCCGTCGTCGAGCAGAAGGTCTGGCCGCATGCCCGAGGTGGGCCGGCCGCCGGCCTGGCGCACCGCCATCTGCCTAAGGCGGCACTGCCAGCCCAGGAATCCGATGCGCAGCGCCGCCTGCGCCGCCTCGAGTTTCACCACTGCCGTCGCCATGGCCGTCCTTCTTTATTCCGCGTTGACGAGGGAGCATGCTGCGAAGGACGCCGGGACTCAACACCTGATCCCCGGTCCTGCACGACGGAGAGGAGAGCCATGAACCCCGCGCTCTGGGGGCTCCTGACCGCGCTCGGCTGGGGCAGCGCCGATTTCATCGCCCGCTTCACCGGCCGCCGCATGGGCCACGAGCGGGCCTTGCTCGGCATGCTCCTGGTCAGCGCCTTGGCGCTCTCCGCCGTGCTCTGGCTGAGCGGCCAGACGCTGGTCGTTCAACTGGCCGATGCCTGGTTGCTGGCGGCCACCGGCCTGGGAGTCCTGCTGGCTACCTTTCTGCTCTATTGGGGCCTGGCGCGGGGACCGGTCACCGTGGTGTCGCCGATCGTCGCCAGCTATCCCGCCTTCAATCTGGTCCTCGCGGTCGCGCTCGGTTCACGCCCCGCCTGGGGTCAGTGGCTCTGCATCGCGCTCGTCATGCTGGGCGTGATCGTCGTGGCCCGGGCCAGCCGAAGCTTCGAGCTCCATGGCGATTACGACGCCGCGACCTTGCGGCGGACGGTCTGGATCTCCGTCGCCTCGTCCGCGAGTTTCGGAGCGGCGATCGCCGCCGGCCAGGAAGCCGCCACGGTTTACGGCGAACTCCAGACCACGGTGGCCGCGCGGTGGATCGGGCTGGTCGCCCTGGCGCTGGTGCTCCTGCTGCGGCCCGGCGAGGGCGGCGGAATCCCGCGGTCGTGGTGGCCGGTTCTCGCGGTGCAGGGTCTGCTGGACGGGGGCGCCTACCTCGCCATCTTCGCCGCCAGCGGCGAGCCGAACGCGGAGATCGCGGCCGTCGTCGGCTCCGCCTTTAGCGCGATCACGGTGGTCCTGGCCCGCGTTTTCCTCCGCGAGGCCATGACGGCGATCCAGTGGGCCGGGACGGCCATCGTCGTCGGCGGGGTCGCGGCATTGGCGGCGCAGGGATAGATCGGGCCGCCGGGGCGTATCGTTGTCTGGGGAGTATGCCGCTCGTTAAACCGCCGGAATGGGCGTTCGGCTACTCATGGTAGAGCGAACACGAAGCTTGCTATTCGCTTGCCGGTCGGAGTTTCAGGATGAAACCCATGGCACAGAGGTCGACACGCAGTCGCGCCGGCAGGACAGCGAGAGTCTCGGCGTCGCTGCTCTCCTGCCTGTTCCTGATCGCCTGCTCATCGTCGACCCCGAAGTTCTACAAGGGCGACGATCCGCCATCCGGCAGCGCCGTCCGCATCGAGACCGATGAAGGCTACAGCATACTGGCCGTCAACGGCTTGGACTACGGATCCGGTGTTCGAGAGGGTGTCGCCTACGCGGGCCGGCACCGGATCGTGGTCTATCACAAGCAAGGTCAGGAATGCGGCAGCGGCGTCGGCTCATGCGGCGGGAACGGCGTCGTCTGCGTGCCGCTGGCGTTGGTGGCCCTTTCGGCGAACGGAATCTGTCATGTGACTTCGGACGACAATCACTGCGCGGCTCTCGAGTTCACCGCCGAGCCTGGGGAGGACTACAGGGTCACCTCGGGCAGCAACGATAGCGTTGTCCTGAAGCAGGGCTGGCGGGTGGTTTCCGAGGCCGAGCGGGTCTACGACGGCGTGTCCTGCCGCTGATCGGGGCTATTTGCAGATTTCCGGCTGCTCTTCGGTGACCATCCAGTTCGCCGCGGCGTCCCACACCGGCTCGGGCGAGACCGCGGGGCGGTCCGCGTCCCGGCCCAGCTTCTCGTGGAACAGCAGGTGTCCCGAATAGGGGCGAAAGCAGTCGACGGTGAAGTCCTCGGGCATTTCGCTCAGCGCCTGGCGCATCGATGAGACCGGCAGCAGCTTGTCCTCGCCGCCGTAGAACACGAGCACCGGCCGGTCTAGTTGCGGCGCGGCCTCGACCGCCTTGTCCATCAGGTCGACCAGACCGTAGACCGAGTCGATGCGGATCGTCTTGCGGTAGCCGGGATCGTTCAGGATGCTCTTGGTCAGGGTCTCGTCAGTGGAGAGGTCGGCGGTCTCGGCCTCGGTCGAGGGCTCGTAGGCGGGCATCAGGTGGGCCATCAGCCAGAGGCCGCCGGTCAGGACCGGGCCGAGCGCCCGGCGGCCCCTGACCGCCGGCGCTACCAGGACGGCGCGCTCGACCTGGGGCGGCAGGTCGTCGCCGCCCATGGCCGAGAGCACGATGGCGCCGCCCATACTCTCGCCCAGGAGCACGATCGGCAGGTCGGGGTGGCGCTCGGCCACCAGCTCGGAGAAATCGACCAGGTCGTTGATCAAGGCCTCTGAACCGGGCCACAGAGTCTCCTCTGCGCCTTCGCCGAAGCCGCGCTGGTCGTAGGCGTAGACCGTGAGGCCGCGCAGGGACCAGGTCTTGGCCGGCTGGCTGAAGCGCCCGGCGTGGTCGTTGACGCCGTGGAGCGCGATCACGACCGCGGTCGGCTCGCGACCCTCGGGAACCGGCCAGTGGCGGACCGGCAGGAGGCGTCCGTCGCGGGTCACGAAGGCCTGTTCGCCGGCCCAGCGCGGGCCGTCAGGCGTGCTGTCGGGCGCGTAGTCCTGGCGCATGGGCGCGCAGGCGGCGAGCTGGAGGAGGACAGCGAGGCAGAGCAACCGCGGCAGGCGCGCGGCGGCGAGCCATACAAGAACTTGCTTCCCAAACAATACCATCGCTGCTTACTGCGCCCGACCAAGAAACCCTTAAGAAAGTACTAATAAAAATAAAGGAATTCAAGCAAGTGTGGGTGATTTCTCGTAAAATGGATCGAATCCTGACAAGGGTTTAGGTTAGGTGATGCACCTGCTCTCAGGCCCGTCTGCGAACCCTTTTTGCCCGTAGGTGCTCCAGCCGCTCCGGTAAGGGTCCGTCTGGCTGTCGGCGGCGTAGGGCCTCCGGCATTTGAAGGCTCAAAACTCGATCGAAAGATTGGCTCCGCGGGCAGGACTCGAACCTGCGACCCGGTGGTTAACAGCCACCTGCTCTACCAACTGAGCTACCGCGGAACGGAGCAAGCGAGCCTCGCAAATTCAAAGCTCGGGTCCCCTGCGGGAGGGCGGCGTTATAACAAAGTGAATGGTGGCCTGCAATTCTTTACTGGCGCGGCCGGACCTGTCTGCCGGTGGCCCGGTAGCGCCGCAAAATTGTCCCACTGACGCTTAACCTTGTCTTGATTTTTCAGGCGTAAGGCTGGCGTTGCAGCCTCCCCCTTCGTAACGCTCTCGGGCGCTTCCGGCCAGTGGAGGCCACGACAGGTTTACCCAGGACTCCAAGAAGGGAGAACTCGAATGCGAACGGCTTTCTCCAAGATCGGCGTGGTCTGCCTGACGGCGGGCTTCCTGGTCGGATGCGAAACCATGGGCGAGTGGGCCGATGCGACGGGCGATACGGTCAGTGGCTGGGCAGACGCCACGGGCGACGCCGTCAGCAGCCTCTACGCGGGCTCGGACGGCTATATCGCGCGCAACATCAGCGGCGTCGATGATAAGGACGCCGCTTCGCTCGACAAGCGGGCGGCGGGCGCTCTGGAAAGCGGCAAGACCGGCCGCGCGGTCACGTGGAGCAATCCCAAGACCGGCGTGAAGGCGACCATCGTGCCGGGCAGGACCGAGGTGGAGCGCAGCAAGATCGAGAACGCGCGCAAGCGCGACGTCGCGGCCGCCAGCAGCATGATCCTGGTCGCCAAGACCTACCAGGCCAAGAAGAACGTCAATCTGCGCGCCGGCCCCTCGACCAAGACGCCGGTCGTCGGCGGCCTGGTCTCCGGCGAGCGCTTCACCGCGATCGGCAAGGTCGGCGGCGACAAGTGGATCATGGTCGGGATCAACGGCAAAGCGGTCGGCTACGTGTTCGCCAGCTTGGTCAAGCCGGCCAAGCAGGCCAAGGTCGAGCTGCGCGAGGAGCTCGATCTCGACGAGCAGCATCCCCAGGGCTTCGGCCGGGACGTGGTCATCGATCGGGTTACCGTCTCGCGAACCTGCCGGGAGTTGACCTACACGGTGGTCAACCGGGAAGGCGACAAGGACCGCGACTCCCTGCGGGCCTGCAAGGCTCGCGACGGGGCCTGGGAGGTCAACTGACCCTACGCTGCGGGGGTCCCGAAGGGGCCTCGCGGCCAGGACGCGGCAACGGGCTCGGGGCCTCTTGGCTCCGGGCCCGTTTCGTTCTTCCGGCGGCGGTGTTCGCTGGAGGTCCGGGCCGGAATCGAACCGACGTACGCGGATTTGCAGTCCGCTGCATAACCACTCTGCCACCGGACCGGGCGGAGAGCGCTACTCAATAGCCCTTGCGGCGCGGGAGTCAATCTTCTTGCCGAGAGCGGGCTTGTCGTCCGGCGCCGCACTATTGCGCGCGATAACGCGGCCGGGCTCTTTTCTCAGGACTCCTCCGGATATAGAGTGGTTTGCCAAGTATCGACGTTCGCAACCGACGCATCGTCTTACTCGGGGGACCCTTCCGTGGACTTCGCTACCCAGCGCAGCGCAATGGTCGACTGCCAGCTGCGCACCAACAAGGTGACAGATCCGCGCGTCATAGAGGCGTTCTCGGCCGTGCCGCGCGAGCTCTTCGTTCCCGAGGCGCGGCGATCCATCGCCTATGTCGACGAAGACCTGGAACTGGGCGAGGGGCGGTATCTCATGGAGCCCATGGTGCTGGCGCGCCTGATCCAGGCCGCGGAGATCCAGCCCGGCGACATCGTGCTCGACATCGGCTGTGGCACAGGCTACGCGAGCGCGGTCCTCGCCCGGCTCGCCGACACCGTCGTCGCTCTCGAGGAGAGCCCGGCCCTGGCGGAACGGGCGGGCGCGATCCTGAGCGAGTTGGGCGTCGACAACGCCGTTGTGGTCGAAGGTCCGCTCGTGGCCGGCTATCCCAAGCAGGCGCCCTACAACGCCATCCTGATGGGCGGGAGCGTGTCGCGCGTCCCCGAGGCCATCTCCGAGCAGCTCGGAGAGGGCGGCCGCCTCGTGGCGGTTGCGAAGAAGGGCCCCGGGATCGGCGTCGCCCGCCTGATGCAGCGCAGCGGCCGCAACACCTCGAGCCGGCGGCTGTTCGATGCGGCGGTTCCCTTTTTGCCCGGCTTCGCCGAAGAGCCGGGTTTCGTTTTCTAGGAGGCTCGGGAATTCGGTTTTGTTAGGAGTTTCCTTACCTCCTTGCGGACTACTGAAGCCGGCATTTGAGACGAATCGTCTAGAATTGCCGTGCGAATCCGGTGCCGGACGGAAGCTTCGATCGTCGCCGGAATTTGCTTGAGAGGGAAGAAGAGCATGCGGCTTGCGTTGAGGAAGCAGACGGCCTTTCGCCATGCGGTGATCGCCCTGGCGCTTATCTCTCTTTCCGGCGCGGCCCGGGCCCAGTCGCTCGAAGAGGCGCTGGCGACCGCCTACAGCTCCAATCCCGATCTGCGCGCCGCCAGGTCGACCCTGCGGGCAGTCAATGAGGGCGTGCCCCAGGCGCTGTCGAACTGGCGCCCCACGGTCACGGTGACCGGCTCGGCCGGCGTTCAGCGGACCCGCATCGACAACGAAGAGGTCGACGACGATACCCGGACGAACGAACCCGTCGAGGTTCAGGGTCAGGTAACTCAGTTCCTGTACCGCGGCGGCCGGACCGCCGCGGAAACCTCGCGGGCTGAAACCGACGTGCAGGCCGAGCGGGCGCGTCTGATCGACACCGAGCAGGCCGTGCTGTTGGACGCCGTCACGGCCTTTTCCGACGTCTGGCGGGACCAGTCGGTGCTGCGCCTCAACATTAGCAACGAACGTGTCCTGACCAGGCAGCTGGAAGCCTCGCAGGACCGCTTCCAGGTCGGCGAGATCACCCGGACCGACGTGGCCCAGTCCGAATCCCGTCTGTCGCGGGCGACGGCCGACCGGATCGCGGCCGAGGGCTCGCTCAGCAGCAGCCGCGCGGTGTTTCAGCAGGTCATCGGCGTCTTTCCGTCCATCCTGGAACAGCCGAACGTTCCGGCCGGCCTGCCCGACGGCCTCGAGAGGGTGATCGAGTCGGCGATCGCCGACAATCCCCAGGTCGTCGCGGCGCGTTTCGACGAACGCTCGGCCCGTCATCAGGTGCGCGTCGACCTCGGCGAACTGCTGCCGGAGCTCTCGCTGATCGGCGACGGCACGGTGAACCGCAACATGGGCGGCGGCGACGAGCGGGACGAGGTGGCGATCAGGGCGCAGCTGTCGATCCCGATCTACCAGCAGGGCTTCGTCTCCAGCCAGGTGCGGCAGAGCAAGCAGATCGCCAGCCAGCGCCGGCTGGAGATCGACAGCGCTCGGCGCAGCGTGGAACAAACGGCGATCTCGGCGTGGGAAGCGCTGCAGACCGCACGGGCCCAGATCATCTCCTTCAACTCGGAGGTCCGTTCGACCAGGATCGCCCTCGAGGGGGTACGGCAGGAAAACGCGGTCGGTGCCCGGACGATTCTCGATATTCTCGATGCCGAGCAGGAGTTCCTCGACGCCCAGGTTAGCCTGGTCGTCGCGCAGCGGGACGAGGCGGTCGCCGCCCACGCCGTTCTCTCCGCGGTCGGCCGCTTGACCGCTCAGAAACTCGCCCTGCCGGTGAGGATCTACAACCCGGCGGAAGACTACAACGCCGTCAAGGACAGCTGGTTCGGTCTCGGTGCGCCCGGCGAGTAGGGCGGGCCTAGGGCAAACCCGTTGAATCTGCTCTGAATGGGTGATGTAGATCGGCGCCGCGCCGCGCCGGGCGATCGGGATAAGCTCCGGGTTTGCGGCAGAGGGGCTTGCACGTCCGCGGGTGAACGGCGTAAAACGAAGCGTCTTTTCGCGGTCAGGCTCGGACGTTCACAGGGCGGGCGTTCGCCTGCCGCGGAAGGCACCCGAACCCCTTCTTGAGCTGGTTGGACCCCGGAGAGATGGCAAACTCCACCACTGACGGCGAGCCGACGATGGAGGAAATCCTTTCCTCCATCCGCAAGATCATATCGGAAGACGAGCCGCAGGCCGAAAAGGAGGCCGCGGAAGCGGAAGCCGCCCCGGCCGGCATGGCGCAAGCCGAGGTCGAGGAAATCGTCGATGAGGTTCTCGAGTTGACGGATCGGGTCGAAGAGGGAGCTGGCAACGGTGCCAGCGAAGAGCAGGAAATCGATGCAATCCTCACCACCGTAACCGACGCCCCGGCGGAAGAAGAGATGGAAGAACTCGAACAAAATCGATCGACGTCGGGCGGTTTGCTCTCGACCAAGACGGACAGTGCCGTGACCTCCACGCTCGCTGGTTTCTTCGACGAGATGGTCAAGGAGAAAACCCCGCCCGAGGCCAGGACGGGGCCCTCGCCGACCCTGGACGACGTCGTGCGCGAGATGCTGGCGCCCTATCTGAAGTCCTGGCTCGACGAGAACCTCGAGCCGATCGTGGAGCGCACGGTCCGCGACGAGCTCAAGCGCCTGGCGCGTCGCGCGGAAGACCTCTAGGTCCGCGGCGGGGCCGGTACCAGGTCCGTCTCCGCGGGGCGCCGCCCCAGCCCAAGCAGAGGACTGGCCAGCGATGCTGGAAAAGACTTTTCGGCCCAATGAGGTCGAAACGGAGCTCTATGACGCGTGGGAAGAGAGCGGCGCCTTCGGCGCCGATCCGGCGCTCTCCGACGCCCCCTATACGATCATGATGCCGCCGCCCAACGTCACGGGCAGCCTCCACATCGGCCACGCGCTGACCTTCACCATTCAGGACATCCTGATCCGCTACAACCGGATGAAGGGCAAGAACGTGCTCTGGCAGCCGGGAACCGACCACGCCGGCATCGCCACCCAGATGGTGGTCGAGCGTAAGCTCGCCGATGAGGGCAAGACGCGCCACGACCTGGGCAGGCCGGACTTTGTCGATCGCGTGTGGCAGTGGAAGGAGGAGTCCGGCGGCACGATCCTGCGTCAGCTGCGCCGCCTCGGCGCCTCGGCCGACTGGCCGCGTGAGCGCTTCACCATGGACGAGGGGCTGTCCCAGGCGGTCCGCAAGGTCTTCGTCGACCTCTACAAGCAAGGCTTGATCTACAAGGACAAGCGGCTGGTCAACTGGGACCCCAAGCTGCATACGGCGATCTCCGACCTCGAGGTCGAGCAGCGCGACATCAAGGGCAAGCTCTGGCACTTCAAGTACCCGATCAAGGACGCGGGCGGCCGCTTCATCGTCGTGGCGACGACCCGGCCCGAGACCATGCTGGGCGACACGGCCGTCGCGGTGAACCCCGAGGACGAGCGCTACCAGGACCTGATCGGCAAGGAGGTCGTGCTGCCCCTGGTCGGCCGGCGTATTCCCATCGTCGCCGACGAGCACGCCGACCCGGAGGCCGGCAGCGGCGCCGTCAAGATCACCCCGGCCCACGACTTCAACGACTTTGAGGTCGGCCGGCGGCACGACCTGCCGATGGTCAACATCTTCGACCGCGACGCCTGCCTGAACGACGAGGTGCCGCCGGCCTACCGCGGCCTCGACCGCTTCGAGGCGCGCGAGCGGGTGGTCGCCGACCTGGAGGCGGCGGGCCTGGTCGCCAAGATCGAGGACCACGAGCACAAGGTGCCCCACGGCGACCGCGGCGGCGTGCCGATCGAGCCCTGGCTGACCGATCAGTGGTACGTCGACGCCGCGACCCTGGCCAAGCCGGCGATCGAGGCGGTCGAGACCGGCAAGACGGTCTTCGTGCCGAAGAACTGGGAGAACACCTACTTCGAGTGGATGCGCAACATCCAGCCCTGGTGTATCTCGCGCCAGCTCTGGTGGGGCCACCAGATCCCGGCGTGGTACGCCCCCGACGGCGAGATCTTCGTCGAGCCGACCGAGGAGGAGGCCCGGGCGGCGGCCGAGAAGCACTTCGGCAGGGCGGTCGAGCTGGAGCGCGACCCCGACGTGCTCGACACCTGGTTCTCCTCGGCGCTCTGGCCCTTCTCGACCCTGGGCTGGCCCGAGGAAACGCCGGAGCTCAAGCGTTTCTATCCCGGCGACGTGCTGGTCACCGGCTTCGACATCATCTTCTTCTGGGTCGCCCGCATGATGATGATGGGCCTGCACTTCATGGGCGAGGTGCCGTTCAAGACCGTCTACATCCACGGCCTGGTGCGCGACAAGCACGGCCATAAGATGTCCAAGGCCAAGGGCAACGTCATCGACCCCCTGGAACTGATCGAGAGCTACGGCTGCGACGCGGTTCGCTTCACCCTGGCCGCCATGGCCGCGCCGGTCGGGCGCGACGTCAAGCTCGACGATAAGCGGATCGAGGGCTACCGCAACTTCGGTACCAAGCTGTGGAACGCATCGCGCTTCGCCCTGATGAACGGCGCCAAGGCCGATCCAGACTTCGATCCGGCGAATTGCCGGGAACCGGTCAATCGCTGGATCGTCGGCAAGCTGGCCGAGGCCGCGGAGCAACTCGACCATGACTTCGCCGCCTACCGTTTCAACGACGTGGCCGACCGGCTCTACCATTTCACCTGGAACCTGTTCTGCGACTGGTACGTGGAGTTCTCCAAGCCGGTCCTGAACGGCGAGGATGCGGCGGCCGCCGCCGAGACGCGGGCGACCATGGCCTGGGTCCTGGAGCAGATCTTGCGGCTTCTGCACCCGGTCATGCCCTTCATCACCGAGGCGCTCTGGTCGGAGACAGGCGAGGGCCGCAACACCATGCTGATCGCCGAGACCTGGCCCCATCTCGACGGCGCCCTTACGGACCCCGAGGCCGAGGCCGAGATGGACTGGGTGATCCGGCTGGTCGGCGAGATCCGCGCCGTCCGCGCCGAGGTCAACGTGCCGGCCGGGGCCAAGCTCGACCTCCTGGTCAAGGATGCCAGCCCGGCGACGGTCGCGCGGCTCGAGGGGCAGGCCGATCTCATCCGCCAGCTCGCGCGGGTCGAGAAGATCGAGCCCAAGGCTAAGCAGGTGCCCAAGGGGGCGACCCAGATCGTGGTCGACGAGGCGACGGTCATCCTGCCGCTCGAAGGCGTCATCGACCGGGACGCCGAGCGCGCTCGCTTGTCGAAGGAGATCGGCAAGTTGGAGGCCGAGGCGGCGAAGGACGACAAGAAGCTCGCCAACCCGCAGTTCCTGGAGAAGGCCCCGGAGGCCGTGGTCGCCGAGCTCAAGGAACGGCGCGCCGAGACCGGCGAGCGGATCGAGCGGCTGCGGGCGGCCCTGAAGCGCCTGGACTGAGGCGCTAGCCCCGCTCGAGGGGCCGGGTCAGGCAGGTCGGGCCGCCTTCGCCCTTGCGCGAAATCTCCTCGCCCTTGTAGGTCCGGACTTCGCAGCCCGCGGCTTCGAGGCGCCGCCTGGTCTCGGGGCAGCCCTCGAGCATGAGGCAGTGGCGCGGGGCCAGCGCCAGCACGTTGCAGGCCATGGTCTCGAACTCTTCGTCCGGCACCTCGACCAGGGCAATGCCACGTTCCTGCAGCCAGCTGCGAAAGCCGATCGGCATCAGCGGCGAATAGACCAGGGCGAGATCCCGGTCGAGCGGGCTCAGCATCGACATCAGGTGGAAGACGTCGCCGGGCCCCTTGTAGTGGGGCACGTCGACCGTCACCAGGGTGACGTCCGGGCCGAAGTGCTCGGCGAGCTGGCGCGCGCCCTCGGCGTTGCTGCGGTAGGTCAGGCCGAGCGCGCCGGTCCTGTCGTCGAGCCACACGAAGTCACCGCCCTCGACCCGGCCGGCGCCGTCGATTGCGCCGGAAACGGGAAGCCCGAGGTCCTCGAAGGCCGCGCCCGAGACCGCCGGCTCGGCCCGACGGGCCTCGCGCCCCATGCTGCAGAGCAGGGCGCCGCCAGGACCGCAGAGCGAGGCGTCGCGCACGTAGATGCTGTCGATTTCCAGGCCTTGGGCGGCCGGCAGATAGCAGACTTCCGCGCCGGTTTCCGCGATCAGCTCGGCGAAGCGGTCGAACTCGCGCACCGCTTCGGCAAAGTCCGGCGCCGCCCGGTAGCCGAGGCCTTGCCAGCTTCGGTCGATGAAGCCCTGGTCGCGGAAAGCCTCGCGCGGATGGCGCAGCGCGACGCGGCGGATCGGGTCGTGTTCGTTGAGGGGCATTGAGAGTAGCATCCAGAAGGGCCGAGGCGCGCGAGGATGTCAGAAAAGGTCACCCGCGTCATCCGCTCCGGTTCAGGTGCCGGTCCAGCTCCATGAGGATGTCGCGGTCCACTCAGTGGATTGTTACTTTGCCGATCGTTGTGGAGCCGTCAGCCAAGCTCCGCCAGACCGCCGCCATCCGCATGACGGGGTTGTCCTCAAAGTCCTTTATTCGAGTTGAGGCGTCCCGCTAGACTGCGCGGCTCAAGACATTGCTATCGAAAGACAAGATTACCGGGGAGACGTCCTATGCCGCTCGATCAGCCGGCCTCCAAGTTCAACAAGTCCAAGCTGCCGAGCCGCCACGTCTCGGTCGGGCCCGCCAGCGCGCCGCACCGTTCCTACTACTACGCCATGGGCATGACCGACCAGGAGATCGCCCAGCCCTTCGTCGGGGTGGCGACCTGCTGGAACGAGGCGGCGCCCTGCAACATCTCCCTGGCGCGCCAGGCCCAGGCGGTCAAGAAGGGGGTCAAGGCGGCCCACGGCACGCCGCGCGAGTTCACCACCATTACCGTGACCGACGGCATCGCCATGGGCCACGACGGCATGAAGTCCTCGCTGGTCAGCCGCGACCTTATCGCCGATTCGGTCGAGCTCACCATGCGCGGCCACTGCTACGACGCCCTGGTCGGCCTGGCCGGCTGCGACAAGTCGCTGCCGGGCATGATGATGGCGATGGTCCGGCTCAACGTGCCCTCGGTCTTCATGTACGGCGGCTCGATCCTGCCGGGCCGCCTGCGCGGCAAGGACATTACGGTTCA
>JAAUYK010046092.1_pt1 | contig 14758 bp, 9 predicted proteins | sample 7278021 | NCBI WGS metagenome assembly JAAUYK01 (sample SAMN14350223, study PRJNA611818) | marine sediment metagenome | isolation source: surface marine sediment (1.8m) | place: French Polynesia: Moorea | collected 2018-08
AGATCGACGATCGTCGAGACCACGCCCGCGAAGACCAGCCGGTCTCCCTCCGCGATCACCTCGTCGGGCCGGACTGGTGTGATCACGTGGTCGCAGCGCTGGACCTCGAAGAGGAAGAGCCCCGGAAGGTGGCGCAGCCCCGCCTCCTCGACGCTCTGGCCGATCAGCGGACAGCCGGGCTCCACCGACATCGCCACCGTGTACTCGCGACGGTGCTGCCCTACGTCACCCGCCGGGTCGATGCGATTCGGTAGGATGCGGGGGGCCACGAAGAGCAGGTAGAGGAGCCCGAGGATCGCGATGGGGATCCCGACCGGGGCCAGCGCGAAGATGCCGAGGGGCTCCATCCCGGACTGGATCACGAGGCCCGCCACGGTGAGCGTCACGCTCGTCCCGATGATGGTGATGAGGCTTCCGAGCATCGTCGAGTACGAGAGGGGAATCAGGAGCCGGCTCGGCGAGACGTGGTTGCGTCGCGCCCAGTCGATCATGAGCGGCGTCATCATGGCGACGATGGGTGCGTTGTTGAAGAAGGCCGAGAGCGCCGCCAGCGGGGGGAGGGTCCGGGCCATGCCCGCGAGCTCACTGCGGGAGCGGCCGAAGAGCCGCCCCAACGTGAGCTCGAGGGCGCCCGTCTCGCGCATCGCCGTCGACAGGATGAGGAGTGCACCCACGGTGAGCATCGCCGGATTGGCGAAGCCCGAGAAGGTCTCGAGGGGCGTCAACACGCCGGCGAGCGCCAGGGTGAAGAGGCCTCCCATCAGGATCAGGTCCGGTGAGGCGAGGCCCCGAACCATCGCGGCCATGACCATCGCGATCACGCCCAGCGTGAGCCAGCCGTGCCAGTCCAGGCTCTCCATGCGCAGAGCACGATAACCGCTCCCGGGGGAAGCTCCATCCGCATTCCGAGCGGGATCCGACCGGGATGGCAGGCGCTCCGACGCCCCGGCCGGGCTAGGGCAGTGCCGGGGTGGTGGCCGCCCGATGGTGGGTGACGTAGCCGTGGTAGCGCTGCCGGATGCGCTGCACGTAGTTCACCGGCTCGCTGCCGCGCACGTAGCCGTGGCGGGCCCGGCTCGCGTACTCCCGGCGCGCGAGCAGCAGCATGCTGCGCTCGACGTTGTCGAACCAGACGTCCGGGTCGAGCCCCTGCTGCCGCGCCAGCCGACGCGCGTCGTGGACGTGCCCCGGGCCCGCGTTGTAGGCGGCGAGCGAGAACCACAGGCGCTCGTCCACCGGCAGGGTCTCGGCAAACCGGTCCCGGGTCCAATCCAGGTAGCGGATGCCTGCCGCGATCCCGATCTCCGGCTCGTGCAGGCCATCGGCTGCCTCGATGCCGAGGGTCCGGGCGGTGCGCGGCAGCACCTGCAGCAGCCCGCGGGCGCCCGAGGGACTGCTCGCCCGCGGGTCGAAGCGGCTCTCCTGATACATCTGCGCGACGATGAGGCGCCAGTCGAACGCGTAGCGGGGAGCGATGGCCCGCACGATCTCGTCGTAGGGCGACAGCGCCCGCTGCGCGGTGATGCGCTGCTCGGCGTGGCTGCGAATGCGGCGCTCGTCCCGGAAGTAGCGGTTGTAGATGACGTTGAAATCGAGCCCCCGGTAGTGGCGCTCGAAGAACGCGTCGACGGCGGCGAGAAGCGCCTCGTCCTCCCTTCGCACCACCCAGCCGTGCTGCACCGCGTCGCCGAGAGCCACGCCCCTCACGAGGTCGTCGGAGAAGCGCGTCTCGATGTCGACGAGGTGGCTGTCCGCCAGGGTGACGTCGAAGCGACCCGAGGCGACGCCCCGGACGATCTCGGAGGTTCCCAGGCCCGGCGGCGCGGCGACGAGCTCGAACCCGGCCCCGCGCTGCTGCAGTGCCGACAGGCTCTCGAAGTAGGACGAGCTTCGCGCCGCCACGACCCGGCGTCCCTCGAGCGCCGACAGCCGATCGACGGGAGGCGCGTCGGCGCCGGTGACGAACACCTCGTGGACGCTGTGGTACGGGCGCGAGAAGCGGAATCCACGCGCGATGCGGCCCGGCGTGATCGTCATCGCGGACGCGACGAGGTCGCCGCGCCCGGCCCTGAGAAGCTCGAGCGGGTCTTCGTCCTCGGTCGGGACGATCACCTCGAGGCGCAGATCCTGGGTGCGGGCGAACCAGCGAACCAGCTCGTACTCGAAGCCGACGAGCTGGCCCTTCCACAGGAAGTAGGTGGCGGGTCCGTTGCGCATCACGACCCGCAGGCGTCGGCGCGCCTTCAGGCCCGGCAGGTCCTCGCGGTAGCGCTCGCCCGGTCGGGTGAGCTCGACCTCCGACACGAAGAGATTGAGTGCCCCGAGTAGCTTCTTCGCGTCCCGTCGCACCGCCCAGGCGAGGTTGCGCGGCTCCGGGAGCGTCCAGGCGATCTCGAAGTCGTCGCGGTAGTGGGCGAGGCCGCGGGCCTGGTTGCCGTCCATGAGGGTCGCGTCGGCCTGTCCCGCGATCACCGCGTCGAGGATGCGGTCGGGACCCAGGTCGTCGGCGGCCAGCTCGACCGACGCGCCGGTCTGTGCGAGGGAGAGCGTGTAGGACGAGCCACGCGGCACGAGGAAGCGCAGCCCATCGAGCTCGGCGGCATCGCGGAGGCGACCGCGGTCCCGCGACACCAACACCACCTCCTCGATGCTCTCGATCGGCAGGCTGAATGCGACCGCTTCGCGACGCGGCTCCGTGACGGTGAGATTCGTCACGATCACGTCGCCGCGCCCCGCGTTCAACGCGGGAATCAGCTCACCGAAGCCTTCGACGAGGATCCAGACCGGTTCGAGACCGAGGCGCGCGGCGAAGTGCTCGGCCTGCGCGCGCATCTCCCGCGCGGGCAGTCCCTCGCGGGGCAGCCCCTCGCCTTCCCAACGGGGGGCCAGCAGCCGCAGCCTGCCCCGCTCGCGCAGGGCCGGGAGGTCGCCGAGCTCGACGTAGGCGGGAACCTGCGGAGACCCGATGGCGGCCGTCGGGGGCTCGGCCGTGACCTCGGCCAGCATCGATCCGGTCTGCTGCCCGTCGCAGCCGAGCGGCAGCGACGCGAGCAGCAGACAACCCAGAGCGATCGCTCGCCAACGCCGTGCAAAGACGGGCGAGACGCGATTGCGCCGCGTTCGGACTCGTAGGGGGGCGGCCACCTCGAGAACCCAGCCTAAGGGATCGCGATCCCCCCTACAACAGAGCCGGGACAGGACACTAGCCGCAGTCGAGCGCGATGCGGCGCGGCTGCATCCAGGCCCGCGTCACGGGGACGCGGCGGTCGCGACAGCCCGGGCTGCGGACCAGGAGCTGCGTGGCCGACGGAGCGCTGATCCGATCCTCCGGGAAGGACGCCTCGAAACGGAAGTGTCCTCCGGGTTCCACCGCGATGCGCCGCGGCTCTTCGTCGGGCCGGGTCCCCAGGATCTCGGCGTCCTCGAGCGGGACGAAGCGATCCCGGACGAGATGGCCGACCGTGCCTTCGAAGCGGAGGGTGATGCCCTTGCGCGGGTCCGGTCGCGCGAGGAGGTCGTCTTCGCGGACCGACTGCTCCTCGAGGGGAAAGACCCGGATCACCTTCTCCAGGATCCACCGGCCGTCGACCAGGCCCACCATGCCGCCGAACAGGAACACGGTGATGGCCGCCGCTCCCAAGGCCGCGACGATCCAGCGCCCGAGCTCGCGGAGGCCGCCGCGAGACCGCTGCTGCGGACCCTGCTGCTTGCCGCTCACGCGACGAGCCTAGCAGCGGAGAGGGCGGGGCCGCGCGAGCACGGCCCCGGGGCGAACCCCGGGGGCCGTGCCCGGATGCGGTCGTCGAGCTCGCGAATCAGGGCGCCGGCGGCGGGACCAGCGTCTCCTTCTCTCCCGCGACGAAGGAGCTCATGTTGACGACGTGGTAGTCGGAGGTGAGCCAGACGGCGAGCTGCGTGGCGTAGTCGGGATCCCCCGGAATGCCCGAGGGACCGCCCGGCACCTGGTTCACGCCGAAGATCCTGCCGTGCTTCGGCACGCCCACGTAGCGGCGCACGGGGCCGCCGCCGAACTTGAAGCTGTTCAACCCCGTCGCGCGGGCGGAGAAGCCCGAGGCGTTGACCACGTTGTAGCCGCCGTCTCGCGCCACGCCGGTCAGGTCGGTGGAGACGTCCTCGAAGCCGGCCTGGGGCGGGATGCTCCACAGCGGGTTGAAGGGGTGGTCGAAGGTGATCCGGTGCAGCTTGCCCCAGCGGTAGTCCTCCTGGTCCGTCGAGTTGGCGAAGGCCGGGGCGAGATCGTTCGACGCGAGCTGGTCGAGCGCGTCGCGGAGGGCCTGGAGCAGGGCGAGATCGCGCCGATCCTCGGCCGAGAGCGCCGCCGGTTGGGGGATCCAGTCGATGCCGGCCGTCGCGATTCCCGTGTAGGAGTCCTGGTCCAGCAGGTTGTACAGCGCCTTCAAGGCCTCGCTCGAGCCCGCACTCAGCCCGAAGTCGGCGAGGCGCGCGTCCACGATGTTTCCGATCGCGAAGCCCCGCCACATGTTGTAGATCGTGGCCGCGACGCTGGCGTCGATCTCCGCCTGCCCGCCCCCGAAGAAGGGCTTGTCGAGCGGGAACCGGATGCCCCGGAGGTCTTTCGCGTCCCAGCCCTCGTCGAGTCCGGTGGGGGTCGCGAAGTTCCAGACGGCCAGACGGCCGATGGCCTCGACCACGTCCGGATCGCCGGCCAGCGCGGCGAGCTGCGGCGGAGCGCCTCCTGCACTCGCGTTCGCAAAGGCGTCGAGCAGGAAGGGCACCAGCAGCTCGGCGTCGAGCTGCTGGGTGTTGGCCTGGAACCTCTTCATCTCGAAGAAGCCGACCTTGCCGTCGCCGGCCAGCTCGTTCTCGATGAGCCGCGTGATGCGTCCGGCCCGCATGCCGATCGCGTAGCCCGGGTTCAGATAGTAGATGGCGTTCGAGTTCGACTTGCGGACCTGGTTGAGCGGGTCGTTGTCGAGCGTCGTCCCGGCCGGGTCGTTGTTGGCGTTGACGAAGAAGTCGTTCTCCGGATTGATGGTGTGGGGCATCTCCTCGAAGGGCAGGATCGCGAAGGGAATGGTCTGCCCCTGGGACAGGCCGGGGTCCGGGACCCAATTGGCCAGGCCCGAGGCGCCGTCGCGCACGAAGTACGGGGGCAGGCCCACGACGGTCCCCTGCTCGAGGTCCGAGCGCAGCGGCATCTCGGCGCTGGTGAAGTAGGCGAGGTTGCCGTCGACGTCCGCGTAGGCCCAGTTCTGGGAGCCCACATCGTAGAGCTCGAGGCCTTCCAGGAACTCGCTGAGGTTCCCGGCCCGGTTCCACTGATTGAAGGTCTGGATCTCCTGGGTCGGGTGGAATCCCGTGTACTGCAGCACCAGGGCGTCGGTGATGCCGAAGGGCGGCTCCAGCACGCTCAAGTCGCTGATGTCGATGATCGGTCCGAAGCTGCGGAACGGCACCGTGGCGATGGTCTCGGCCTCGGGCGGGAGCCCCACGGCCTGCACCAGGTTGTCGTCGATGTTGTCTCCGACGAGGTTGAAGAAGTACGTGACGCCGAACTGGACCTCGACGGCGTGGAAGGTGCCCGGCGGGCTCTCGATGCAGGCGAGCGCGCCGATCAGGATGCAGTCCGGCTGGCCGACGTAGAGCTTGTCGGCGAACACGTCGGACACGTCCATGGGATTCGTGGTCGCGCCCCAGGTGATGTGCTCGTTCTGGCCGAGGATCACGCCGGGAACCCCGGGGAAGCCGACCCCGCTCACGTTCATCGGCCCCTCGTCCGGGTCGTCTTCGACGATCAGGTGCCACTCCCAGAAGGTGGAGGGCGCGTTGAGGGAGAGGTGGGGGTCGTTGGCGATGATGGGCTTGCCGTGCGGCGTGGCGCTGCCCGTGACGCCCCACTCGTTGCTGCCCACGAAGCTCTGGCGACGGTGGATGGCCAGGTGGAAGAGCGGGTGCTGCTCGAGCTTCTTCTGCGCGCGGGCCGCCGCCTCCGCGGCCCGGGCGAGATAGGTCGCCTTGGAGGCATTCCACGCCACGTCGAAGGGCATGTCGTTCGTGGCGTCGGGAATCGTCGAGGCGTCGTCCATGGGCGCGGAGCGGTTCACGTCCGCGGCGAAGAACACCTGACCGTCGAAGCCGTTGACGATCCCGGCGTCGATGAAGTCGAACAGCTCCTCGGTGAGATCCGTGTCGATGTCGAGAGACAGCTGCGCGGCGATGGCGCGACCGATCTTGAGCGCGTCCACCGCCTCCCAGGGCCGCGCCTCGGTGAGCTCCAGCTCCGCGTACTCGGGCGGGAGCGGCAGCGTGTCGAGGCAGTGGTTGACGCCGTCCGCATAGGCCTGGAGGAGGTCCCGGAAGCGCTGCGGCGCGGCGTCGAAGGAGCGCTGTGCGGCGCGGTGGAGACCGATGATGCGCGCCTGGATGTCGGCGCCCAGCCGGTCGGGACCGCGGAGCTCGGCCTGGGTCCCGTCGACCTGGCGCCGCGTGTCGTCCATCTGGAAGAAGCGGTCGCGGCAGTGGACGTAGCCCTGGGCGATGGCCAGGTCGAAGTCGTTCTCGGCCTGGATGTGCCAGACCCCGTTCTTGTCCGTGGTGAGCTTCACCTCGCTCGTGAGGCCGGGGATCTCGATGTCCGAACCCCCACCGCAATTCCCCGTACCGAGCGCCAGCGGGGCGACGACTGCAAGCGAGACCACGAGAAACCGGAACCGGATGCTGAACCGCATGGATGTCCCTCCCAAGAGCGCCCAGCGAGGCGACTCTGGGCCATTCTGCACACATCCACCGTGCGGGTTCAAGCAGGATCCGGTCGCGACTCGTCCGACGCTGGTCCGACGGTGGCCCGATGCTGGAAGCACCGATGGGTATTCCACGCGGTCGGCGAAGCTCCCACCGTCGTGACCCTACCGAGTCGAGGTACGCGAGCCCGGTGACGCTGGCGTCCCACGCTCGAGCTCGGCGAGCAGCGTGCGGACCGTGTCGTCCTCGGGAGCCAGGGCGTGAAGGCGACGGGCCGCCTCGCGTGCGGCGTCGAGCTCGCCGCGGTCCCGACGCAAGGTCGCCAGCGCGAGCAGGATCTCGCGATCCGTGGGATGCCGACGCCGCGCGGTCTCGAGCACCGACAGCGATTCGTCACCCCTGCCCAGCGTGTGGAGCGCCACGCCGTACACGTAGGCGAAGCGGGCCTGCTCCGGCGCGAGTGTGGCCGCGCGTTCCAGCGCGACGAGCGCTTCGTCGAGACGCCGTTGGCGCACCAGCAGCAACCCCAGTACGTGATGGAGTGTCGGCTCGTCGGGACGGCGTGCCAGCGCCGCACGCAGGCGACGCTCGCCTTCGTCGTCCCGACCATCGAGGCGCAGCAGGTCGACCAGGTTCACGAGGGCGGGCGTGAAGTCCGGGTCGATCCGAAGGGCCCGCTCGTACTCGCGCCGCGCCTGCTCGCGCTCGTCGAAGGCCGCGTGGAGGACGCCCAGATTGAGGTGCGACGGGGGGCGGTCCGCGTGCAGTCGCTGCACGGCACGATACTCGGCCACGGCCCGGGCGTGGGCGCGGCGCTCGGCGGGCGCGAAGTAGCGCGCGGGGACGCCGGCGAGCTGTGCCGCGGCCTCGAGGCGTACGGCCCGCACCGGATCGGAGAGGAGCGGCTCGACGGCCCGCAGCCGCGTGACGGGATCGAGCGCCTCTGCGCTGGCGGAGGCCGCCATGCGCACGAGCGGGTCCTCGTCGCGCGCCGCCCGCTCGATCGCGCCGCGCATGCGAGGCGAGGGGTAGTGCGCCAGCAGGCGCATCGCCGTCGCGCGGACGATGCCCGGTTGCTCGGGATCGTCCAGCAGTGCGAGCAGGCCCGAATCGGCGCTCTCGAGGCCTCGACGCCCGGCGTGGATCGCAGTGGCGAAGTGCTCTGGACGCGCGCCTCCCCAACCCGCGATCGCGTCCGCAGCCCACTGCTGGGATCGCTCCGCGTGGCAGCCCGTGCAGGCGTCCGGGGCTCCGACGGCGGCGCCGAGATCGGGCCGCGGCACCCGAAACCCGTGGTCGCGCCGGGCGTCGAGCACCATGAAGGTGCGCGCCGGCATGTGACACGAGACGCACTGTGCGCCTTCGCTGCCAAGCTCGTGGTGGTGGTGCTCGACGGAGTCGTAACGGGATGCCGCGTGGCAAAGACCGCACAGGGCGTTTCCCTCGGCGCGAAGTGCGAGGGAGTGGGGCTCGTGGCAATCGCTGCACGTCACTCCCGCCCGGGCCATGCGGCTCTGCAGGAACGAGGCGTAGACGTAGACCTCGCCCTGGATCTGTCCATCGGCGTGGTAGAGGCCTTCGTCGAGGAGGGCCACGCGGTGGGTGTCGAGGAGGGGCCCTCCGTCGGGCGCTTCCTCGGAGAGCGTCGAACGCCGCGCGTGGCAGCGGCCGCAGGTCTCGACCTCGGCCCGCGAGGGGCTCGGCTCGCCGCGCACCGCAATCGCGGCGCCGTCCTCGAAGCGCCACGTCGCCCGTGCGCCGAAGTCGACGGCGAGGCGCGGGTCGGGATCGTCCGCCTCCGGACCGCCCTCGTGCTGCGCCCTTGCCCAGGCGACGTGGGCGGAGCCGGGACCGTGACACGCTTCGCAGCCGACGTTCCACGCGCTGGCGCGCGTCTCGAAGCGATCGTCGTCGTCGTCGTAGCCCTTCTCGTATCCCGTCGCGTGGCACTCGCCGCACTGGTGGTTCCAGTTCTGGTCGATTCCCGTCCAGTGCAGCCGATCACCGGGCGGGATCGCCTCGTCGGGATAGAGGGAGAACCAGCGCTGCCCGCCCTCGGCGGCGGAACGCGTGTCCCAGGCGATCGTCAGCGCCTGCAGGCGTCCGTCGGGAAAGCGCACCAGGTACTGCTGGAGGGGATCGACGCCGAACGCGTAGGCGATCTCGAAGTCGCCCGGTGTGCCGGCCGGTCCCTCGGTGTGGACGAAGAAGCGGCCGTCGCGCCGGAAGAAGCGCGCGGAGGCGCCGAGATGGGTGAAGGCGGCGTCCGCGAAATCGCCCTGCACCGTCTCGGGGGTGGCGGTCTGCATGGCGAGCTGGTGGTGCGAGCCCTTCCACTGCCTCGACACGAGAGAGTGACACGCGCCGCAGGCCTTGCTCCCGACGTAGCGCGGCGCGGACTCGGCGGCTTCCGCGCCGCTCGCGGCCGCCGGAGCGTCCGCCGTCTCGTCGACATCGGGAGCGCACGCGAGCGCCGCGGCGGCCAGGAACCTCGCAGCGGTCCGTCGCCCGATCACCTCAGGCGGCTCGGGACCCCGCGAACAGCCGCTCGCAGCCGGTGCCGTCGAGCAGCGCGTCGACGCCGCTGCGCTCCTCCGCCGCCAGGGCTGCGTAGCCCTCCCTCAGCCAGCCGAGGCACTTGCCCTGGTAGGGGAAGGGCTTCTGGACCCACGGGAGTCCGTCGATCGTGCACTCGACGCGTTCCGCGCCCGTCTTCAGCGCCTCCGCGTTGGCGAGCAGGAACGGCACGTACACGCGCCCCACCTCGGCGAGCAGCGCGCGCAGCGTATCGGGCAGCTCGTCGCGGGAGAGCCAGTTGCGTTCGGACGGCTCGAGGCCCGACAGATCCTCGACGACGTCCACCCAGGCGACGACCCGCGGTGCGGTGTCGAGGGCGATCGCCGCCGGCGTCGGATCGAAGGCGGTGAGCTGCGTGAGCTGGCCGTAGAGGCCGAAGTCCGTCGCGCTGGGCCGATCTCCGAACGCGAAGTCGTGCTCGGTGAGGTGGGCGTCGAGGAGTCGGAGCAGCCTCCGGTAGCTCTCCTCGATGACGGGGCCGGTGGTCTCGTTGGACCCCACGACCCACAGCCGTCCGATCTGCCGCTCGGAGAAGTCCTTGCCGGCTGCCCGCGCCAGGCTCTCGGGCATGGCGGTGCGGTACCAGCGCGGCAGGATGGCGGCGGCCCTCGCCACGTCCGGTGCGAAGGCCCAGCGGTAGTGGAACATCGCCTTGGTGAGCCACTCGTCCGCGTAGTCCTCGAGCAGGGCGTCGAGGAAGGCCAGCACCGGATCCGGCGGAATCACCTCGCGCCCGCTGTAGCGGCGCTCGAGCTCGCGGATCAGCGGCGTCGAGTCGACGCGCGCCTGCGGCTCGCCGTTCTCGTCGGGCAGGACGAGCTGCGGGAGGAGCTGGACCCGCGGCTTCGGGAGTGCGGCGCTCTCCGCCGAGCCCTGGAGGATCCAAACGTGCGGGATGCGCCGGTAACGCAGCACGGCGCGCAGCTTGCGGCTGTAGGGCGAGCCGGGCGCGCCCGTGATGCGGAGCGGGGAGTCGGGCACGGGGGTCTCCTCTCGGGTCAATCGGTCCGGGGTCAATCGATCCGCTCGCCCAACAGGGCGAGGACCGTTCGCGTGAGCGAGGCCTGGGCGCGCGCCCGGCTCAGGCGTTGATCGCCGCGCAAACGATCCCAGGCTTCGAAGGAGGTGACGAGGTCGAGCGCCTCCACCAGGTCTTCCGGGGCGTCGCGGAGCTCCGGCAGCCACAGGAGCAGGTCGGCGCGAAGGTCCCGGACCAGGGCGATGTGCCGGCTCTGCAGGAAGGCGGAGCGCCAGCGCCGGATGTTGCTGGAGTGCTCGTACGGGGCCAGTCGCTCGAACACGGCCACGCGCTGCCGGACCAGGCCGCGCGCCCGCTCGCCGAGCTCGGCTTCCAGCGGAGCGACCAGCACCAGGGGGCGGAACTCCTCGCGGAGCCGGGCATCCATGGCCGCGTAGAGCCCCTCCATGTCGGAGAAGTGTCGGAACACGGTGCGGATTCCCACGCCCGCGCGGTCCGCGACCTGCTCGGCGGTGGGCTGCAGGATGCCCTCGCCCACCAGCTCGACGAGCGCCGCGACGATCGACTGCCGGCTGCGCTCGGAACGCCGCAGCCGGCCGTCGCGCGCCGGCTCGGGATTCGGCCTCGTGGAGGTCGCCATGACCCGAAATTATGGCATGGTGGGTGCTACAATTCGACCGCTCTCGGGCAGTCCGCCAGGTTCGCGGAGAGCGCGGGCAAGAGGCTCCAAGGGTGAGCGAAGGAGGAAACGTGAAGCTCGGAATCGGCGCGGTCGCCTTCGGCAAGAAGGCCCAGATCAACATCGACCTCATTCGCCGTGCCGAGGAGCTCGGCTTCGACTCGGCCTGGACCGCGGAGGCGTACGGGAACGACGCCGTCACCACCGCCACCTGGGTGCTGGCCCACACGACGAAGCTGAAGGTGGGGACGGCCATCATGCAGATGCCGGCCCGCACTCCGGCGATGGCCGCCATGACGGCCATGACCCTCGACCACCTCTCGGGCGGCCGCTTCATCCTGGGCCTCGGGCCCTCCGGTCCCCAGGTGGCCGAGGGCTGGCACGGCGTTCCCTACGGCAAGCCCCTCACGCGCACGCGCGAGTACATCCAGATCCTGCGCCAGATCTTCGCGCGGGAGAAGCCGCTCGAGTTCCACGGGAGCCTCTACGACATCCCGATCACGGGTCCGGGCACCACCGGTCTCGGCAAGCCCCTCAAGAGCATCCTGCACGGCAATCCGGATCTTCCGATCTACACGGCCTCCATCAGCCCCAACGGCCTGCGCTGCGCGGGCGAGGTGGCGGACGGGGTCTTCCCGATGATGCTCGACCCGGAGCGGGTCGACAGCGTGTATCTCCCGTACATCGAGGAGGGCTTGGCAAAGGCCGGCGGCGGCAAGAGCCTCGAGAGCTTCGCCATCGTCCCCGGCGTGAACATGATCGTGAGCGACGAGCTCGAGAAGGCGCGCATGCCGATCAAGATGGGGATGGCGCTCTACATCGGCGGCATGGGGGCCCGCGACAAGAACTTCTACAACGACCTCGCCAAGCGCCTCGGCTACGAGGAGGAGGCGGTCCGGATCCAGGACCTGTTCCTCGACGGCAAGAAGCTGGAGGCCGCGGGCGCGGTTCCCGACGAGCTCGTGGACGCCGTCCACCTGATCGGCTCGAAGGACCGGATCCGGGAGCGCCTGCAGGCCTGGAAGGAGGCGGGCCGCAAGCGCGAGGTGGAGACGATGATGGTCACGACCAACCAGGTGGAGGCGCTCGAGCTGCTGGCGGAGGAGATGCTCTAGGAGAGTCGTCGCGCGGTGTCGCGAGCGGACGATCGCTGGGTCCTGTGGGGCTCCGAGCTCTCGCCCTACGCGCTCAAGCTGGAGGCGCTGCTGCGCTTCCACGGCGTTCCCTACCGTTGGCTGCCCGTCTCGGCCCGGTTCCCCGAAGCGCAGAGAGCGGCGCTTCGGCGGGCCCGGTTGGTCGCGGGACGGCAGCCGCTCACGTGGCCCCGCAAGACGGAGCTCGACGAGTTCCCGATGGTGCCCTTCCTGTTCGGACCCGGCGGGGAGAACCTCTACGACTCCTCGGCGATCGCCGAGTGGCTCGACCGCCTCGACCGCGGGTGGCTCGACCGAGAGTGGCTCGACCGCGAGGGCGGGAGCGGCGCGGGTTTCGGCGGGCGCGCGCGGGCGGCGTCCCTGATTCCCGACGCAGACCCGGCGCTGCGCTTCGCCGTGCGGCTGGTGGACGAGGCGCTCGACGAGGTGGGGCTCTACCTCGTGCACCACAATCGCTGGGTGGTGGCGGCGCGCGACACCGACGCCGGCGCGCGTCTGGCCCGGGAGGTGCGTCCGCTGCTCGGGCCCGCGGCGACGCTGCTCGCGCACCGCTTTCCCGCACGCCAGGTGAGGCGCCTGCCCTATCTGTTCAGCGTCGCGGACCCCGAGGACGAGGCGTTCGCGGACCTGCCCCGCCACCTGCGTCCGCCCGCCCGGGCCGGCTTCCCTCCCACCCACGCGCTGCTCGAGCAGGCGTTCGCGGAGCTGCTCGCCGCCGTCGAGCCGGTACTCGACGCGCGCCCCTTCCTGTTCGGGGAACGCTTCTGCCTGGCGGACGCGAGCCTCTACGGTCAGCTCGGAATCCACCGCTGCGATCCGTCCGCACGGGCGTGGATCGCGCGGGACGCGCCCGCGACACAGGCGTGGATCGAGCGGATCGCGCGGGGAGATCTCGACGGGGCCGCGCCGGGCGGCGCGCTCGCGCTCGACGCCGCGCTCGCGCCGCTTCTCGCCTGGGTCGGGCGCAGCTTCGTGCCCCTCATGCGCGCGAACTCCGCCGCCTGGGAGCGGGCGCGCGCGTCCGGGGAGACGCGCTTCAACGAGGCCGCCTTCGACGCGGGAAGGGCCCTCTACGACGGGGAGCTCCTCGGCCGTCCCTTCCGAAGTGTCGTCAAGACCTTCCAGGTCCAGGTCTGGCGCGATCTGCTGGGCGCGTGGGGTGCCCTCGACGAGAGCGAGCGCGCGCGCGTCGATGCGCTGGGCGCCGCGGTCGGGCGGGCGACACGCGACCTCGATTGACTTTTGGCACTCGAATTGCCAAATTACCGGCCCGACATCAACCGGAGGCAACCATGGCGCGAGAAGCCGTCATCGTCGACAGCGTGCGAACCGGACTCACGAAGGCCCACCGCGGCTCCTTCAACAAGACCGAGCCGGTGGATTATCTGGCCCACACCCTCAAGTCGGTGGTGGAGCGCGTTCCGAACCTCGACCCGGGCGAGATCGAGGACGTGATCAGCGGGGTCGGGATGCCGGAGGGGTGCCAGGGCATGAACATGTCGCGCATCGCCGCCATGGCGGCCGGCTTCCCGAAGGAGGTGGCGGCGACGACGGTGAACCGCTTCTGCTCGTCGGGCTCCCAGGCCGTGATGATGGCCGCCCACTCGATCCTCAACGAGGGTGCGGAGGTCGCGATCGGCGCGGGCGTCGAGACCATCACGATGATGCAGGACGGCACCCAGAACACGCATCGCATGGTGAACGACACCGCCAAGGAGCGCTTCCCGGGCCTCTACTTCCCGATGGGCGTCACCGCCGAGGTGGTGGCGGAGCGCTACTCGATCTCGCGCGAGGACCAGGACGCCTACGCGCTGCAGAGCCAGCAGCGCTACGCCGCAGCGGCTGAGAAGGGCTGGGTCTCCGAGGAGATCGCGCCCATGAAGGTGCGGCGCGCGGTGATGAAGAAGGGCGAGGAGCCCTACGAGGAGGATGCGGTCGTGGATCGGGACGAGTGCAACCGGCCCGACACGCAGCTCGACGGACTCGCGAAGCTCAAGCCCGTCTTCAAGGAGGACGGCTCGGTGACGGCGGGCAACGCCTCCCAGCTCTCCGACGGCGCCTCGGCGACGCTGCTCATGTCCTCGGATCGCGCCAAGTCGCTCGGCGTCGAGCCCCTGGGCATCTACCGGGGCAGCGCGGTGGCGGGCTGCGGGCCCGAGGAGATGGGGATCGGGCCGGTCTTCGCGGTGCCGAAGCTGCTCAAGCGCCACGGTCTCACGATGGACGACATCGACATCGTGGAGCTCAACGAGGCCTTCGCGTCCCAGCTCCTCTACTGCCAGCGGCAGCTCGACATCCCCAACGAGAAGCTCAACCCGAGCGGCGGCTCGATCTCGATCGGCCACCCCTTCGGGATGACGGGCTCGCGCATGACGGGCCTGCTGCTCCGCCAGCTCAAGCGCCAGGGCAAGCGCTACGGCATCGTGACGATGTGCGTGGGCGGCGGCCAGGGCTTCGCGTCGCTGTTCGAGGCCGCCTGAGCGGGGATCGCACCGCGCCGCGGGCCCCGTGGCCCTCGGCGCGACGCGTCCAGCACCGCGCGGAGGTCGTCGGTGCGATCCTCGACGCTCCCGCAGCCCAGCGAGCGATCCGAGAGGCCCGTCCCGCGCTTGTCGAGGACGATCACCCGGAAGTGCTGGCCGAGCG
>JAAUYK010026421.1_pt1 | contig 14754 bp, 16 predicted proteins | sample 7278021 | NCBI WGS metagenome assembly JAAUYK01 (sample SAMN14350223, study PRJNA611818) | marine sediment metagenome | isolation source: surface marine sediment (1.8m) | place: French Polynesia: Moorea | collected 2018-08
CGGCGTCACGGAAGGACTTGTGGGGCCCAACCCCACGGCGCCTCCCGCTCCTGGCCCCGGCGCAAATGCGCTCCCGCCAGGAGCGCGCCGTGAATGTCCACAGGCCCTAGGCTAGAGCATGTACGCGCTTGGACGCGGCGGCAGCCGACGATCGATCAACATCTGGCCGGGCTTCGTCGACGGCCTGGCGACGCTGCTGCTGGTCGTCATCTTCGTCCTCATGGTCTTTATGGTCGCCCAGTTCTTCCTGTCCACGGCGCTGACCAGCAAGGACCAGGCGCTCTCCCGTCTCGAGCAGCAGGTCTCCGAGCTGGGCCAGATCCTCGCCCTCGAGCGGCGCGAGGTGCAGAGCCTGCAGGACGAGGTCGAGAGCCTCTCGACGCAGCTCTACGCCTCGCTCGCCGACCGCGACCGCCTGTCCCAGGACCTGGCGACGGTCAGCGAAGAGCGGGACTCCCTGGCCGCGGCCCTGTCCCAGGTCGAACGGGTGCTCCAGCACAGCGAGGCGAGCCAGGCCGAGGCCGAGGCCGAGGCGGCCAGACTCGCGGCGCTGATCGCCGAGCGGGAGGCCGAGCTCGCCAAGGTCTCGGGCGACCTCGCCGAGGCCTATACCTCGATCGACGCGGACAAGGAGACGATCGAGGCGCAGCTCGCCGAACTCGCCATCCTGAAGAGCCTGCGCGACGAGATGACCAGTCAGCTCAACGCCGTCGAGGCGGCGCTCGCGGCGCGCGACAAGGAGCTGGAGGAGCAGGGCGAGAGCCTGGCCACGGCGCAGGCGGAGGCCACGTCCTTGGCGGCCCGGCTCGCCGAGTCGGAGGACGAGCGGGGCGTGATCGCACTGCGGCTGAGCGAGGCCGAGCGCCAGGTCGCCGAACGCACCCAGGTGTCCGAGGAGGCGCAGCGCAAGGTCACGCTCCTGAACAAGCAGATCCTGGCGCTGCGCAAGCAGCTGGCCAGCCTGTCCGAGGCGCTCGACCTGGCGGAGAAACGGACCCGCGAGCAGGACGTCCAGATCGCCGACCTGGGCCGCAAGCTGAACCTGGCGCTGGCGACCAAGGTGCAGGAGCTGGCGCGCTATCGCTCCGAGTTCTTCGGCGAGCTGCGCAAGGTGCTGGGCAACCAGCCCGGCGTGCGGGTGGTCGGCGACCGCTTCGTGTTCCAGTCCGAGGTGCTGTTCGCCAGCGGCTCGGCCGAGCTCGGCGCTGAGGGGCGCAGCCAGCTCTCCGCCCTGGGCAAGACTCTGAAGCAGATCTCGGCGCGCTTCCCCAAGGACGTCGACTGGATCCTCCGGGTCGACGGCCACACCGACCGGCGGCCGATCAGCACGGCCGAGTTCGCCTCGAACTGGGAGCTCTCGACCTCGCGCGCGATCTCCGTGGTCAAGTACCTGGTGTCCCAGGGCATCCCGTCCCAGCGCCTGGCGGCGACGGGTTTCGGCGAGTTCCAGCCGATAGACAGTGGCGACGACGAGATCGCCTTCCGCCGCAACCGCCGGATCGAGCTCAAGCTGACCCAGCGCTAGATCGGATTGATATCGAGCGGATTCACATGTCTTTGCCGGAACCGCGAAGCGTTTCCGTCAAAACATGATCCGCTCTAGCGGGCGCTGGCCGTAAGCGGGTCGGCGGCTTCCAGATCCTTCGCCGCATCGAACTGCAGCTCGGCCAGGCGGGCGTAGAGGCCGCCGTCGCGGATCAGCTCGGCGTGGCGGCCCTGGGCGACGATCCGGCCGTGGTCCATGACCACGATGCGGTCGGCCTCGAGCACGGTGGCGAGGCGGTGGGCGATGACCAGGGTGGTCCGGCCGGTCTTCAGCCGCTCCAGCGCCTCCTGAACCGCCCGCTCGCTCTCCGCGTCGAGCGACGAGGTGGCTTCGTCGAGCAGCAGCACCGCCGGGTCCCGCAGGATCGCGCGGGCGATCGCGATCCGCTGCCGCTGGCCACCGGACAGCCGCACCCCGCGCTGTCCCAGGAAGGTGTCGAGGCCCTCGGGCAGGGCCTCCAGGAAGTCGAGCGCGGAAGCGGCGCGGGCCGCCTCGCGGATCTCTTCCCGGTCCGCGTCCGGGCGGCCGTAGCCGATGTTGTCCCAGGCGTTGGCCGAGAAGATCACCGGTTCCTGGGCGACGAAGCCGATCCCGGCGCGCAGGGCCGTCGGATCGGCGGCGCGCAGGTCGACGCCGTCCATGGTGACGGCGCCCTGCTGCGGGTCGTAGAACCGCAGAAGCAGCTGGAAGACGGTCGTCTTGCCGGCGCCCGAGGGGCCGACCAGGGCCAGCGTCTCGCCCGGTGCGACCGCGAGGTCGAAGCCATCCAGGGCCGAGCGGTCGGGGCCCGCCGGATAATGGAAGGTCACCCGGCGGAAGGCGATGGCGCCGCGCGGCGGCTGGGGCAGGGCCCGGGGCTCCACCGGCGCGGCGATCTCCGGCGCGGTCTCGAGCAGCTCGATTAGGCGCTCCGTGGCGCCCGCCGCCCGCTGCAGGTCGCCGATCACCTCGCTGATCGCACCGACCGCGCCGGCGACCACGACGGCGTAGAACACGAAGGCGGAAAGCTCGCCGGCTGAGAGCGCGCCGCTCAGCACGTCGCGGCCGCCGACCCAGAGCACCAGGCTGACCGCGCCGAAGACGAGCAGGATCACCAGGGCGGTCAGGGTCGAGCGGGCGCGCACCCGTTCCACCGCAGTCCGGTAGGCGTCCTCGGCGCGGGCGGCGAAGTTGCGCCGGTCGACCGGCTCGTGGCCGAAGGCCTGGACGGTGCGGATCGACAACAGGGTCTCGTCGACCTGGGCGCCGAGGTCGGCGACCCTGTCCTGGCTCGCCCGGCTGAGCCGGCGGACCCGCCGGCCGTAGAACAGGATCGGCACTAGAACCAGGGGGACGACCAGCAGCACCAGGCCGGTCAGCTTGGGGCTGGTGACCATCAAGAGGACCAGTCCGCCGCAGAACAGCAGCAGGTTCCTGAGCGCGATCGACGCCGAGGTGCCGACCACCATCTGCAGCAGCGTGGTGTCGGTGGTCAGGCGCGACAGCACCTCGCCGCTGCGGGTGACCTCGAAGTAGGCGGGCGAGAGAGTGATGATATGGTCGAAGACGGCCTTGCGGATGTCGGCGATCACCCGCTCGCCGATCCAGGAAACGAGGAAGAAGCGCGCATAGCTGGCGAGCGCGAGCAGCACGATGACCGCCAGTAGGATCAGCACGGCCTTGTCCAGGAGCGCGGCGTCGCCCTCGGCGAAGCCCTCGTCGATCAGGCCCCGCAGGCCGAAGCCCATGCCGAGGACGGTGGCCGCCGCCACCACCAGCGCGACCAGCGCGCCCAGGACCTGCGGCCGGTAGGGCCGGACGAAGCGCCAGAGATAGGCGAGGTAGCGGAGGTCCTTGCTGACCGGCCGCTCCGGACTGTCCGCCACTTCTTGCCGCCTGGCCATCCTGTCGCGCCTGTTCCGCTCGTACCTGCCTCGCGTGGCACCCTGCCCGCCGCCTCCGTAGGTAGCCCAAAGGCGCCGAGCCCACAATACGCAGGCCCGGCGGCGGCCGGTTCATTCCGGGCGCGGGAGGGCTTGCCTTGGGTCGGCGCCTCGGCTATACAGCCGCCGCCTGAAGGAGCGCAGCCATGAAAAAAGACATTCACCCGGATTACCACGAGATCACCGTCGTGATGACCGACGGCTCCGAGTTCAAGACCCGCTCGACCTACGGGAACCCGGGAGACTCGCTGCGCCTGGACATTGATCCCAAGACCCACCCGGCCTGGACGGGCGTGCACCGCCTGGTCGACACCGGGGGGCAGCTGGCGAAGTTCAACAAGCGCTTCCAGGGCCTCGGGCTGAAGAGCTGAGGCGACGCGCTTCCTGCCGCGTCGGCGACCGGCCGGCCGAAGACCCCCATTCTCGGAAAACGTTAAAGCGCTGGCGGGTCAGCGCCAGATGCTACACGGCGTCGCCCGCGTCGAGCATCCCGTCGAGACGCTCGACCCGCGTATAGAGGGCGTGGCTGGCGAGCAGGAGCTCGGCCAGCCGGGGCGGCAAATAGTCCGCCGCGACCGGGTCGGCGACCGCGCAAACCTTGCGCCCGCCCAGCCGGTGCGCCGGTGCCAGAGCCTCCTCGCGGGTCATCTCGCCGGCATGAATCGCCTTCTGAACCAGCAGCCAAGCCATGGTCTGGGTCAGGCGGGCGGTCAAGCGCATGGTTTCACAGCTGGCCACCAGCCGCGCCTCGGGCGCCAGCTTGGCCCGGTCGGCTCCCTCCTGCTGCGCGAGGTAGTCCCGTGCCTCGCGGGTCAGGGAGAGCGCCTCCTCGAAGGTGCCATCGAGAAAGGCGACGGATTGGCCGGTCTCCTGCAAGACGCGCGCCCTTCTTTTTTTTGGCCTCCACCCGGGCAAGCCTAGCCCGGGCTCCGAGGCTCAGTCTAGGAATCCCGGGCTTAAGAATTGGTTGGTTCGGGGTTGCTTGATCCAGGCCGGCCGCGGGGCGGAATCCCTTGAACTGGGTCGGACTCTGCCCATCTCGTTAATTACTCGCCAAGCGATGCCTCGATGAGGGTCGCGGTGCGGCGAGAGACCGGGATCCGGCCATGGTGGCGGGTCCCCTCAAACCATGTTGCTCATAGGAGGATATGGCAATGCGTTCTGTCGACCTTTCCCCGCTCTATCGCGCCACCGTCGGTTTCGACCGGATGATGAACCTGCTCGACGCCACCCCGCGCGCCGAGGACGTCGGCTACCCGCCCTACAACATCGAGAAGACCTGCGACAACGCCTACCGGATCACCATGGCGGTGGCAGGCTTCGGCGAGCAGGATATCGACGTCACGGTCCAGGAGAGCCGCCTGATCATCAAGGCCGCCAAGGAGAAGGAGGCCGAGGACAAGGCGAAGACCTACCTCCACCGCGGCATCGCGACGCGCGCCTTCGAGCGCCGCTTCGACCTCGCCGACTACATCAAGGTGACCGGCGCCCGTCTCGAGAACGGCATCCTTTCGGTGGATCTTGCCCGTGAGGTGCCCGAGGCGATGAAGCCCCGGACCATCGCGATCCAGACGGCCGACAAGCCCAAGGTGATCGAGAACGCGGCCGCCTAAAGCGCCGACGTTCTCTAGCTCCAAAACCCCGACTGACCGGCCGGCGCGGCACCCTCCGCCCGGCCGGTTTTCTTGTGCAGCGGGCCGGTGTCCGGCAAAGGCTCGGAGATTAGACGACCTGCCTCACGTTGGTCAGGAAGCCTTCGATCTCCCGACGCAAGAGGTCGGCCTGTTGGGCCAGCTCCGTGGCCGCGCCGAGCACTTCTCCAGCCTGGTTTCTCGCCTCTTCGGCGGCCTGGTCGACCTGTGCGATGCTGCCGGTGACCTCCTTGGTGCCCGAGGCCGCCTGTTCGACGCTGCGCGCGATCTCCGCCGTAGCCGCGCCTTGCTGCTCCACGGCGGAGGCCACGGAGGTCGAGATCTCGGTCACCTGATCCATCGTCGCGCCGACGCCCTCGATGGCCTCGACGACGATGTGGGTCGCGGCCTGAATGCTGCTGACCTGGTCCCGGATTTCGTCGGTCGCCTTGGCGGTCTGCGTCGACAGGCTCTTGACCTCGGACGCCACGACGGCAAAGCCCTTGCCCGCCTCGCCGGCTCGCGCCGCCTCGATCGTGGCGTTGAGCGCCAGCAGGTTGGTCTGTGCCGCGATATCGCTGATCAGCTGTATGACCTCGCCGATCGTCTCCGAGGCCTCCGCCAGCTTCCGCGTCTCGCCGTCGGTTTCGCGCACCTGGACCACGGCGCTGCCGACGATGTCCGTCGATTGGCTCATCTGCCGACGGATCTCGCCGACGGTGCTGGAGAGCTCCTCGGCCGAGGCCGCGACTGTCTGAACGCTGGCCGATGCCTCCTTGGCGGAGCCTGCAACCCTGCTCGCCTGCTCGCTCGTCGACGAGGCGGTGGATTGCATGGACTGGGCCGAGGCTTCCAGCTGTGTGGCCGCCGAGGAAACGATCTCCACCACTCCGTCCATGGCGGACTGGAACTTCGCCACCACGGACGAGAACTCCTCGACCTGATCCTCCATCGTCTGCATGGCGGCATTGATGGTCAGCGTGGCGTTTCGAAAGGCGCCCACCATCCCGCGCTCGGCGATCCGCCGGAAATACTTCTTGCGGCTGACATACTCCAAACAGGCCGTCGACTCCCGGACGTAGGTGTCGGTGCGGTCGATCAAGCGGTTGATCGCATTGTAGAGCGGCGCGTGCTTGTCTTTCGGGTCGATGCCGACAATGCGCGCCTCGAAGTCACCGTCGGCGACCGCCTTGCAGACCTCCAGGGCCACGACGTTGGGGTCGGAGCTTCTCGCCATATGTCTGGATCCCTAGGTGAGCGCGCCCGGCTGGCCGGAGCTGGTCGTTGGCCCCGGGCGCCATCCGGACTGCAATCGGCTGATGAACTCATCGTAGGCCACGCCCTGCGCCTCGAGCGTGTCGAGCACGCTACGGGAGGCCGCCTGCATGCCTTCCTTCCGGCTCGCGTGTCTCTGCTCCTCGGCGAGCAGTGACCGGTAGAGCGGGATGATCTGGTCATCGACGACGTCGCGGTCGGGGACGCGGCGGGCCGAGTGATAGCCGACCACTTGGCCATGCCTGTCCCGGCTGGGGGTGACGTGCGCCAGGACCCAGTAGTGGTCGCCGTTCTTGGCGCGATTGACCACGTATGCGAAGATTTCATGACCGGCTTCGATCGTGTCCCAGAGCAGCTTGAACACGCAGCGCGGCATGTCCGGATGCCGGAGGATGCTGTGCGGCTGCCCCAGAAGCTCCCTCTCCGTGTAGCCGGCCACCCTCAGGAAGACGTCGTTGCAGTAGGTGATCTGCCCCTTGAGGTTCGTCTTGCTGACGATGATCTCGTCGTCGTCGAAGAAGATCTCACGACCCGTCAAATGGACTTCGCGTGTCATCGCGGAGTTCCTGGCTGGGATTCGGCCATGGGTTTGCTGGGTCCGACCTAGTCGATACTGACTATGTATCTTGTTTTATTCTGGTTAAGAGCCCATGAACCGCACCGTCGCCGAACCGCCGCCTTTCCGAAGGAACGCCGGCGCTACGCCGCCGTCGACAGCCGGTCCAGCGCCGAACGGATGCGCGCCGGTATCTCGACCGGGGTCATGCTCTCGCGCTCGACGAAGACGTGCACGAAGTGGCCCGTGGCGGCGGCGGTCTCGAGCCCGGCCTTGAACAGGCCGATCTCGTAGCGCACGGCCCGGCGGCCCAGGTGTCCGATCCGCAGGCCGGCCTCGACCGCCTCGGGAAAGGCGAAGGCGGCCTTATAGCGGCAGCCCGACTCGGCGCAGACCCCGACCACGGCGCCTTCGTGAATGTCCAGACCGCCCTTTTTGATCAGGAAGTCGGCGATCACCGTGTCGAAATAGGAGTAGTAGACCACGTTGTTGACGTGGCCGTAGATGTCGTTGTCCATCCAGCGGGTCGGGATGGTCAGGAAGTAGGGGTAGTCGCCGCGGAACTGCGGTCTTTCTTCGCTCATGGCCGTCCTGGATTTGTTGCCTGGGGTCTAGAGAAGCGTACGGAGCGCGTCGAGCGTCGCGTCGGGCCGCTCGGTCATCATCATGTGTCCGCTCTGCGGCACCACCTCGACCCGTGATCCGGTAACGGCCTCGGCCAGCTTTCGGCCAGCCTTTGCCGGGGTCATCTTGTCGTGGGCACCCAGCACCAAGAGGGTCGGGCACTGCACCGCCGCGGCCGCTTCCGGGCCCCCGGCGTAGGCGTTGCAGGCCTCCAGGTCCTTGTGCAGGACGCCGGGCCGGCTCCGCTCGAGCAGGCGCTCGCCGCCGCCCATGAGCCACAGACCCGGCGCGCGGGCGCCGCCCAGGTGGCCCGACTCGCCGTGGGCCCAGGAATTGACCAGGTCGAAGGCCAGGTGGTCGTCGGCCTCGGCGGCGGCCAAGAGGTCGGGGTGCACCGGCATCCTGGGCGCCACGCCGAGCAGCGCGAGCGCGCGCACCCGGTCCGGGTGGCGAGCCGCGCAGTCGAGCGCGATCAACGCCCCCATGGAGTGGCCGGCCAGGGCGGCCTTGGCGATCCCGGCCGCGTCCAGTAGACGGACCAGCCAGTCGGCCAGCTCGGCGATCGAGCCCAGCGCGGGGCCCTCTGAGCGGCCGTGGCCCGGCAGGTCGAGCGCCAGAACGCCGCGGCCCCTGTGCGCGAAGAAGCGCGTCTGCAGCGCCCAGACCGTGTGGTCCATCCCGGCGCCGTGGACGAAGACGAGGCAGGGCAGGGCCGGGTCGAAGGGCCGCCCGCCGGTCGCCGCGAAGACCCCGCGGCCGTCGACCTGTAGCTCCATGGAAGGCTAGACCTTCTGGGAGGCCCGGATCGCGCGGTCCAGGTCTTCGATGATGTCGGCCGAGTCTTCCAGGCCGACGGAGAGCCGGATCATGTCTTCGCCGACCCCGGCCTCCTGGAGCTGCTCGGCCGACATCTGCTGGTGGGTCGTGCTCGCCGGGTGCAGCACGAGGGTCTTGGCGTCGCCGACGTTGGCCAGGTGGGAAGCCAGGGCGCAGGTCTCGATGAAGCGGCTGCCCGCCGGGCGCCCGCCCTTGAGGCCGAAGCTGACGATCGACCCGGCGCCCTTTGGCAGGATGCGTTTGGCCAGGTCGTGATCCGGGTGGCTCGGCAGGTCCGGGTGCAGCACCCAGGCGACCGCCTCGTGCTTGGCGAGGAAGTCCAGGACCGCCGCGGTGTTGGCCATGTGGCGCTCCATGCGGAGCGGCAGGGTCTCGACGCCCTGGAGCAGATGGAAGGCGTTGGTCGGGCTCATCGCGGCCCCGAAGTCGCGCAGGCCCTCGGCCCTGGCGCGCATGATCAGCGCCTGAGGGCCGAACTCCTCGGCGAAATCGATGCCGTGGTAGCCGGCGTAGGGCTCGGTCAGGGTGGGGAACTTGCCGCTCGCCTCCCAGTCGAAGCGGCCGCCCTCGACCAGCACGCCGCCCAGTGCAACGCCGTGTCCGCCGAGCCACTTGGTTGCCGAGTGGACGATGATGTCGGCGCCCAGTTCGATCGGGCGGCAGAGATAGGGCGTGGCGAAGGTGGCATCGATCATCAGCGGCAGGCCGGCGCCATGGGCGATTTCGGCCAGCGCCGGCACGTCGAGCACCTCGAGCCCCGGATTGCCGAGGATCTCGGCGTGGATCAGCCTGGTCTCCGGCCGGATCGCCTTGCGGAAGCCATCCAGATCGCGCGGCTTGACGAAGGTCGTGGTGATGCCGAAGCGGGGCAGCGTGTGGGTCAGCAGGTTGACGCTGCCGCCGTAGAGCGACGAGGAGGCGACGATGTGCGCGCCCTGGCCCATCAGGGTGACGATCGCCAGATGCATCGCCGCGTGGCCCGAACTGGTGGCGACCGCGCCGACGCCCTTCTCCAGGGCCGCCACCCGCTCCTCCAGGACGGCGACCGTCGGGTTGGAGATCCGGCTGTAGATGTGGCCGGCGCGCTCCAGGTTGAACAGCGAGGCGGCGTGCTCCGTGTCCTGGAAGACGTAGGACGTGGTCTGGTAGATGGGTACGGCGCGGGCGCCGGTGGCGGGATCGGGCCGCTGACCGGCATGCAGCGCCAGGGTGTCGAATTTCAGGAACTTGGGGTCTGCCATCGGCGCGCCTCTCGTCTTGCTGGACGCCCCACCATACAAGAGTTTGCTGCCGCGCATAACGGAGAAGAGGCGGCGGCCTTGGCGCGCGGCGGCGGGACAGAAGAGCGTTTGGGGGGACTGGCGGGCAAAAAAAGGGAGGGTCAATTCAGGTTTGCCCCGAACTCGACCCTCCGCTTTTCTTAAAGCCTCACCCTGTCAACTTGCCGTGTGAGGTAGCCTATGTAGGCGGGCATTGGGGGTCAAGCAATAATTCGTTAACACTTTGGTCTTCGGCGTCTGCGCAAAGAAAAAGCCGCCGGTCGAGCCGGCGGCAAGGTAACAGGGAGGCGTTACAAGGAACAGATACAAAGCAACTTCAGAAAGTCGGGCTGTACAAACAGAGTAACCCAACTAACAGAAGAGATTTTAATTCGAATGCACTAAAAAAGTGTTAATTACGCACGGCATAGTTGCTTAAGGCACGCCGCCGTTTACACGACTCCACCCAGCCGGCCGCGGAAAGACCAGGGGAACTATTCTGGGTCTCTCCGCAGCGCACCGAGGGGTTGCACGACCGTCACGAGGAGGGGCTGTGCGTCTCGGTTCTCCGGGTTCTTGCGCGGCCCTTAGAGCGCGGCGGTATTCTCCGCCCCGGCGCCCGAGGAGTCTTTCCGGTTTCCGCCCTTGCCGGCCCCGGCGCCCTCGGAGAGAGGAGTCACACTGGCCGTCTTGGCGCTTTTCTTGCTCTCGGCTTTCGCCATGGGATCGCCTTCGAGACGCCGGATGCCGCCTTCGAGCGAGGCGCCCGCTTCGATCTCCAGGTTCTTGTGGGCGATGTCGCCGCTGACCACCGCACTCTTGGCGATCACCACCGAATTGGCGCGGATCTCACCGCTTAGGCGGCCGGAAACCCGGACTAGGTCGCCGGTCACGGTCCCGTTGACCTCGGCGCCTTCGCCGACGGTCACCGCACGGCTGGTCACGTCGCCGTCGATCTGGCCGTCGATCTGAATGTCGCTGTTGCTCTTGAGGTCGCCGACGATGTGAAGGTCGGCGCTGATGATCGACGGCGTGGCCGGGAGCGAAGCGCTGGCGCCGCCGAAACCGCCCGGTGAGGGCGCGGCGTCGGACTTCGGCCTCTGATCCTTCGAGAACATGTTTGCCTCCATGACGTTCACGTGGGGTTCGCCGGCGACCCGCCACCGCAATGGAGCTCGGTGCCTCGTCAGCACTTCCCCGATCCACGGTTCGCCCGGACGAGGCGTAGTGTGCCGCCGTCATGGTTAACGAGGCTTTAAAGCCGCCCGCGCCGCGCCGGGAGCGCACCCGGGGCTGTGCGCGGGGGCCGTGTGCGGGCTTGGCCTGCGGCGGCGCGACCGGCACACTGCCCGCCATGAGCCCCGCGCTTCTTCCCTGGCTGCTGCTGGTCTTCGGCTACGTCCTGCCGCTGCTCCACGTCGCGCTGTCGCGCGACGCCGGCCTGTCCCGGCCGGCCGAGCCCGGCCGCTGCCCTTTCAGTCCCCGCGCGGGCTGGCTGGTGATCGTGCTGCTGCTCGGGCCGATCGGCTGGCTGCTCTTCCAGCGATCGCGCCGCCGTCGCCGCGGCCACGCCTGAGCCGGCCGGCTCAGGTCTTGAACAGGCCCTGGGCGCCCGAGAGATAGGCCTTCTTCGCGGCGATCTTCTGCTTCACCCGCTCGGCCTCGCCGGTCAGCTCTGCCAGATAGTCCTCCAGCTCCTCAACCCCCATGACGTCGAGGTCCTTGGGCTTCGGCTTCTGCTTTCTAGGCTCCAGGTCTTCGGGTTCCATGGTCTGGTCCTCGGCTCCGGGCGCGATCTTGTCAGTGCTTTCGAAGCATATTAGACAACGGCTGGTCTAGGCCACACCCCTGGCCGCCCCGCCAACCCGCCCCCGGAGTTCCAAGCATGAGCAAGCCGCTGCCAGAGACCATGGCCGTCGTCGAGATTCGGGAGCCCGGCGGTCCCGAAGTCCTGGTGCCGGCCGAGCGCCCCGTGCCGGTGCCGGGTCCCGGCGAGGCACTGATCCGGGTCGCCGCGTCCGGCGTGAACCGGCCCGACGTGCTGCAGCGCCAGGGCGGCTATCCGCCCCCGCCCGGCGCCTCCGACATTCCCGGCCTCGAGATCGCTGGGAGCGTGGCCGCGCTCGGCCCCGGGACCGAGGGCCTGGCGGAGGGCGACCAGGTCACCGCGCTGGTGACCGGCGGCGGTTACGCCGAGTACTGCGTGGCGCCCGTGGTCCAGTGCCTGCCGGTGCCGGCGGGCCTCGACCCGGTCGAGGCGGCAGCCCTGCCGGAGACTTTCTTCACCGTGTGGAGCAACGTCTTCGACCGGGGCGGGCTCGAGGCCGGGGAGAGCTTTCTGGTCCATGGCGGGTCCTCGGGGATCGGCACCACGGCGATCCAGCTGGCCAAGGCCATGGGCGCGCGGGTCTTCGCCACCGCCGGCAGCGACGCCAAGTGCCGGGCCTGCGAGGAGCTGGGCGCGGAGCGCGGCATCAACTACCGCGAAGAGGACTATGTCGCCGTTCTCAAGGAGACGGCCGGCGGGGTCGACCTGATCCTCGACATGGTGGGCGGCGACTACGTGGCGCGCAACCTCAAGGCGCTAAAGCCGGACGGCCGACTCGTTTACATCGCCTTCCTGGGCGGTTCGAAGGTGGAAATCGACCTGCTGCCGGTCATGCTGAAGCGGCTCACCATCACCGGCTCGACCTTGCGGGCCCGCTCGGCCGCGTTCAAGGGCGAGATCGCCGGTAAGCTGGCGGCGAAGGTCTGGCCGCTGCTCGAAGCGGGCGAGGTCCGTCCTGTGATGGCCGACCGCTTTCCCCTGGCGCGCGCGGCCGACGCCCACCGCCTGATGGAGTCGAGCGCCCATATTGGCAAGATCGTTCTGACCGTGGCCTGAGCGGGCTTCTAATCGGCCTGGTGCCGGATGAAGTCTTTTCTTTCCAGGCCGGTGGGCTCATATACAACTATTCGGGATCGACAAGAATACGGCCCGCCGGCGCTGGATAGCGCCGCGAAGCCGGCAAGTGATGGAGAAGTCATGGCACAGCCGCTCATGCCCAAAGCGACCGCCGTCTGGCTGGTCGACAACACCTCGCTGACATTTCGGCAGATCGCGGCCTTCTGCCAGCTCCACGAGCTGGAGGTCCAGGGCATCGCCGACGGCGAGGTCGCCGTTGGGATCCAGGGCATGGACCCGGTCGTCAACAGCCAGCTCACCCGTGAGGAGATCGAGCGCTGCGAGAAGGACCCGGCGGCCGACCTGCAGGCGGCCAAGCGCGACCTGCCGCAGCCGTCGAAGCGCACCAAGGGGCCACGCTACACGCCCCTGGCCAAGCGGCAGGACAAGCCGGACGGCGTCGCCTGGCTGCTGCGCCACCATCCGGAGCTTAAGGAATCCCAGATCGCCAAGCTGATCGGCACGACCAAGACCACGATCCAGGCGATTCGCGACCGCACCCACTGGAACTCTGCCAGCATCCGGCCGCGCGACCCCGTGCTCCTGGGCCTCTGCGGCCAGGGCGAGCTCAACATGGCCGTGGAGCGGGCGCGCAAGGCGGCCGAGAAGGCCGGCCAGCCGCTGCCGCAACCGGTCGAGACCGAGGAGTCCGCGCCCTTCCTCCAGGACACCTTCGACTAGCGGCCCGGCCGCGCCGCGCGGTATCGCTGGCCATGGCGGCGGAAGCGGCCTTTCGGACCTTCGCCCTCCGGCCCCTGGCCGGCGCCCTCGGCGCGGAGATCGCCGGGGTCGATCTCTCGCGGCCCCTGGAGACCGAGCAGCACGACGAGCTTCTGCGGGCCTTCGCCCGGTACTTCGTGCTGCTGTTCCGGGACCAGGCGCTGAGCCCGGAGAGGCAGATCGCCGCGACCCGGCTGTTCGGGCCGCCGCTCACGCTGCCCTTCATCGCCCCCCATCCCGACCATCCGGAAATCATCAGGGTGCTCAAGGAGGCCGACGAAGAGCGAATCGCCACCTTCGGCGGGACCTGGCATTCCGACTTCAGCTTTCTGCCGGAACCGCCCCTGGGCTCCCTGCTCTATGCGCTGGAGGTCCCGGCCTACGGGGGCGACACCCTCTGGTCCAACATGGCGGCGGTCTTTGACTCTCTGTCGCCCGGCCTGCAACGCTGCCTGCAAGGGCTGAACGCGGTGCACAGCGGCGCGACCATCCACGGCACGCGCACGGCGGGGCTCGCCGGCCTCCGGCTCAGCCGCTCGGTCCGCATGGACCGCGGCAATCCGGCGGCCGATTTCGAGACCGAACACCCCGTGGTCTGCCGCCACCCGGCGAGCGGCCGCCAGGCGCTTTTCGTCAACCCGGTCTACACGCAGCGCTTCGCCGGCATGACCGAGGCCGAGAGCCGGCCACTGCTCGACTACCTCCAGAGCCAGGTGGAGCGCCCGGAGTTCACCTGCCGGATCCGCTGGACCGCGGGCTCGCTCGCGGTCTGGGACAACCAGGTGACCCAGCATCTGGCCGTCAACGATTACGACGGTACACGGCGCCTCCTGCACCGCACCGCGGTCGCCGGCGCCAAGCCCCGCTCCGCGCCCGGCGCCGGAACGGCGGCCTGATGGGAGCTGAGTTCTTATTGATTTCAGCTGAAGGACAAGACGAATACTTTAAATTCTTCATCGAATACTTGGATATTGCAAAGTTTATGTTCTGAGAAGGTTAAAATCTCTTTTACGTAATATTTACCCGATGAATCTAAATCCTATGGCATGGATCCTGGGACCGGAAGCCGGTCCAGCGGGTCGGAGAGGCGCAAGAGAAGATCGGAGCACAATGCCGGTCGAGCCGGCGTACCGAAGGGTACGCTAGGAAACGGAGGCCAAACATGTCTAGACCCTTGAAGATTTTCGTGGTCGACGATGATCGGGACGCCGCCGAAGGCTTGGGCGAGGTGCTCGAGATGTTCGGCCACCAGGTCACGCTGGCGTTCGACGGCGAGTCGGCGGTGCAGATCTTCAAGGAGCAGGATTTCGACGTCAGCCTGATGGACGTCATGATGCCCGGCATGAACGGGGTCGAGAGCTTCCTGGAGATCCGCAAGATCAAGCCCGACGCCAAGGTCTTCATGATGACCGGCTTCAGCGTTCAGCAGCTTCTGACCCA
>JAAUYK010122204.1_pt1 | contig 14752 bp, 13 predicted proteins | sample 7278021 | NCBI WGS metagenome assembly JAAUYK01 (sample SAMN14350223, study PRJNA611818) | marine sediment metagenome | isolation source: surface marine sediment (1.8m) | place: French Polynesia: Moorea | collected 2018-08
ACGGTGATCGAGTCGCCGGTGTGGACGCCCATGGGATCCAGGTTCTCGATCGAGCAGACGATGATGCAGTTGTCCGCGCAGTCGCGGACGACCTCCATCTCGAACTCCTTCCAGCCCAGCACCGACTGCTCGATCAAAACCTTGCCGACCGGGGAGGCACGCAGGCCGCCGGAGACGATGCCGTCGAACTCCTCGCTGTTGTAGGCGATGCCGCCGCCCGTGCCGCCCAGGGTGAAGGAGGGCCGGATGATCGCCGGCAGCCCGACGTGGTCTAGCGCGGCCCGGGCCTCGTCGAGGGACTTGACCAGCGTGGAGCGCGGGCTCTTCAGGCCGATCTTGTCCATGGCCTCGCGGAACAGCTGGCGGTCCTCCGCCTTGTCGATGACGTCCGCCTTGGCGCCGATCATCTCCACGCCGTGGGCCGCCAGCACACCGCTGCGCTCCAGCGTCAGGCCGGTATTGAGCGCGGTCTGCCCGCCCATGGTCGGCAGCAGGGCGTCCGGCTTCTCCCGCTCGATGATGCGGGCCACCACGTCCGGCGTGATCGGCTCGACGTAGGTCGCATCGGCCAGTCCCGGGTCGGTCATGATGGTCGCCGGGTTGGAGTTGACCAGGATGACCCGGTAGCCCTCCTGCTTGAGGGCCTTGCAGGCCTGAGCGCCGGAATAGTCGAACTCGCAGGCCTGGCCGATCACGATCGGTCCCGCGCCCAGTATCAGTATGGACTCGAGGTCGCTGCGCTTGGGCATCTAAGCTCCGAAAATGCCGTCCCGCGCGGGCGCCGGCGACCGGCCTGGGCGGAACGGGCGCTGTTTTGCCACGAGCGGCGGTGCGATGAAAGCCCGGAAAGCGCCAATCGCCCCCAAAGCGGGCGCCGCGGCGCCCGTGTCAGGAGTCTTGCCGGCGCCGCCACGTGCCCCCTGGCGCCGGCTCCCCCGGAAGCCCTATATAACCGCCATGACCAGTCCCGTGCTGCAACCCCTGGCGGACAAGCAGGCGCTCTACAGCGCCGGCGGCACCGACTTCGCGCTGACTTCCGAGTTCCAGCCGGCCGGCGACCAGCCGCAGGCGATCGCCGAGCTGATCGGGGGTCTGCAGAAGGGCGAGCGCGACCAGGTGCTGCTCGGCGTGACCGGATCGGGCAAGACCTACACCATGGCCCAGGTCATCCAGACGCTGCGGCGGCCGACCCTGATCCTGGCGCCCAACAAGACCCTGGCCGCGCAGCTCTACGGCGAAATGCTCGGGTTCTTCCCGGAGAACGCGGTCGAGTACTTCGTCTCCTACTACGACTACTACCAGCCCGAGGCCTACGTCCCGCGCAGCGACACCTATATCGAGAAGGAGAGCTCGATCAACGAACAGATCGACCGCATGCGCCACTCGGCGACGCGCGCACTGTTCGAGCGCCGGGACGTGGTGATCGTCGCCTCGGTGTCCTGCATCTACGGCATCGGCTCGCCCGAGACCTATTCCCAGATGGTGGTGGACATCAAGACCGGGCAGAGCGTCAACCGCTCGGCGCTGCTCAAGGCCTTCGTCGAGCTGCAGTACAAGCGCAACGACGCCAGCTTTCACCGCGGCACCTTCCGCGCCCGGGGCGACACCCTGGAGATCTTCCCGGCGCACTACGAGGACCGCGCCTGGCGGCTCTCCCTGTTCGGCGACGAGGTCGAGGCGATCTTCGAGTTCGATCCGCTGACTGGCGAGAAGACCGGCGCGCTGGACGAGGTCCGAATCTACGCCAACAGCCACTACGTGACGCCCCGCCCGACCCTCCAGCAGGCCGCCAAGCTGATCAAGCAGGACCTCAAGGCCCGGCTCGAGGAGCTGCGCGAAACCGGCAAGCTCCTGGAGGCGGAACGCCTGGAGCAGCGCACCACCTTCGACCTCGAGATGATCGAGGCGACCGGCTCCTGCGCCGGGATCGAGAACTATTCGCGCTACCTGACCGGCCGAAACCCGGGCGAGCCGCCGCCGACCCTGTTCGAGTACCTGCCAGATGACGCCCTGCTGGTGGTCGACGAGAGCCACGTCACCGTGCCCCAGCTCCACGGCATGTTCCGGGGCGACTACGCGCGCAAGTCGACCCTGGCGGAGTACGGCTTCCGCCTGCCCTCCTGCATCGACAACCGGCCGCTGAAGTTCGAGGAGTGGGAGGTCATGCGCCCGCCCACGGTCTTCGTCTCGGCCACGCCGGGCTCCTGGGAGCTGAACCAGACCGGCGGCGTCTTCGTCGAGCAGATCATCCGGCCGACCGGGCTGATCGACCCGGTCTGCATCGTGCGCCCCACCGAGAGCCAGGTCGACAACCTGATCGCCGAGTGCCAGGCGACGGTCGAAAGCGGCGCCCGGGTGCTGGTGACCACCCTGACCAAACGCATGGCCGAGGACCTGACCGAGTACCTCCACGAGGCCGGCCTCAAGGTGCGCTACATCCATTCGGACGTCGATACCCTGGAGCGGATCGAGATCATCCGCGACCTCAGGCTCGGCGTATTCGACGTGCTGGTCGGCATCAACCTGCTGCGCGAGGGCCTCGACATCCCCGAGTGCGCCCTGGTCTGCATCCTGGACGCGGACAAGGCCGGCTACCTGCGCTCGACCACGGCGCTGGTCCAGACCATCGGGCGGGCGGCGCGCAACATCGACGGCCGGGTCATCCTCTACGCCGACGAGATGACCGACAGCCTGCAGGCCGCCCTCGAGGAGACCAACCGGCGCCGCGAGAAGCAGCAGGCCTACAACGCCGCCCACGACATCACGCCGGAATCTGTGCGCAAGGGCATCTCGGACATCCTGCAAAGCGTCTACTCCGGCGACCACGTGACGGTCCAGACCGGCGACGACGAGACGCCCCACCTGATCGGCCACAACCTGCAGAACCACCTGGCCGACCTGGAGCAGAGGATGCGCGAGGCCGCCGCGGAATTGGAGTTCGAGGAAGCCGCCCGGCTGCGCGACGAGATCCGCCGCCTGGAGACCAAGGACCTGGAGCTGCCGAGCGAGGGCGGCTTCGCCGCCCGCGTGGCGCGGGCCGACGCCGGGAGCAAGAGTCGCAAGGCGCGGCGCCGAAGCCGGCGCCGGCCCTGAACCGGCACCCGGGCCGCCGCCGGCGCCAGCCGGGCGGCGGGCAACCTCCTGATTCTAAATCCCAAATCGCCGAGCTCGACGGGCCGTGGGCGGCACTCCTTAATCATGCCTTAACACCTTGCGTGGCATACCTCGACGGCAGAATTTGCCGCCCGCGAGCATGAAATCATGAGAACTCGATCAAACCGGTCCCAGGTTTCGCGTCCTGCCGCCTGGAGAAAACCGCTGCTCGGCGCCGCGGTCGCCGCCGGACTGGCCGGCTGCGCGGCGGCGGAGCAGAGCACCCAGGTCTACGACCAGCAGCAGCGGGCGAACCTGGCGCTGGAAGCGGTGATCGAGGCGGCGCAACGCAAGAATCCGGGCCAGGTCGACGCCCTGGAACAGAGCGCGGTCGCGCTGCGCGTCGCCTGCGCCGCCCTGCAAGACGCCGAATACTCTTCCTACGACGCTCCTGTGGATCTCTCCGTGAAGGTCGCCGCCTACGGCACCCTGGACACTTGCGCCGCCAAGGCCACGGAAATCGAAGACCTGCTCTGGCGGATCGACCCCTTCACCGCCGGTCACTACCTGGAACACCCCATGGTCTCGGTCGCCGAGAGCGACCCCAAAGCGCGTCTAGACCTGTATCGGACGCCGGATTTCGCCTACCGTTGAGCCTCCGGGCTGGATCCTAGGATTACGGCAGAATCACGCGATTGATGGGGCGCGCCGGGCGCGCCCGTCGCGCTCTGCGCTCTGCGGTCGAGAGGCGTTCCCCGATGGGCGAGAAGATCCGTAAGACCGACGCCGAGTGGCGCCGTCTCCTGACCCGCGAGCAGTACGCCGTGACCCGGCGGGGCGGCACGGAACCGGCCTTCTCCGGCAGCTACCACGACAGCAAGACCCCGGGTGTCTACGGCTGCGTCTGCTGCGCGGCGCTGCTCTTCGACTCGGCCACGAAGTTCAACTCCGGCACCGGCTGGCCCTCGTTCTGGCAGCCGATCAGCCCCGATTGCCTGGAGACCCGGATCGACCGGAGCCTCTTTATGGTGCGCACCGAGGTGCTCTGCGCGCGCTGCGACGCCCACCTCGGCCACGTGTTCGAGGACGGCCCCCGGCCGACCGGCCTGCGTTACTGCATGAACTCGGCGGCGCTGAAGCTCGTGCCCCGGGAGGGCTGAAGCCCGGAACGCCCGGCCGGCCGCGGGATCAGGTCCTTAGAGATACACCATTGAACTGGGAAGCCAGAAACCGCATTTAACAGCCCACGCCACCGGCTCCCGCCTCGTCTCCCCGTCCCTCCGCCAATCCTCGAAAGGCTGCCACGGTGACTTTCCTCGCGCTCTGCATGGTGGCCGGCGGACTCTTGTTGCTCGTTTTCGGTGGAGAAGTGCTGCTCAGGGGCGCGGTGTCCCTGGCCGCCCGTCTCGGCCTCTCGTCACTCCTGGTCGGCATGACCGTCGTGGCCGCCGCGACCTCCATGCCGGAGATGGTGGTGGCGGTGGCCGCGAGCCTGGAGGACGCGCCGGATATCGGCATCGGCAACGTCATCGGCTCTAACACCGCGAACATCCTCCTGATCCTCGGCACCACCGCGATGCTGGCGCCGATCCACACCCAGGCCAACCAGGTCTTGCGTGACGGCCTCGCCATGCTCGGCGCGACCGTGCTGTTCACGGTGCTGACGGTGATAGGACTGATCGGCCGGATCGAGGGCGTGGCCATGTTGGTCCTGCTGGTCGGCTACCTGGCTTACAGCTATCGGCGCGAGCGGCGGCGGCCGGCGATCGAGACCGAAGCGGGCCTGGACGAAGAGCCGCAGGGAACGCTCTCGAATTTCTGGTCGCTGGCCTTTGTCACCGCCGGCGTCGCTCTCCTCGTCGTCGGCTCCAAGCTCCTGGTCGAGGGTGCGGTGGATCTCGCCAGGATCGCCGGGGTTTCCGAGGCCGTGATCGGGCTGACGCTGGTCGCCGTCGGCACGTCGCTGCCCGAGCTCGCGACCGCCATCGTGGCCAGCTACCGGCGTCACCCCGAGATCGTGCTGGGCAACGTCATCGGCTCGAACCTGTTCAACATCATGGCCATCATCCCGGCCATGGCGCTAACCGCCCCGGTCGTCGTCGCCGTCGAATTCATTCAGTTCGACGTCTGGGTCATGGCCGGGGTCACCGTGCTCTGCCTGGTCTTCATGGTCACTGACTGGCGGTTCAGCCGGCGCGAGGGCATCCTCTTCCTGGCCTGCTACGGCGCCTACATGGCCCTGCTCTTCGCCCGGGAGCAGTCCGCGTTCTAGCGGGCTCTTCGCGCCAGTTCGCGCTTGTTCGCGCCCGGGGGCTCTTGCATGGTGGCGGACATGAGCGAGTCCAGCCGATCCGGCGTCCATCCGAGAGACTACCCGCGCGCCGCCCTGGTGACCGGGGCGGCCCAGAGAATCGGGCGGGCGATCGCCCTGGCGCTCGCGGCCGACGGCTGGGCCGTAGCGGTGCACTACAACCGCTCCGCCGAGTCCGCCGACGCGCTGGCGGAGCAGATCCGGGCCGAAGGGGGGCGCGCCGAGGCGCTTGGCGCCGACCTGGCCGAGGAAGCCCAGGCCGCCGGCCTGGTCGGCCGTGCCGCAGAGGCGCTCGGGCCGCTCGGCTGCCTGGTGAACAACGGCGCGGTCTTCGAGCTGGACCAGGTGCACTCGGTCACCCGCCAGTCCTGGGACCATCACCTCGAGCCGAACCTGCGGGCGCCCTTCGTCCTGACCCAGAGCTTCGCCGCCGCCTTGCCCCCGGAAATGGGCGGGGCCGTGATCAACATCATCGACCAGCGGGTCTGGAGCCTGACCCCCTATTTCGTCAGCTACACCCTGTCCAAGGCCGGCCTCTGGACGCTGACCCGGACGCTGGCCATGGCCCTGGCGCCGCGCATCCGGGTCAACGCGATCGGGCCGGGGCCGGTGCTGCCGAGTCCGCGCCAGAGCCAGGAGCAGTTCGACCGGCAGTGCGCCGCCATGCCGCTGGGCGACGGGGCCGCGCCCGAGGACATCGCAGACGGCGTGCGCTACATCCTGTCGGCGCGGGCCATGACCGGACAGATGATCGCGCTCGACGGCGGCCAGCACCTCGGCTGGGCTCAACCCGGCCCCAGCGCCCTCGATGAGGAGTAGTCCGGCCCGGCGAGGCGGCGCCGGCGCGCGGTTGACACCCTCGCGGCCCGGGGCACATGATCGCGCGCGCCCCAGAGGGACCGTCGTCGCGGACCCCGCAGAAGCCGTGAAGCCGAGCTGAAATGCCCGACGCCAAGCCCGCGAAACTCCATCCAACCGGCCACGCTGTTCCCGGAAGCCGCAGCGCCGTGGCGACGGGGCAGAAAATCGTGCTGCGCGACCTGGTCGTCGACTCCAAGGTCGGCGTGACCAGCCAGGAGCGCGCCCGCTCTCAGAGGATCTGCGTCAACCTCGAGCTGGAGCTCGCGCCGTCGCGGCCCGCCCGCGACCGAATCGACGACGTCGTCAGCTACAGCCACTTCTGCCGACAGGTTCGGGCGGCCTGCACCGAGGACGAGACCACCGCGCTGCTCGAGACGCTGGCCGGGCGGATCGCCGACGCCTGCCTGGAGGACCCACAGATTGTGACAGTTCGGGTAAGGCTCGAGAAGCTGGACCGCTACCCCGACATGGCGGGAGTCGGCGTCGAGATGAGCTTCGCCCGCGGACCGGCCTGAGCCCGGGCGGCCAGGAGCTAACGCCTTGCGGCAAAAACAGATTCTTTGGCCGAAGAGGAAAAGTTGTACACAAGCGACCGGCGGAGAAGTAACTGTCGGTCGAGTGAGTTCAATAGTCTTTCCATCAGAGTTGATTCTCGCTTGACTATGAAATTCATGTTTTTTAACAAACGCTTACAGAATTGCCTAAAAAATAGGCACGATTAACAAATCCTTGATATAGCTCGCTGAGGCCTGACGAGCCGATAGTTTTCCACAGAGTTATTCACAAGATTCGTGGATAGTTGACGGCCGGCGCAAGGCCCCGCGCGGCGGCGCTACCGGCGGCGGCCGGGATTGACGGCGGAAACCTGAGTTGTGAGAGTGCCGGCCATGGCGAAAACACGCGGGCATCGGCGCGTCAACGACCCCTCCGAGGGCGGCAAGCGCGCGGCGGTGATCCCCGACCTGGCGGAGACACTGCCCGAGGGCGCGGAGGCGACGGCCGAGGACGCCGAGCAGGCCGAGGAGGCCTCTGGGCCGGGTGCCTCCCTGGCCCGCGGTCTGGCCTGCCTCGAGAGCCAGCTGAAGACGCTGCCGACCTCGCCGGGCGTCTACCGCATGCTCAACCGACGCGGCGACGCGCTCTACGTCGGCAAGGCGCAGAACCTAAAGAAGCGCGTCGCCAGCTACACCCAGATCTCCAAGCTGCCGCGGCGTCTCCAACGGATGGTCGCCGAGACGGTGCGGCTGGAAGTGGTCACGACCCACAGCGAGATCGAGGCGCTGTTGCTGGAGAGCAACATGATCAAGCGCCTCATGCCGCGCTACAACGTGCTGCTGCGCGACGACAAGTCCTTTCCCTATATTCTGATCACCAAGGGCCAGGCCTGCCCCCGGCTGACCAAGCACCGCGGCGCGCACAGCCAGGACGGCGACTACTTCGGTCCCTTCGCGTCGGCCGGCGCGGTAAACCGGACGATCACCGCCCTGGAGAAGGCCTTCCTGCTGCGATCCTGCTCGGATGCGGTCTTCTCCGCCCGGACGCGGCCCTGCCTGATGTACCAGATCAAGCGCTGCTCGGCGCCCTGCGTCGGCCGGATCTCGGACCGGGACTACGGCGTTCTGGTCGACCAGGCCCGCGACTTCCTGACCGGGCGCCGACAGGACATCCAGCAGGATCTGAGCGAAGCCATGGAGGCGGCGTCGGAGCGTCTCGACTTCGAGGCCGCGGCGGTCTACCGGGACCGCCTGCGCGCACTCGCCCACATCCAGTCCCGCCAGGACATCAATCTCGAGGGCATCGACGACGCCGACGTGATCGCCGCCCATCAGGAAGCGGGCCAGACCTGCGTCCAGGTCTTCTTCTTCCGGGCCGGACGCAACTACGGCAACCGTTCATACTTCCCGTCGCACGACAAGAACCTGGGCGCAGTCGCCGTGCTCTCGGCCTTCGTCGCACAGTTCTACGACGGCAAGCCGGTCCCCAAGCTGGTGCTTCTGAGCCACGAGATCGAGGAGCAGGCGCTGGTCACCGAGGCGCTCTGCGAGCGGGCCGCGCGCAAGGTGACCCTGACCCGGCCGCGGCGGGGCGACAAGCGCAAGCTGGTCGAGGGCGCCCTCAGCAACGCGCGCGAGGCCCTCGCCCGGCGCCTCTCGGAGAGCGGCACACAGCGCCGCCTGCTGGAGGAGCTCGCGGAGCGGCTCGGGCTCGAGGCGGCGCCAGAGCGGATCGAGGTCTACGACAACAGCCACATACAGGGCAGCAACGCCTACGGCGCGATGATCGTCGCCGGCGTCGAGGGTTTCGAGAAGGCGGCCTATCGAAAGTTCAAGATCAAGGGTGCGGCGAAACCCGCAGCGCGCGGGCCAGACCGGGGTGATGCGGTCCGGCAGCTCGACACCGAGGGTTTCAGCGCGGGCGACGACTACGCGATGATGAGCGAGGTGCTGCAACGGCGCTTCTCCCGCGCCCTGAAAGAGGATCCTGAACGGGAAGGCGCCCAGTGGCCGGATCTGGTGCTGATCGACGGCGGCCGCGGGCAGCTCCGCGTCGCCCAGCAGGTGCTGGCGGAGCTCGGCCTGGAAGACATCGCGGTCGCCGCGATCGCCAAGGGCCCGGACCGCGACGCCGGACGGGAGAGGATCTTCCAGCCGGGCCGGGAGCCGCTGCTGCTGCCGCCGCGCGACCCTGTGCTCTATTTCCTGCAGCGGCTGCGCGACGAGGCGCACCGCTTCGTGATCGGCGCCCACCGCCAGGGCCGGGGCAAGGATCGGCTGCGCTCCGCCCTCGACGAGGTTCCCGGCATCGGCGCCAAACGCAAGAAGTCCCTGCTGCACCATTTCGGCTCCGCCCAGGGCGTACGCCGCGCCGGGCTGGCCGACCTGGAGGCGGTCGAGGGCATCAGCAAGGCCGTGGCCCGCAGGATCTACGAGCATTTCCATGGCGCCGCCTGACCCCCGGTGGCACCGGCGGCCAGCCTGCCTACACGAAATAGAAAGCCCGCCGTGCCAGGGTGAATCCGGCCGATCGCGCCGCTAGTGACCGGGTGCGCTCCTGTGCTAGAAGGCGGCGGCCGGCCGGCACAGCGTCCGCGCAAAGCCTCGGAAACCTCGTGATGCTCACCTCCCTGCCCAACCTCCTGACTCTCCTGCGCATCGGGCTGATTCCCCTGGTGATCGGGATGTTCTACCTCGACGGCGCGGTCTATCGCTGGATCGCCTGCGCGCTCTTCACGCTGGCCGGCATCACCGACTACCTGGACGGCTACCTCGCCCGGGAGCGCAACGAGGTCTCCCCGCTCGGGCGCTTCCTCGACCCGATCGCCGACAAGCTGCTGGTCGCGGCGGTCATCCTGATGCTGGTCGCGCGCGACGTGATCACCGATGTGGTCGTGCTCCCGGCGCTTGTGATCCTCTGCCGGGAGATCCTGGTTTCGGGGCTGCGCGAGTACCTGGCCGAAATCCGCGTGCCCCTGCCGGTCAGCAAACTGGCCAAGTGGAAGACCGTCCTCCAGATGGTGGCGCTCGGCTTCCTGATCGTCGGCGAGGCCGGCCCGGCGGCGATCCCGGTGCAGACCATCGGCGAGGCTGGCCTGTGGCTCGCCGCTGCGCTGACCCTGGTGACCGGCTACGACTACCTGCAGCGCGGCCTCAAGCACATGCTCCTGGAGTAGCCGAGTCTTGGTTGACAGGGCCGCGAGCGCGCCCTTTGTTAGCCGCGGCGTGGCGAAACCGCGGAGCGCGAGATGAGAGTTTTCGGAGTGGCCGGCTGGAGCGGCAGCGGCAAGACCACCCTGGTGACCAAGTTGATCCCGGCGCTGGTGGCGCGCGGCGTGAGCGTATCGACCATGAAGCACGCCCACCACGGCTTCGACGTCGACTATCCGGGCAAGGACTCCTACGAGCATCGGGCCGCCGGCGCCACCGAGGTCCTGGTGACCTCGGGCCAGCGCTGGGCCCTTATGCACGAGCTGCGCGGCGGCGCCGAGCCGGAGATCGCCGAGCTGGCGGCCCGCATGTCGCCGGTCGACCTCCTCCTGGTCGAGGGCTACAAGCGGCACGAGCACGAGAAGCTCGAGGTCCACCGGACGGCGCTCGGCAAACCGCTGCTGTGCCGAAGCGATCCGAGAATCGTGGCCGTGGCCAGCGACGGCCCCCTCTCAGAGGTCACGGTCCCGCGCCTCGACCTGAACGATGTCGAGGCGATCGCCGGCTTCATCCTCCAGCACTGCGGCCTGGCGAAGGACCTGGCGGCCCGGGCCTAGAGCGAACCGCTCCATCTCAGCTTGCTGGTGCGGATCCGAAACTGCTCTAACTCCGGGCGCCGACCGCACATGCAACTTTCACGTTACGTTTCAGTCGAACTTCATTAAATTTCTCGGCTGTTCACATATGGAACGCCGTTTTCCTTGGGGAGGCCAGATCATGAGACTTCGCGGATTTACCGGGTTTGGGACCGCCATCGCCCTGATGGCCTTCTGGGCCGCGGGCGCCTGGGCCCAGGACATCGTCAAACCGCCTGTCGACGTGGAGGCGAAACGCTTCGTTTCGAGCGTCGAGATGAGGGGGCCGAATCATCAGGTCAAGGAGACGGCGAGCAACGACGGGTTCATCAACACCTACACGCTGACCACCGAGTGGGGCGACGCCACGGCCGTCAGCAACTATCGCCTGAGCGTGCGGATCCGGGAAGTCAACGCCCTGAAGACCCTGGACGAGATGAGCAAGGCGGGCGTCTTCGGCGACGCCCTGCTCAACGGTGCGCTCGCGCCGGTCAAGGCGGTCGGCGACCTTGTGACGGCGCCGGTGGACACGGTAAGCGGCGCGGTCAAGGGTTTCGGCAGCTGGATCGGCAACATCGCCAGTTCGGCGGTCAGCGAAGACCCCAACCAGGAAGGCGCCCTGTCGGCCGCCGCCGGGTGGGCCCAGACCAAACGCAGCTACGCCGTCCAGCTCGGCGTCGATCCCTACACCGACTGGCCCCCGCTCCAGGAAGCGCTCGTGTCCACCGGGCGGGCGGCCTTCGCCGGCGGGATCACGGCCCAGGCCGCGGTGAGTGTCGCCACCAAGGATACGGTCGCTGAGTACCCAGTTCTCGGGCTGGGCCTGACCGACACGATGAACAAGAAGCTGGTCGACAATCCCCCCGAGCGCCTGGCGGACGAGCACCGGGCCGACCTGGCGGCCCTCGGCATCCCGAAAGACACGACCGAAGCCTTCCTGAAGAACTTCAATTACTCGCCGAAAGAGAAGCTGCAGCTGGTGGAGGCGGTCAAGCGCATGGAGGGCGCCGAGGGGCTGGAGGGCGTCATCGCCATCGCGTCCGAGGCCCCGGACAAGCGGGTCGCGCGCTACCTGCAGCAGCAGGCCGACATGATGGCGAAGCTCTGGGAACAGTCGCGCTTCTCGGTCGTTCGCACGGAGAAGACGGCCATGCTCAAGATGGACGACGGCCGCCTGCTCGGGGTGTTCCCGCTCGACTACGTGCAGTGGACCCAGGATCTCGCCGACTACATGCCGGGCTTCGAGGCCGAGCTGGAGAAGGCGGGGGCCGCGGACGGCAAGGAGCTGTGGTTCGAGGGCGTGGTCTCGCCTGACGGGAAGAAGGGGCTCGAGGGCTACGGCTGGACCATCAAGGAGAAGGTTCAGCTGCTCTTCGCATCCTCGTAATTCAGGCGCGAGGCTCGGATCGAGGCGTCGGGGCACGCCCGGGAAAAGCTGCGCCAGACGGCGCCCAGCGGCGGCGCGAGGCTCGGAAGCCCGCGCCTTGCTGGCGGGACGGGCTATGCTTATGTTCTGGGGCCGGGCCGAGACGGTCGGAAGGGTCGCCGTAAAACCGGGTCGGCCCCTGGTAACCCAATAAGAATAGTGCCTTACGCATGGCTCAATTGACCGACGACTGCTTCGCCCATGGCGGCAAGCTGATGACCACGGCGGAGGCGCTGGCGCTCCTGGACGCGCGCCTCACCAGCGTGACCGGGACCGAGCGGCTGCCCCTCACCGACGCCCTGGGCTGCATCCTGGCCGAATCCGTGGTCGCGCCGGGCGATGTCCCGCCGCACGACAACTCGGCGGTCGACGGTTACGCGGTGGTCTTCGAGGACCTCGACCCCGAAGCGGAGACCCGCCTGCCGGTCTCGGGCCGGGTTGCGGCCGGCCACCCCCTGGGCCGGCCGGCCCGGCGCGGCGAAGCGATCCGGATCTTCACCGGCGCCCCCATGCCCGAGGGCGCCGATACCGTGATGATGCAGGAGGACTGCCGGACCGAGGGAGACACCGTGGTGATCCGGCCGGGCATCAAGCGCGGCGCGAACCGGCGCCGGCGCGGCGAGGACATTACAGCCGGCACCGAGATCCTGCAGCGCGGCCTGCGCCTCAGGCCCCAGGACCTGGGCCAAGCGGCCGCTGCCGGGCGCCGGGACCTTCGGGTCTCCAAGCCCCTGAGGGTCGCCCTCTTCTCGACCGGCGACGAACTGTGTGAACCGGGCACGGACCTGGCACCCGGCTGCATCTACGATTCCAACCGCTTCACCGTGGCCGGGCTGCTGAAGGCCCTGGGCTGCCGGATCGACGACCTGGGCATCCTGGCCGACCGCCCCGAGGTGATCGAGCCGGCCCTGGCCCGCGCGGCGGCCGAGCACGATCTCATCGTCACCTCGGGCGGCGTCTCGGTCGGCGAGGAGGACCACGTCAAGCAGGCGGTCGAGAAGCTCGGCCAGCTCCATCTCTGGCGCCTGGCGATAAAGCCGGGGCGGCCGATCGCGCTCGGCCAGGTCGGCTCCGTGCCCTTCGTCGGCCTGCCCGGCAATCCAGCCGCCGTGGTTGTCACCTTCCTCAATTTCGTGCGCCCCATGATCCTGCGCCTGATGGGCGCCAGCGACCTCGCCCCCCACCTCTTCCGGGTCACGGCCGCCTTCGACTACAAAAAGAAGAAGGATCGGCGCGAGTGGGTCCGCGCCCGCCTGGAGCGGGACGACGCCGGTGGCTGGCGGGCGGTCAAGTTCCCGCGCGACGGGGCCGGCATCCTGTCTTCCCTGGTCGAGTCCGACGGCCTCGTGGAGCTGCCGGAGGGCATGACCGAGCTCACCGCCGGCACCCTGGTCGACTTTCTGCCGTTCAGCGAGGTGGCCTGATGAAAGTGCTCTATTTCGCCTGGCTGAGAACCAAGACCGGGATGGCCGAGGAAGAGGTCGCGCCGCCGGACGAGGTGGCGACGGTCGGCGATCTCCTGGCCTGGCTCAAGGACCGCGGGCCCGGCCACGCCGAGGCCCTGGCCGACCTCGAGGTGGTGCGGGTGGCGGTCAACCAGGAGTACGCCCAGCCGGACCATCCGGTGAAGCCGGGCGACGAGGTCGCCCTCTTCCCGCCCGTAACGGGAGGCTAGACGTGATCCGGGTGCAGCGCGAAGCCTTCGACCTGGGCGAGGAACTCTCGGCCCTCAGCAAGGGCAACCACCGGATCGGCGGGCTCGCGTCCTTCGTCGGGCTGGTGCGCGACATGGCCGGCGACAAGGCGGTCAGCGCCATGACCCTGGAGCACTATCCCGGCATGACCGAGAAGATGCTGGCGCGGATCGAGGCCGAGGCGCAGGCGCGCTGGCCGCTCGAGGCCAGCCTGGTCATCCACCGCTACGGCCGCCTGGAGCCGGGCGACCCCATCGTCCTGGTCGCCTGCGCCAGCGCCCACCGCGAGGCGGCGCTGGAGGCCTGCCACTTCCTGATCGACTGGCTGAAGACCGAGGCTCCCTTCTGGAAACAGGAGGAAGGCCCCGGGGGCGGGCAGTGGGTCGAAGCGCGCGCCAGCGACGACGCGGCCCGGAACAAGTGGCGGAAGGGGCGGACGAAGGCGGCGGAGTAGGCAACGGCTGTGGAGGTTGGGAGTTCCATTTCCCTCGATAGGTTCCCCGATTTCCGCCTGGAAGAACTTCTCACAACCCACCCTCACCGGAGCGCATCGGCGCTATCGTTACGCTCTCCAAGGGAGAGGGAGCCCGTAGGGCTTGACCTTCGGTCGCCCACGGCGAAGCCATGGGACGGTGAGGGCCGTTTGTTCTAGCGCTCTCGGGTGAAGATCCCCGACGGCTTAGGCCGCGCTGGCCGCCGCCGCGTTCTCGGGCTGGCGCACCAGCTCGTCGTAGGCGGTCATCAGATCGCGGGTGATCTCGCCAGGGGTGAAGGTGAAGCCGTCGATCTCGGCGACCGGGGTGACCTCGACCGCAGTGCCCGTGATGAAGACCTCCTGGGTCCGGGCCAGCTCGTCCGGCATGATCGCCCGCTCGACGATCTCGTAGCCGCGCTCGCGCGCCAGCGCCATGACCGTCCGGCGGGTGATACCATCGAGGAAGCAGTCCGGCGTAGGGGTGTGGAGCACCCCGTCCTGCACCAGGAAGATGTTGGCGCCCGTCGCCTCGGCGATCCGGCCGCGGTAGTCCAGCATCAGGGCGTCGGCGTAGCCCCGGCCCTCGGCCTCGTGCTTGGAGAGCGTGCAGATC